>OKSA01000244.1_pt1 | contig 51837 bp, 24 predicted proteins | sample 1601181 | NCBI WGS metagenome assembly OKSA01 (sample SAMEA3541538, study PRJEB24748) | human gut metagenome | biome: human gut; feature: human-associated habitat; material: faeces | place: China | collected 2012
AAGCCGATGGCCCTCGAGCTGTTCAAGCCGTTCGTCATCAAGCGCCTCGTGGACCAGGGCTTCGCGCAGAACATGAAGAGCGCCAAGCGCCTCGTGGACCGTGCGGACTCCGAAGTGTGGGGCGTGCTCGAAGAGGTCATCTCCGAGCATCCGGTGCTCCTGAACCGTGCACCTACGCTGCACCGTCTGGGCATCCAGGCATTCGAGCCGATCCTGGTGGAAGGCAAGGCCATCCACCTGCCGCCGCTTGCCTGCGCCGCATTCAACGCCGACTTCGATGGCGATCAGATGGCAGTCCACCTGCCGCTGTCCGCCGAAGCCCAGGCTGAGGCCCGTTCCCTGATGATGGCTTCCGACAACATCCTGAAGCCGGCAGACGGCCACACCGTGACCATGCCGAGCCAGGACATGATCCTCGGTCTGTACTACCTGACCACCGTCATCGACGGCGCCAAGGGCCAGGGCCGCGTGTTCTCCTCGCTGGAAGAGGCCGAAATGGCGCTCGACAAGCACGAGATCGACATGCAGGCCAAGGTGCTCATCCGCCTTCCGCAGGACTTCGTGCTGCCGAAGGACTGGGAGCCGGGCGAGGTCAAGGTCGTCGATCCGGAACCGGGCAGCCCGGACGTGGTCAAGGAGGAGCGTTTCCATGACGGCTCCGTCCTGTTCGCCACCTCCTACGGCCGTATCCTGTTCAACGGCACCTTGCCGGTCGACTACCCGTTCGTCAACGAGCAGGCGCCGAAGAAGCGTCTGAGCAAGATCGTCGACGACATCGCGACCCGTTACTCCACCGCTCAGGTGGCCGTGACGCTGGACGCCCTGAAGGATCTGGGCTTCACCCGCGCACCGTGGTCCGGCGTGTCCTTCGCGTTCTCCGACGTTATCCAGCCGCCGGAACTGGACGAGTACATCGAAAAGTACGAAGGCGAAGCCGACAAGGTTAACGAGAACTACGAAATCGGTATGCTCACCGAAGAGGAGCGTCGTCAGGAACTGGTCGACCTGTGGACCAAGTGCACCAGCGAGGTCTCCGAGGCGGTTGAGGAACACTTCGATTCCAAGAACAACCTGGCCATCATCGTACAGTCCGGTGCACGAGGAAACATGATGCAGATCAACCAGATCGCAGGTATGCGAGGCTTGGTGGCAAACCCGAAGGGCGAGATCATTCCTCGACCGGTCAAGTCCAACTACCGTAAGGGCCTGTCCGTGCTGGAATACTTCATCTCCCAGCACGGCGCGCGTAAGGGTCTGGCCGATACCGCACTGCGTACCGCAGAGTCTGGCTACCTGACCCGTCGTCTGGTGGACGTCTCCCAGGACGTGATCGTGCGTGAGGAGGACTGCGGCACCAAGCGCGGCCTGACCATGAAGGTCGGCGAACGCGATGCCGAAGGCAATCTGCACCTGGTCAAGGCCGCCGACGGTGGCCCGTACTCCCGTCTGCTCGCGGCCGACGTCATCGACCCGGCCGACGGCGAGACCGTGCTGTACAAGGCCGGCGACGCCCTGTCCATGGACGTGCTCAACGATCTCGTTGCCCACGGCGTGGAAGAGGTCAAGGCCCGTTCCGTGCTGACCTGCGAATCCAAGCGTGGCGTGTGCGCCAAGTGCTACGGCTGGTCCCTGGCCACCAACAAGCTGGTGGACGTCGGCGAGGCCGTCGGCATCGTGGCGGCACAGTCCATCGGTGAGCCTGGTACCCAGCTGACGCTGCGTTCCTTCCACTCCGGCGGCGTCGCTTCCGCTTCCGATATCACCCAGGGTCTTCCGCGTGTCACCGAGCTTTTCGAAGCCCGTACCCCGAAGGGCGAGGCTCCGATCGCGGAGTTCGCCGGCGTGGTCAAGGTGGAAGACACCGAGCGCGGCCGTCAGGTCACCCTGAAGCCGGACGACGACTCCGTCGAGCCGATCGTCTACCCGGTGACCCGTCGTGCGCCGATGCTGGTCAAGGACGGCGACCATGTCGAAGCCGGCACCCAGCTCATCGAAGGCTCCGTCGACCCGAAGAAGATCCTGCGCATCCTCGGCCCGCGCGCCGCACAGGTGAACATCGTGGAGGAAGTGCACACCGTGTACCGCTCCCAGGGCGTGGATATCCACGACAAGCACATCGAGGTCATCGTGCACCAGATGCTGCGTCGCATCACCGTGATCGACTCCGGCGACACCGACCTGCTGCCGGGCGAACTCGTGGACAAGGCACGCTTCAAGGCCGCCAACATGGAAGCCGTGAAGAACGGTGGCAAGCCGGCCGCCGGCCGTCCGGAGCTGATGGGCATCACCAAGGCTTCGCTGGCCACCGATTCCTGGCTGTCCGCGGCCTCCTTCCAGGAGACCACCCGCGTGCTCACCGAAGCCGCCCTGAACCAGAAGGTCGATGACCTGAAGGGCCTCAAGGAGAACGTCATCATCGGTAAGCTCATCCCGGCAGGTACCGGCCTCGCCCGTTACCGCAATGCCACGGTGGAGCCCGACAAGGCCATCCGCGACACCATCTACCCGAACTTCGGTTTGGGCGGCGAAGGCACCGACAGCTCCTTCGGCGACACCGACCTGTCCGATGTGGACTTCTCCAACATCGACTTCGGCGACCTGAAGCTGGGCGATGACTTCAACCCGGATGACTTCCTGGACGACAACGGCGGCCAGACCGATCTGGGCGACACCCTGTGAGATTCCCCTCACGATAGTCGACAGACGAATCATCTGACATAGCGAAAGGCGGAACCGACCAATACCGGTCGGTTCCGCCTTTCGCTATATCTATATGTCGTGGGATTGCGAGGTTGTGGATTAATCGCGGGGGAGGGTTTCGCAGTCGTCTTTTGACGTTACTTGATCTTCTCCGAAAGCGTGGTTTCCAGATCCTTCAACGAACCGCTGAGATCGGCCTCCTTCGCGGCCTTTTGCAAATCGGACTGATCCAGGGTCGGCGAATCGATGTCGGACATCTTCGCATGAAGATCCTGAAGCTTTTCGTAATCGGCGGACCCATACTCGATATCGTTGAGATTCAGATCGGCCATCTGATCCACAATGTCCTTCTTCTTGCTGACGCTTTCCTGCATATCCGCGCCATACTCGGCATAGGACTTGATGGGAACCTTGGCCAGATCGCCGGCGTCGGCGGCACAGCTTTCGAGCGCCTTGGAAAGATCGCGATAGTACGAAGACATGTCGGCGGAGTCGAATTTCGGCAGCTTCGTGCAGGTATGCGTCATCTTCATGAGCGCGGGCATGGTCTGGGCCAGATCGTTCATGTACCTCTCGTATTTCGCACGGTCCCGCTCGAACGTCTCGTACTTCTCCTTGACGTCCTTGTCTTTTTTCACGGCCTTCATGGCAGCCAGCTTGTCGCTGTCCTGCTTGAAGGTCTTCAACTTCTTCTTGCCCTCGTCATAAGCGGAGGATGAATCGTTGTCCGTTGCGCTCGCCGCCGAGCTGAATTCCTCATTGATGGCTGTATAGCTGCTTTCCAACGCCTGCGTTTGGACCAGCGCTTCCTCGTAATCGGAACGGCTGACGCGATTCGTAAGGAAGAACACCGCTGCCAGCGCGATGACGACGACTGCGGCCACCGCGCCGATGATAATGGCGACCGGCGGCTTATTTTTGGCCGCGGCGCCGGCTTGCTGGGAAGGAAAGTTGCCGGGCATTGGCGGTTGCGGCTGACCGTATTGTTGCGATTGGGCATATTGTGGCATCGCAGGCTGTGGAACCGCCGGTTGAGACGCGGTGGGCTGGGGCATGGCGGGCTGACCGTACGGCATCGGCCGCGGCTGACCATACTGCGGCATCGGCGGCTGAGGCTGTCCATAAGGTTGCGGTTGTCCGTATTGCTGCGGCTGGCCGTACGGCATGGGTTGCGGCTGTCCGTATTGAGGCCCGCCCGGCTGTGGCTGACTGTAGTTTGGCGCCTGCGGCTGCGGAGGCTGGTTATACTGCGGTTGCCCATTCTGCGGTTGACCATACGGAGGAGTGTTCGCCATGTGAAAAGTCCTTCTTATCCTTTTTCCTTTTTTTGAATGTCGAATCCGTGAACACGGAGGGAAACATCGACGTGTCCGTCTCTTTTGACGAGTTACAGCATAATATTTTGAGACGGAATATGCGAGCATCGTATTGCAGAATGAGTATCGTCAGACGGCATGGACGTCACCTTCCTACAATGGGAATATGAGTTTTCTACCTTACCCGCCGCCGCCCGAACCAGGGTGGTATGACGATGACGTCACGGTGATGGCGCAACCCACAGCCGAACCCGTCGACAATGCCGCCGATTCCTTGGAAACACGCGAACGGCTCGCCGTACAGAACGAGTCGGGCGACCACGATATGCAGGATGTTTCCGTTGCGAAGGGCGACGCTGCCGTTTCGGACGAGGACGATATCGACTGGGACGGCACCGTGCTTTCCGAAGCCTTCACCATGAAGCAGCCGAAGCACACGTACGTGCTGGACAACGAGCAGACCGGACAGCAGGTGATCGTGGATATGGGCGTGCTCCTTGGCCGCAAGCCTTCGGCCGAAGTGCCCGCCGGCGCCAAATCGGTCAAGCTGGAGGATCCGACGCGCACAATCTCACGCAACCATGCGGCGATCAGCTTCGACCAGGATGGCACGCTGTGGATAGAGGATTACGGTTCGCTCAACGGCACGTACATCATCCAAGACGATGTCGAAACCAAAGTGGAACACAAGCCGATGCAGCTGGAGGCGCCATGCACGGTGCGTATCGGCGACCAGTTCTTCCAATTCCGCAAACAGTGAGGGCGTTTGTCAGTGAAGACACGATTACGCTGACGGACTGCGTTGACGATTTGTGTTGACAGCGTCGGCGCGGACGGTTAGCGGTAAGACGATAAGGGGTTGTCACGGAGATTCCCGCGACAACCCCTTATGTTTCAAATGGTCTGATAATCGGCGTTAGCTCACTGCTGGCGCAGACGAATGGCCGCGTTGATGGCCGAATTGTTCAACTGGCCAAGCCAGGCAAGCAATTCCGGATAGATGTACGGATTGCGCGCAAGACACGGACGCAGCTCCGGCGCTTCGCTGGCGATACGGGCCATCAACATCTGATCGGTGGTGGTCATGGCCAGTTCCGCGGTGAACCCCGCGTCTGCCGGTGATTCCTGGGCCGCGGCATACTGCTGTTCGGCATACTGCTGTTCCGGTTCGTTCTGCGGCTGGCTCGATGAATAATCGGCCACTTCGGACAAATCGGCGGGATTCATGTATGGGTCGACATACTCGGTCGAAGCCTCGTTGGACGCCGCATAGGCAGCGTCCTGACCGTATTGCTGGTTCACCGGCTGTTCCGGCTGATACTGCTGCTCCTGCTGGAACTGTTCCGCCACTGCCGGCTGATACTGCTGCTCCGGCTGGACCTGTTCGGCAACCGGTTCGGCCATTGGCTGGGCCGTCGGCTCGGCAATCAGATGCGGCTGCACGCCATTTTGCGGAACCGGCCAGCCCATCGCCACCAGCTGCTGGCGGGCGCGCTCATCGCCGAATTCGGCGACCCAACGCTTCAGACCCGGGTACGCTCGCGGATTGGCAACGACATTCGCACCGAATTCCGGATTCTCGTACGCGATTTTCGCCAGGAACACGGGATCGGCGTTCGGATCCTGCACGGCCGCCACCGCGGCATCGAAATCGACCATCATGATCTCCTTGTCTCGTGGTCTGTAACCATCTTATTGAATGACTCGTAACGTTTGCAACGTACCGTCCAGCACATCGTCGATATCCTCGTCATCGCCGATCTTGCTGACGTTCCAATCCTCGTCGCACGGCATATCGGAACGCATATCCACCACGATGACGGTGATGTTGTCGCGGCCACCGGCGTTCAGCGCGGCGCGTACCAGCATGTCCGCGGCCATCTGCGGGTCGGCGTACGCCGCCGCGATCTCGGCAAGCTGCTCACGGCCGATCTGCGCATGCAGCCCATCGGAACAGATGATGAACCGTCCGTCCGCACGCGCGGCGTACCAGTCAGGCTGGATGCCGGCAGGCGCGCCGACACATTGCGTGATGATGTTGCGCGGAATGCAACGGCTCGCCTCATCGGGCAGCATCTGCCCCGAATCGATGGCGTTCTGCCGTTCCGAATGGTCGCGGGTGATGCACGTCAGCGAATCCGCCAGCCACGCGCCATTGCCGTCGGCGCGCATATGGTACGTGCGGGAATCGCCCACATTGACGATGTAACACCGTTCGTCGGAACATATCGCGTCATCGCCGACACGCGTCGGCAGCAGCACGCCGCTGATGGTAGTGCCCGCAACGCCGCCGAGCTGCTCACCCAGACGGAGCACCTCCTGCTGGGCAAGGATCAGCGTTTCGTCAATCGCGTCAAGATCGCGCGTCGGCAGTTCGGCCAAACGCGCGAACCGTTCCGCAACATCGGAACTGGCCTGCTTGCCGCCCTTGCCGCCACCCATGCCGTCGCACACCACATACACGCCGTGGCTTGCGCAGGCGCTGTCCTGGTTGTCTTTCCTACGCAAGCCGATATTGCTGTTCAGACCGACCTCAATATGTTTGACGTTCATGAGTCCCGCCCTTTCACACCGATTTTCCGCAAGCGGATTTTCCGGAAGTGGAACACGTCCGCAAGCGATAGTTTCGCCCGCCACCTGCGGAACGTCGGCAGCGAGCCGAGCATGAACTTTCGTTCTTCGGCGATGTCATGCCAGTAGCGTTCCGCATGCTCCTGCGTGACATCGCCTCCGGAGAAGGCCGCGTAATCAGCCTCCCTGCCCAGCTCGAGCAGTGTATTGGCATCGAAGCCCATCTGTTCGGCGATGGCCTGCGCCTGCTCGTTTCTGGTGCCTTGGACGTCAAGGCCGCTTTGCCGGGCAAGCGCCGCGACCGCCTGCCATCCGGCAGCGACGCGTTGCGATGCGCTGCCATGCCTGCGAGCCCGAGCCAGGGCGATCGCCTTGATGGCGAGCAGCAGGCCGCAGACGATGAGCACCGTCCACAGAGGGCTGCCGTAGATGGCGACTTTTCTGACGATTCTGCCGAAACGCTGCCAGAACAGGCTCGTCGGCGTCTCGTCGGCCATGCTGCCGCCAAGCGACGTTTTGCCCTTGGCTTGGTTGTCGTCACGCAGCGGATCGGTAAGCGGCACCGGAGGCTGACGCACCAAGGTCTGCGGATTGGGCGGAGTGAGATTCTGGTTCTCGTCGGGAACCTTCGTTTCCTTCGGTGTCGGGTAGAACGCCACCCATCCGTAACCGTCCAGCTTGATCTCCACCCAAGCGGTCACATCGTTGCCGGTGAATTTCGTGGTGGTGGTTTTGCCATGCTTCTCGGTGCGGCTGTCACTGATCTCGCCCTCGTCGTTCTTCGGCAGGAAGCCCAGCACCACGCGGCTCGGCAAGCCGAGACTGCGGGCCATAAGCGCCATCGCGGAAGCGTATTGCTCGCTGTCTCCAACCATCGCACTGCCGGCGAGCAGCTGGTCGATACGATAGTTGCCGTGACCGGCTCTGGATGGGTAATCGCCATTCAAACCATGGGAGAACCAGCCGGATTCCCTGAGCTTGTCGGCAAGAGACTGCGCGGCCTCGCCGCCCTTGGACTGGCCGCCCGCAATCGCGGTGGCCAGCTTATCCACGCAATCGGGCACATCCTCCGCCTTGGGCTGGCTGATGGAGGAAGCATTCGCCTTGGCGATCTCCTTATCCGTCGGCGTCCGTGGAATGACGCCGGTTTCCGTATAGGACAATCCCGGAGAGGTGCGCGAAGGGTAGATCGCCGACATGGTGTCGGTGTTGTAGTAGAACGAATCGGCGTCCGACGATGTGGCGAACTTCACGCTGGAAGCCGCGCCGGCCATCGGCAGCCAATAGTCGCTCAAACCGTCATCGACCGTGAATTTCGCGGTGAACCGCTTGCCGGTGGCGTTGTTTGTGATGGAATCGCCCACACGATGGTAGTTGGAGGAATCCGAAGCCATGGTGGAATCGGACAGGTTCCACACATTGCCGTCGAAACGGTCCATAACCGCCAAACGCACCGTGGAACCGGCCGGCAGATCGTCGACGGTCAGCAGCACATCGTCCTTATGGTTCTTGATATACGAACGCATGCCGCTCAACGGGCTGGTGTAATCGTACGGGCTCAGCGGCGGATCATAATGGTCGCGCAGAATGGTGCGGTTTTGCCCGACCACCAAGCATCCGCCGATCGCCACAGCCGAAGCCAGCAGCACGATGACTACGGAACTGAGCCAACGGCCCAATTCCAACAGTTTCCAACGCGCGCTGACCCAAACCACCAGCACGACCGTCATAATCGTGCCGATCGCCATACGGTAGAAGCCGCTCGACGTGCCAAGCAGCGCGCAGATCGCAAGATTCGCCACGACGGGAACGACCGCGACCATCGTAAGCCGGCCATCCTCCGCAACCGCGAAGATACCGGCCAGCAGCGCGGCCCACAGGCAGATCGTCCACACGGCGAGCAGCGAGCCGTCGCCGGTGCCGGTCGGCGGGTCGATGGCCAGCAGGTATTTGAACGAGCCGAGCATCCGCATCCACCCCTGCGTCAACGTGCGCAATGTGGGAATGACATGGGCGATGGTGGTGCCATTCAGGAAGATGACCGGGCCGACCACCAGCTGCGCACACGCCATGAACAGCATCTGCCACCACAGGCGCAACGCGGGAACGAGACCGGCAAGCGCCACGAGCGAGCCGATGATGGTGGCGGGGATTGCGGCGCTCGTCCAAGACAGGGCGGAGCCGTATACGTCGATGAGGTTGCTGGCTGCGGCGATGGTCAGCAGGGCGGCGACCGTGAGGCTTGCGTATTGCGCGGCGTGCGGCTGGTTGGTGTTGGGCATGGCTGGGGACTTGCCGCTGCGGGACATCCAGATGACGGAGTGGGTGGAGTCCGCCCATGAGCCGGTGCCTGTGCCGGTTGCCATGCCAGTGTTGGTGTTGGCGGAGTTGGTGCCTGTGCCGGTGAGGTTGCCGGTGAAATTGCCGGTGTTGGTGAATGTGGTGCTCATGCCAGCACCCCCATGATCATGGGGAGGTCGTTGAGGTCTCCCACGGTTGCCAAGGTGAAGTCGGAGTAGCGTTTGATGGCGCGCGGTTGGCCGGTTGCGGCTTGAAGCACCACGCAGGTTGCGGAGCGGGGGAGTGCGAGGACCATGTGTTTGATGTCGTCGATGGTTTTGAGCCTGCCGACGGTGAAGAAGTAGAAGGATGCGTCGGGGGCATGTTCGAGAGTGGTTTGCGCGAGGTTGGGATTGTCGTCGATGTCAGGGTCGATGCCGCTGCAGCCATCGAGAAATTCCGTGGCGTTGCGCGGAATGGCGTGCGTGGAACCGGCATGCGCGGTGACTGGCCGGTTCTGCTGCAGGCATTGCACGCCGATGGAGGCGTGGACGGATACGGCCAGTTCGAATTCCTGGGAATCGATGTAATCATCCGGGTTCACGCTGATGGTCAGAGCGGTGTCGGTACGGCGGGTGGCTTCGTATTGGCGGATCATAAGCGATCCGGTTTTCGCGGAGCTGAGCCAATGCACGTTGCGTACGTCATCGCCGGGCTCGTATTCGCGCAGGCCGTAGAAGTCGAGGTCGTCGTCGACGATTTCGCCGCTTGGCTGACCTTCCAAATCGCGTGGAATGCCGGCGTTCAGGGTGCTGAGCAGCACGGTCTGCGGATGAATGAACACGTTGATCTGGTCCACGAGTTTCTTTTCGTGGCGGATCAGACCGAACGGGTCGCCTTTGCGGATGGATAGCGGGCCGATGGGCAGCACCGCGCGGCTGACGGCGGTGAATTCCACAGTCGTCTGGCGTGACTGGCCTGCGGCGAGCATGGGAATGGCGAACCGTTCGTGGTTGTCTCCGATGGGCAGGTCGCCGCGCGCCGACGTGGTGGGGGTGCGGCCCGGATTGTCCACGCAGACGTCGACTTTCACCGTGTCTGACACCGTGACGCGTCTGCTGGACACGTCGATGGTGGCTTGGAACGAGGTGTTGCCAAGGGAAAGCATGACCGCCGCGGCCAGCATGACCGCGAACACCACCGCCATGGCCAGCAGCTCATGCCACCCCAGCAGGACGAACGCCACCAGCGAGGCGACGGTGAGCGCCGTCACCGCCCAGCCAAGCGGCGACACGTATGAGGTGGACAGTCGCTTGATGCGATGTTTGAGGCGGCGTAGGGATCGTTGGATGGTCCGTCTGCGCTGCACTGTGTGCGAATGCCGCATTCCTTGACCTTTCGGATTGTGTGGTGCGTATGCCGGGGGCGGATTGTGTTTCAGGCGTTGGCGCCCAGGGTTGGGGCCGGCACGTCTTCGAGGATCTGGCCGATCATCTGTTCGGGGGTGTTTCCGGCGAAGGTGGCTTCGGCGGTGAGGGTGATGCGGTGCGCGAGCACGGGTACGGCGAGGTTTTTGACGTCGTCGGGCACTACGTAGCCGCGGTTGTCGGAGGCGGCCCATACGCGCGCGCAGCGGGTCAAGGCGAGCGCGCCTCGCATGGAGGAGCCGACTTGGATGCGTTCGTTGTGGCGGGTGGCTTCCACCAGTCGCACGATGTATTCGAGGATCGCGTCGTCGAGATGCACGGTTTCGCTGATGTTGCGCATGCGCAGCACGTCTTCGCCGGTGAGCACCGGATGCACGGTGGCGGCGCGGTCGGTGACGTTGACCTGTTTCAGGATGTTGACGCTCACGTCGTGGCTTGGATAGCCGATGGTGGTTTTGATGAGGAAACGGTCCATCTGCGCTTCCGGCAGCTTGTAGGTGCCGAGCTGTTCGATCGGGTTCTGGGTGGCGATGACCATGAACGGCTGCGGCACCGGGTGGGTGACGCCGTCGACGGTGACCTTCTGCTCTTCCATGACTTCGAGTAGTGCGGACTGTGTTTTCGGTGAGGCGCGGTTGATTTCGTCGGCGAGCACGATGGACGCGAAGATCGGGCCTTCGCGGTATTCGAATTCGCCGCGCTTCTGGTCGTAGTAGGTGACGCCGACCACGTCGGACGGCAGCAGGTCCGGGGTGAACTGGATGCGTTTGAACGACATGTCGATGGAGTTGGCAAGGCCTCGCGCCAGCTGGGTTTTGCCGGTGCCCGGGTTGTCTTCGAGCAGGATGTGCCCGCCGACCACCATGGCTGTGGCGCATTGGCGGATGGGTGCTTCCTTGCCGACCACGACCTGGGAGACGTTGTCTACGAGCTTGGCGAACTTCTCATGGAATTCGGTGATGTCTTTGCTGGGTGCGGTCATCATGGACGTGTCGACGACCGGCTGGGATTGTTTGACGGGCTGTACAGGCTGGCTGGGCTGGACGGGTTGGGTTGGCTGGACGGGCTGCTGCGCGGGCATTGCGACTGCCGGATTGGCGGCCGGTTGGCGAAGGTTCTGCGGCATCGGCTGACGGAACCGCGGCTGGTTCGGCGTTGCCGGGGCGGACTGTTGCGGCAACGCCGGTTGGGCGGTGCCGTGCGCGCTCAGCAGCGTGCCCTCCGGATCCTCATCGGCTTGCGGCTGCTCCGGCAGATTCGGCGTGTGGAACGCCGGCTGCTGCTGGCCGGGTTGGCTGGGAACGCTTGGATTATGGCCGATGGAACCCAGCTGGGTGGCATCATCGAAATCGTTGCTCATGGGTTGCTCCTTGCTTGTTGTGTTGCTCGTGTGGATGGTTCGTTGTGTTTGCGATTGCTGTGATCGTCCGTTTCACCATCTGGCGTAGTAGGCCAGGCCGCGGATCCAAGGCTTGGATGCGCCGTCGACGGTGGACAGGGCGACGGAGGATGCCACAGGCCGGTCATTCCGCGTGGCCGCTTCGCCTTCCGTGGACGCGTCAGAATCCGATGGCTCCGACGGTTTTGATGGTTCTGAAGGTTCCGACGGTTCGGGTTTCGGCGTGGGAGTCTTGTACCTGTCATGGTCCAGCAGTGTGCCGCCATTGTCCTCGTTGTTGAGCGCGGTGTCGGTGCCCACCACCTTCGCCTTCCACGCGTAATCGGCTCCGGTCGGCAGCACGTCCTTGACGTTCAGTTTGTCGGAGCCCAATGCCCAGGCGACGTCATAGGATTTGCCGTCCGCGGTGAAGGTGATCACGGTTTTGCCGGGCTGGCCGTACATGTTCACCGATCCGCCGCTGACCTTGATGATGTTCGGATCATTGGCGTCCCACGTCAGCATCGGCGCGTTGACGGCGGCCTTCACCTTGCGGACGTATGCCGGATCGGCCCTGCCGGACTTGGAGGTGCTTACCGCGCCATTGAAATGCTGCGTGACGGAACCCGAGGAACAGGACTGCCATTCCTTGAGCGGGAAATCGTGCGATCGTTCGGAAGCGCCGGCATGGTAGGAGCCGAGTCCGTCCGCGCTCACCGTGAACCCGTCGGCGTGGCCGTTCTCCTTCCAACTGACTACGCACACGTCGTCATGCCCCTTGACGCTGACCGATTCGGGCGCCTTCACCGCGTATTTCGGTGTGAAACGCACGGTCGAATCGTCACTGGTCGTTTTCTCCTTGCCGACCACCGCCGCCTTGATGGTGTATTCCCTGGTGTTGAGATCATGGTCCGGAATCTTGAAATCGTAGGATCCGGAACATCCGTCGATGCTTGCGCTGACATCTCCGGAAATCTCGACGGCCTTGCATCCCGCGTTGCGGGTGTTGCCCACGGATTCGACGGTGACGGTTCCCGTGGTGTCGTCGTTCGTCACGGAGATCTTCGGCGCATCGGGCTTGCCCCACGGCTTGACAGCGTCGGACGCCTTGGACGGTTGGCTCCAATTCACCTTGTTGTGGGCGCGTACCGTAGCCGTGTACGAGTCGCCGTCGGAAATCGCGTTGTTATCGAAAACAAAATCGATTCCGGTGGAATTTGTCGTCTGCTTGGACGGCGCGTTCCTGCCGGACAAAGTCACCTCGTAATTGTTCACCGACGAGAAATTGCCGTCCGGAGCCTTCCACGTGACGCTCACCGTGTTGCCCTTCACACTGGCCGTCACATCCGTCGGCGCATCAGGCAGCTTGTCCGGCGTGCCCTCGACGGCGTTGGAATCCTTGGACCAGCCGACCTCGTTCCTGGCCTGCACCTTGAACGAGTAGGTCTTGCCGTTCTTCAACCCGTCGATGAGACAGGAGGTTTTCTGCCCGCACGAGCGCTCGCCGGACGCGTCTCCGCCCCACATCACCTTGTATTCGGTGATCGGGCTGCCGTTGGCCGAACCGGCCGTCCAGCTCAGATTCACGGCGCCATCCTGCGGGTCGCCGGACACCGCGGAAAGCAGCGGCGCATCAGGCTTGTCCATCACCGAAACGCTGATGGTGCCGGTCACCTCACGTTCTTTTGTTTTGGTGGCGTCGCGCACGGTGACGACCACCTTGTTGGTGTTCGCGCCGATGTCGGAAGCCGCCCTGATGGACACCACGCCGTTGGACGGGCAATCCACCGTCAGCTTCGACGCGCCATCGGACGTGCATCCGGTCACCGTCAGCGGAGTGTCGGGGAACGGATTGTACGCGTCGGACAGCAGATTCACCTGCTCGCTGGAACCGGCCTTGATTTTCACGGTCTTCTCGGTGACACGGGCGAGTGGCCTGTTGGACGCGGTGACGCGCACGGTCATACCGGCGCTCACCGTACCCTTCGCATATTTGATCGAGACGGGCACGCTCACTGTGGTGCCCGGCGTGGCCGTCTTGTCCGCGGACACGGTCAACGTGCCGGAGGGAGACACTCTGGCATCCACACTGCCGGAATTCACGCCGCCGGAATACGAGTACTGCTTCTCATCCTCGTACAGGCCCGACGCCGAATGGGTCAGCGCCGTCAGATCGATGGTAGTGGCCTTCTCGCCGGCCACCACATCGACGTTGGAGGATGAGAACGTCGGCGGCGGAACCTCACGTCCGATCACCGTGATCGGAAGCGTGAGCACCGCCGAATTGACGATCTTCACCTTGTCGTTCTTGTCTCGCTTGCCGTCCACCGCGGTGAAGGTGATGGACGCGGGACCCGCGTAATCCTTCGGCGCGGTGAACCTCAACGTCTGGTCGTTGACGTACAGGTCGCCGTCCGCGGCCTTCGTGGCGCTCACCGAATCGGCGCCGTCCACATACGCGGTCTTGCCCGCGCCCACACGCACGTAGTCGGCGATGTTGATGGTGATGGTCTCACGCGCATTGACCTTCAACGCCGGCGCCTTCGGACGTAGAACCGGCGGAAACACGCCATATGCGGGCACTTGGATGAACGCGGTGGACGTGATGCCGTACGTCGTGTTCGTGACGGTGTACGGCACCGCGCGCGCCTCATCGGTCAGATCAACGGTGATGATGGTGGAATCCTTGCCGCCCTTGACATGCGCATGGTCGGTCGCGGAAGGATCCACGCCCACCTGAAGCTCGTCGGCGGTGCCGGACGGATTGGCAATCCACTGCGAAACGTCCACGTCCACGGATTTCTTGTCGATCGTGGCGGCGGCCGGAACACGGTAATCGTACGCGGTCGGCGGGTCGATGGCGGCGTTCTCGTCGACATTCACCGTCAACGTCGCCGAATCGGACAGGCCGGCCTTGTCCTTGACGGTGTAGACCACGTAATACGTGCCCGCCTGCTTCGGCGTGGTGAACGACAGCATGTTGTCAACGACCTGAATGCCGTCGATGCCTTGCGATTCCACGTCCTTGGCCACGGTCAGATCAGTATTGTCCCCGGAAATGTCGTTCTGCGCCACCGGCACGGTGGCCGCGGTGTTCGGACGCAGCGTGATCTCGTCGTCGCGCGCGTACACACCCGAATCGGCTCCGGATTTGAACACGCCCACACGCACCTGCGCGGTGGCCCTCTGACCGGTCCAATCCTCCACGGCGTAGGAGAACGTGTCCGTTCCGGACGAATCGGCATACGCCTCATACACCAGATACGTGGCGCCCACCTCGCTGATACGGCCCAGTTTCGGCGCTTTGTTGCCCAAGCCGAGCAGCTGCACGTCATCGCCGTCAGCGTCGATGCCGGTGAGCGTGATCGGAATCTGCACCTTCTGACCGGCCGCCACCTGCGCCTCGACGTCGGACGGTGTCGGAGCCGCCTTGTTGGACGCGTCCTTCTGATGCACGTTGATGGTGATGGTGGCCGAGGCCGCGTTGCCGAGATTGTCCTTCACCGTGTAGGTGACGGGGAAGGAGCCGGTTTGTCTGGTGGCCTGATAGCGCACGGTGTCGCCGGACACGAACACCAGACCCTTGAACGTGTTCTTGTCATACTGCAAATCGTTCTGCAGGCTCACCGTGGTGCCGTCGGAATACGTGACATGGTCGAGCACGTCCACGGACACGATGCCTTCGGTGCGCACCTGTGTGGTGATGTTCTCGGCCTTCGGCACGGAATTCGACGTGGTCAGCGCCGGCGGCTGCAGGACGATGACGCCGGTCGACGATCCGGCCGCGTTGGCCACGGTGTAGGAGATCCGCACCGGCTCGGTAGGCACCTGACGCGCGGTGATATAGACGCGCTTGTTGCTCACCACACCGGTTTTGATGCCGCTTTGCGCGTCCGCGGTGACGCTGGTCACCGACAGCACGCCGCCCATCGGGTCGACGTCGTTGGCAAGCGGCTCCACGATCGCGGTATTGTCCGCACCTAGCAGCGCCACGTCGTTCGCCGCGATTGGCTTGGCGGCGTCTCCGGCCACCGCCTGCACCTCCACACGAGCCAGACCGGTCGACGGAATGGAACCCTGCGTGATGGTGTACGGCACATAGTAGGTGCCGGGATTGGAGGCGGTGAACGTGATCGACATGTCGGTGGCGTTCATGGTGGTGGCCGCGCCGGACGGCGTCTCCACCGCGGTCAATTCGGCCGGTTCGACGGACGTGCCGTGCACGTACGGTTTGAGCGCGATGGTGGTGCGGGTGTCGGGCGTGGTCTGTTTGACCACGGGGTCGATGACCGCGCCCAGCGTGTTCGCCGGCTTCACGGAGAAGTAGATCATGCCGATGCCGGTCTGCTGGCCGTCGGACACCGTGACCTCGATGCCCGCCCTGCCGGACGACATCGAACCGGCGTTGAAGACCAATTGTCCGTCGGCTCGCGTGGACACCGTCACCTGATCGGTGTTCTGCGGCGATGCCGACACCAAGGTCAGCGGATCGCCGTCGGGGTCGGAGAAGCTGCCCAACGCGTTCGCGGTGTACGAAGCACCCTGCTCCACGTCGATTTCCGGCGGAGTGTCGCTCTGCAGCGGCGCATGGTCGTCGCCGCCGGCCAGCGTGAGCGACACGGTGGCGCTGGACGTCTGCCCGCGCCCGTCGGAAATCTCATAGCTGAAGGACACGTTGCCCGCGGCGGCACCGGAGGCGTCGAGCTGCAGATACCGGCCGTCATAGACAGGGGAGACGGTGATGTTCGCGCCATCCGGAGCGCTCACCGACGTGATGCGCAGCACGGAACAGTCGGTCTGCTCGTCGTTGCGCAACACGTCGAGAATCTGCTGCGATCCCACGCGCACGCCGAACGAATCGTCCACGGCCTTGATCTGCCCCGACTGCGCCGAACAGTTCTTGCTGAAATTGTGCTGGTTGTTGGCGCTGTCGTTGTTCTGCTGCTGTTGCTTCGACTGCTTGGTCTCCACCTTGTTCCACTGGATTTTGATGACCTTGGTGGACTCCTGCGGATTCCACACATTGCCGTTGACCACGTCGTTGAGCACCACCAGACGATGGTTGGTGCGGAACACGAGCTGCGAGGTGGGATTGACATCTTCCAACGAGGAAAACTGTGCGTCCTTGTCGTTCGCCGCGCACACCCTGATGTAATTGTTGGCCTTCTGCGCCCACGCGGCGAACACGCAGCCATTGGTGGACACCGGCTGCGCGGCATCGCCCTTGCCGGCATTCGGCAGCTGCGTGACCTTTTTGCTGCCCAAATCGACCATGGCGATGCCCCGCGGCGTGGAAACCGCCACCCAGCCAGTCTGCCTGCCATCCGTGGACGGCGCCTGCAACGTCGCCTGACCCTGCAGGCCGATATCCGCGCTGCCCTTCGGCCAGAACACCTTGCCGGCACCGGCTACGACCGGCGTCTTGCCGACCACGGTGAACGATTCGACATTCGTGGCGCCCTTGATCGTCGCATCCTTGCCGGGTGTTCCCTGAGGTCCGTCGACACTGAGCACCGCGCCGTCGGACGTGCGGTAGCCGTAGACGACACCGTCATGCGTCACCGCGATACGGCCACCCGACCCCAGCTTCATCTTCGGCGAATCGGTGGTCGGATTCATGGATTTCACATCATCGGCGGACCCGACCCACACATTGCCCGTCTTGACGTTGATGAACGCCGCGGTGTTGCCTCCGACGACGGTCCGCATATCCGATTTGATGGTGGTGTTGCCGCTTTCGCTGACGGTGGAGGCCTCGATGTTGCTGGCCTTCGTACCTTCGGAGATCACGGTGGAGCCATCATGCTGGGCCACGTCGAACCGGGCCGCAGTGGAGGCGACGCCCGCGTCGGCGTCCCGGTTGCGCACGTTGAAACGGGCGGCCTTGCGGTCCTTGAGCGAAGTGACCCACACGGTGCCATCGTCGAGCTGCACGTGACGTTGCGTCACCGAACTGACGATGACGGCTCCGGCGACGATGCCCAGCAACAGCAGCAGCATGACGATCGGCGTGATCCACCGGCGACTGCCGGAAGGCAGCAGCTTGCGCAGCATCGACCCGAATCGCAACTGCCGTTCGTACGATTGCGCCGACTGGTTCTCGGCGTTCCTATGCTTGCTCATCGACTGGCTCTTCCCTGATTGTGCCCAAACTTTGCTTGACCGCGCATCCAACCGCATGCGCCTACCTGTTTGCCCGCATGCATGCCGGGCTGTATTGGTTCGTATCGGTTCATGTCACCCGCATCCGGTCGCAAACTCACGGCTTGGCCGCGCACGCGATCATGGGATTCTCGGACATCTGCCGGTCCGCGCGAACCAGACTCACCTGCACGCACGTCTGCGCGCCGTCGGCCGGATCGATTTCGATACTCGTCGACTCCGTGGTGGTGCCCTGCGCGTTCGGGTCGGTTCCCGAATCGCCGACCAGCGACCACGCGTACGAATCGCCATCCTTCGGCGAAGGATTGACCCATGTGAACCGCACTTTGCCGTCGGCGGTGTATTCGCCCGTAAGATCCTGCACGCTCGGCACACTGCCCGACGTGATCGCCGAATCGGGATCGTCCTCGGCATGGTTCTGGGCGCCATGGTTCTGCACCTGCACCTTGCTGTTGTCGGAGGACGCATCCATATTCGGCATGACGACGGTGACGAACGCCAACGCCATCACGACCACGGCGGCCGCCGCAGCAACCGTGACGGCCAACGGCTTCGCCCACCGGGCATGCTGTTTCGCAACCGGGGCGGACTGGTCGAATGCGGAAGTCTGCGCGTACATGTTCTGCGGATAATCCGGCACACCCTCGACGGTGGTCTGCACGGCACGGCCATACAAGGCCTGTTGCACGCGCTGCATGTCGCGCGCGAACTCCAACGCGGAATAGTAACGATCCTCGGGCGTACGGCTCAAGGCCTTACGCAACACCCGTTCCACTTCGGCCGGCACGTCGGGACGGTTGAGCTTGGGCAGCGGATTGTTGAGAATGACGGACTTGAGCCGTTCGGCCCGCACCTGCCGTTGGGAATCGCCCAGCACATCGGCGTAGAAATACTCGTACGGCGATTGGCCGATCAGCATGGCGAACAGCGTGGCGCCAAGCGAATAGATATCGGACGATTCATTGCCGCCACCGCCTTGGGCAAGCACCTCCGGCGCGGCCCACGCGATGGTGAAGCCGACACCCGGACGCCCATAGACGGACCCGGCGATGCCGAAATCGGCGAGCATGGGCATATTGTGCGCGTTGATGAGAATATTGCTGGGCTTGATGTCTCGATGGATGATGCCTTTGCGATGCGCGGTGAACAGCGCGCTCGCCAGATCGATACCGACGGTGAGCATCTGGTCGGCGGTGAGACGGCCATGCTCGAGGAACGTCTTGTAATTGCCGCCCGGAGCGTATTCGAACACGGTGTAGCCGCGCCCGTTGACGGTCACGCCGTTCTCATAGACGGAAAGAATGTAGGGGTGTGTGGAGATCTGCCCCATGAAATTCGCTTCGGAACGGAAGCGGACCGCGGCACGTGGGTCGAGCGTGTTCTTGCTGATTTTGATGGCCACCTGACGGGCCGGGGAAAGCTGCTGGTACAGGTACACGTCGGCTTCGGAACCGGAGCCCAGCCGTTTGATCAGTGTGTAGCCGGGAATCTGAGGGGGAATGCTCCTTGAGGCTTCCATGCTTCCTCTTTCCTGTAGTTCCTGCCCGGTTCCGTGCGTTGCGTCTATGCTTCGACCGTACTCGTCGTCATGGGCAGGCCGTCTGTTCGCTGTTGAACCTTCCCGGGCTGCGCCGCTAGTCAATCTTATTGGTGGCGGTGTCCGAAAAACTTTGTAGAGGGTATCGATGTCCATATATAAAGATGGCGGTGTCCACGATGACGTTTTCAGGACGGCTTCGGACGATGATATGCGATTCGTAGCCGGACCGTTCGGCTAAGCTGGGGAGACATGATGGATGTGGACGATCTCGATGACGCGACATTGGTTGCGGGGGCACCCCGCAGCGGCAAGACCCGGTTCGCGCTGGACATGCTGGTCGCTGCGATGAAGCGGCATGGCGACGCGTACGCCGTGATGACGGTCTCCGGCAGACAGGTGGCCGACCGGCTCGGCGACACCGTGATCCGCGAACTGTCCGCGATCTCGCAGGCACGCCCCGTCACCACCCTGCCAGCCGTCGCGTTCCGCATCATGACCGCCGTGCGATCGCATGCCGGACAACCCCTGCCGAAACTGCTCAACGGGGCCGAACAGGATGTGGTCATCCGCCGCGTGCTCGCCAAGCATGCCGAACATGCCGAGCACGGCGACGAATGCTCCACCTGCGCGCTATTGCGCACCTACTTCGTGGTCGCCGACTGGTCGGGCATGGTGGTGGACGACGCCACCGACGCCTTCGCCAACCAGCTGCGCGACATGCTTGCCCGCATGAACGAGATCGGCGCGAAACCGGAACTCGAAGACGCGCTGATTTCCCGCGCTGCCGACGAGCACGGCACGCTTGACGAACGACGCGAACGACTGCGCGTGCAATGGCGGCTCGCCTTCGCGCTGCGCGCCGAATACAACCAGGCCATCAACGAGGCATATCCGGACCAATACCGTCTCGACGCCTCGCAGCTCATGATCGACGCCGCGGCCGCCGTGAACGAAGCCGAAACGTCCGACCTGCCGAAACTCGTCATCGTCGACGATTTCCAGGACGCCACACTCGCCGGCTTCGACTTTCTCACCGCATTGCGCAACCGTGGCGTGCGACTGCTGCTCGTCGGCAACCCCGACGAGGCGGTGCAGACGTTCCGCGGATCGTACCCTGAATATTTGTTCAACATGGCGCAATCGCGATTGGGCACGCGACTGGTACGGCTGGAACCGTCCCATATGGCCGAAGGCACGGACCTGGCCGCGGTGGCGAGCCGCGTGAGCCTGACCATCGCCAGCACGGAATCGACCGACGACGCGCTGGCGAACCGCCCCGGCAAAATGCCGGCCATCGCCATACCGGAGACGCACGACGGCAGTCTTGAAGCCGCGATGTACCGTTCCACCGTCGAAGAACTCGACGACGTGGTGTGGAAAATCAAAACCGAACATCTCGAACACGGCCGCGACTGGAACGACATGGCCGTGATCGCCCACGACAACGCCACCGTGCGCACGTTCGGCGAACGGCTACGCGCCGACGGCGTGCCCGTACGCTATTCGAGCGTGACCCACCCCCTCAAGGACGAACCGTTCGTGCAGGGCCTGTTCTCCATGATCGAACTGGCCGAACTGAAACGGCAAGGCATCGCCACCTCGTCCATGAACCTCGACACGGCCGGCGCATACGTGCGCTCACGCGTCGCATCAATCATGAACTCGCCGCTGATCACCACCCCCGGCGAACGTCCGGCTCGGCTGTGCGTGGTCGAATCGGCGATGAACGCGCTCGGCTCGCTGGCCACGGTTTTGCATGACGATACAGCCGATCCGACCACGTCCGACACGTCCGGACGCGCGCTGCTGCCACAGCTGATCGACGATTGGAACGATTACGTCGAAACCTTCCACACCGCACGCGTGGCGGCATCGGCGTCGGACACGGAAAACGCTGCCGACATGGGCCTGCCGGCAATCGACACCGACGACCGGCTGATGACGGGAGAGCGTGCCGCTGAGGACGCGGACGAACCATCCTTCGGCATGAACGCGCTGTACATCCTGCTATTGGAAGGCGACACTGACCGCGTGCTCGACGCGATCGCCTCCGTACTGGGCCGCAAAGACCCCCAAGCGCAAGCCTTCGCACGCCTGTGGAAAACGCTTGACGATACCCTGCGGTCGGAGGCACGCCTGACATCCCACGAACCGCAATACATGCTCGACTGTGCATGGCAGGCGTTCGGCAAAGCCGAAATCTGGCAGAAAACGGCGTTGCGCAACAACGCCGAAGGCCGCGCGGCCAACGACCGGCTCGACACCGCGATGCGCCTGTTCAGCTACGCGTCCGGCGGCGAATCGAACGGCGTGACGGCAGCGCACACCATCGACGCGTTCATCGAACAGGTCCGCGCGCTCGCCATCGAAGCCGACTCCCTGGCGCACACCGCGCCGATCGATCAGGCCGTGACGCTCGCCACGCCCGCCGGAGCTGCCGGAAAACATTGGAAACTAGTATTCATGCCTGCGTTCCAACAAGGCCAATGGCCGAACCTCGCGCCGCGCAACACCCTGTTCGGCGGGGAGGAGCTCGCCGACATCATGCTGCATGGACGACTGTCCGACGACATCGTCACCTCCGCAGGCCGCGAAAACGCGCAGCTCGCCGCGGTGCTCGCCTCCGAACAGAAAAGCCTCCTTGTGGCGCTCACCCGCGCCGATGAGCGCGTGACGGTAAGCGCGGTCCTCAACGAAGACCATGTGCCGTCCGACTTCCTCTACGGCTACCTGCCGGAATGGTTCGACCGCGACCGGGATGCCGATGCGGAAACACGCGTGTACACGGCGGTCGGCGAGGCCGGCGAATACGCGGGACTGGAGGCCGACCCGCGTGGCCTGGTCGCCGCCGCGCGAAGCGTGCTGGCCCATGCGCCGGCCGATTCCCCCCAAGCGCGCGATGCCGCGCAAGCCTTGGCGTTGTTGGCATCGCATGGCATCGCCGCCGCGAATCCCGACAATTGGGCGTTCCTTACGGAACATGCGGGAGCCGACGATATGACGGGAATCGACGGCAAGATGGAATCTGACGGAAAAACGGAGCATGCCGACAAGGCGAAGCTTATCGAACAACCGGAATCCATCGAAAAAACAGACGGCCAATCCGACGTGGTCACCCTTTCTCCATCCGCCGTGGACAGTTTGTGGGCGTGCCCGGTGTGCTGGATGCTGGAGAACCGTTTCGCCGGCCCACGCATGGGCAGCGCGGCCACCAGCTTCGGCTCGCTCATCCACGCCGTCGCGCAACAGGCCACCGAAGCCGGCCTCGACCTGCCCCAAAACCACACCGCGGTAAGCGACGAGGACAACATCGACGAAATCGCCCAATGGATGATCAGCCGATACAAGACCCTACGTGGCGACCTCAACGCCATCGACGACCCCGAGGAACGGTACAAGGCGCTCGGCAAGGACGCGAAGGCGTCGGTCGCATTGCGCAACATCGCCACATATTTCGTCAAGTCGAACCGTACGGGATACCCGTCGAACAACACCGAAACCATCACCGTGGGAACATTGGACCATGCCGAAGCGGAACGGCAGTTCGCCGCGCGATTCGACTTCGACGACATCCTCGACGCCTACAACGCCATCGACGGCAACGCTCCGATCTCCCGCGACGAACTCATCGCCATCATGGGCGCGCTCGTCGACGGCTGGCCGGAAACCGGCATGAGCGACCGGCTCACCGTACGCCTGTCGGGCAGAATCGACCGTCTTGAACACCGCCGTACCGCCGACGGCCGCGAACAGGTACGGCTGATCGACTACAAAACCGGCAAAGTGCCGAACGGACGCTCCCTGTTCAGCGACCTGCAGCTCGTCTGCTACCAGCTGGGCCTCGCATTCCCGGAACACGGCGGAAAACGCGGCGCGCAGGCGATCGCAGCCATGCCGGACATCACCCAAAGCGCCCTGTTCCACGTCATGGAATACGCGGCACCCGCGCCACGCAAAGGGCAAGGCGACGAAGCGTACCACCAGCAGGCGCTGTTCGCCGGCGGAAGCATCAACGCGGGCGATTTCATACCCCGCAAATACGTGCCCAAAATGGCCAGCGTCTTCACCAGCGGCCTCGACGACGTCGAACGGCCGGCGCAGGTCAGCGAAGAACATTGGAAGCAACTTCTGGAATCGCGGTCGAAGATGACGGTATGGTCGCTGACCATGATCTCCCGCGTCTTCTATGCGGCCGCGGCGAGCCGGGCCACCCGCATCACCGCGCGTCCGACCGTGGAACACGTCGGATACTGCAGAACGTACGGCAGTGGGGTCTGCCCGGCCTGCCAAGGCGAGCAGAACACCGTATTCGAAAGGACTGTGGCATGAACGGGAGTAACGGTATGAACGGAAGCATGTCAACGAACGGGGCCACAGCAAAGGGCGATGCGATGGGCACTGTGCCGGCCGTCACGCCGAAATTCACCGACAGTCCGGAACAGGCCGCCGTCATCCAAGCCCCCTCATACGAGGACGTGGTCGTGGTGGCGGGCGCCGGCTCCGGCAAAACCTACACCATGACCCGCCGCATCATCACCCTCATCGACCAGGGCATCAGTCCCGAGAAGATTCTGGGCCTGACCTTCACACGCAAAGCCGCCTCCGAACTGCTTTCGCGCGTCTCCGCTGCCGTGACACGCAACCAAGCCGGACGCGGTACACGCGTCGCCTTCCTCAAACCGGAAGTCTCCACCTATGACGCGTTCTTCCAAACCATCGTGCGCCAATACGGCCTGCTCGTCGGCTTCGACCAAAACACGCAGCCATTGAGCGAAGCCGGAGCGCTGCAGCTCATCCACACCGTGCTCGACAAGCACATGGACCAGCTCATGGCCTTCGACCAAGGCGGCGACGAACTCGGCAAATTCTCCACCATCGCCGGCAACGTGTTCACCCTATCCAACGCCATCGCAGGAGCCATGATCGGCAGCGACTGCACCAGCTTCGACGAAGCCGTGGAACGCGTGCGCGCATGGGATAAGGCGTTTGTGGCGCAAGTGGCCAAAGCGCTTGAAGACGAGGACGTTCCCGATGACGAGCCGAAAGTGGGCAAGGCTCCGAAACAGAAGAAAAAGGAATCCGACACCGCCTTCGAAACCCGCATGCGCGAATACCGCGCCCAATGCCACCAACTCTGCGTCTACAAGACCGCGCAATTGGCCGGCACGGCCCGCAAACGCGACCTGCTACTCGACCTCGTGGCCGACTACCACGCCGAAAAACGCGCCCTCAACATGGCCGAATTCAGCGACTTCACCATCGCCGCATTCCAACTCGTCACCCGATTCCCCTCCATCGGAGCCACCTACCGCAAACGCTACACGCACGTGCTGCTCGACGAATACCAAGACACCTCCACCACGCAGGCGGCCCTCTTGACCGCACTGTTCCACGCCGATTCCACCCATCGCAGCGCGGTGAACGCCGTCGGCGACCCCTTCCAATCGATCTACGCATGGCGAGGAGCCAGCCCAGGCGCATTCCGCATGCTGCAACACGACTTCGGCCACGACGCCACCGACAAGCCCTACACGCTGACCGTCACCCGACGTAACTCGCGCATGGTGCTCGAAGCGGCCAACAATCTGACGAAACCATTGCGCCTGCCCGCCAGACGTCGCGGCAGCTCGCTTATGCGCGAAGTGGACGTGCCCCCGCTCGCCAACATCGACAATGCCCCCGAAGGTACGCTCGGCGTGCTCGGCTACGCCACATTCGGCCAGGAAATCGACGCCATCGTACGCTTCGCCAAACAAGCGATCGCACTGCACACGCCAACCGAAAACGAGCTCGCCGACGGAGCCAAAGACAACCGTCCGCACGTGGCGCTCCTGTTCCGCTCCAAAACGCAGATGCCAGCCTACGAGGACGCACTGGAACAAGCCGGCCTCACCACACTCGTCGTCGGCCAGGCCGCACTCCTGGAACGTCCCGAAATCAAAGACATCCTCGCCCTGCTGCACGTCGTATGCGACCACACCGACAGCGCCGCGCTCATGCGGCTGCTCGCCACGCCACGATTCGGTCTGTCCGCCGACGATCTGCAGGCGCTCGCCGGCATCGCCGAACGGCTCAACACCGCGCAACGCTACCGCGCGCTCGTGTCGGCCGGCATCGTGGAGGCGGATGCGAATCCGTCCGACGCCGACATCCGCGCCACCGTGCGCGCCTACCGCGACCAAGTGCCCAACGCCGTCTTCCTGATCGACGTGCTGCTGCGCGGCGATCTGCGGCACCTCGTCGACGGCGTATTGAGCCGTACGGGAGCCGCGAGCGTCATCCACGCCGGTCGCGTCATCCAACAGGTGCAGCGCACGGCCGGCCATCCGTTGCCGGAAGTGGTACGCACGGCCATCACCGCGCTCGGACTGGACATCGACCTGCTGCTCGCCGAACGGATGCGGCATCCGGATGCCGGCAATCGTGTCACATCGCATGCCGCTTCGTCACTCGACGCGATGTTGTCTCTGGTGGACACCTACTTGCAGGAAATCGCCGCGCAGGGCACGCCAAGCCTGCGCGCGTTCATCTCGTGGGTGGATTCGCTGCGTGACGCGTCCGACGACAACGCCACCGCACCAGATACCCCCGTCGATGTGGTGCTCATGACCGTGCACCAGTCGAAAGGCCTGGAATGGGACGCCGTGGCCGTGGTCGGCATGCGCGACGGCACCTTCCCGTCCAGTCAAGGCGACCGCCTGAGCGTCAAAACGGACGAAGACCATCCGGGCGGTCGGCGCGACGGCGTATGGGAGCCGCCGGAATACTTCGAAAAAGCCCACACTTGGCTGGAAGACCCGTCCGCGGTGCCGGTTCCGGTGCGCGCCGACGCGGATATCCTGCCACGATTCCCGCACGACGCGCCCATCGGGGGCAATCCCGTGGAATCGCTCGACGGATTGGACGATGCGGAAGTGATCGACGACGAGGTGTTCGGCACCTTGCGAACCATGGCCGTCGACGATATGGAAGGAATGGATCCGGCAAGCCTGTACCTGACGCAACAGGAGGAATACGGCCGCCGACTGCACGCCGACGAACGCCGTCTCGCCTACGTGGCGTTGACGCGCGCCCGCTACGAGGCGCTGCTCGTATACAGCGGATGCAACGAGACGAGCCGCGACTCCCGCCTGGCGGAGGGAAAGAAAAGCGCCGCGCCGTCGAATTTCTGGCTGGAGACGCGCGATTCGATGAACGGAATCGTCACCGCGGTACGCGAACCGGACAACCTGTCCGACGATGTGGACGGCTCCCCGCACACGCTGGGACTTGACCTGCCCGACGGCTATTTCGTAGGCGAACACGCCCGCGATTTCGAGAATGCCGTGGTGGGCGATGCGTGGAACACGCCGCTCGAACCGGTCTCGGACGACCATACTTTGCCTTGGCCGTGCGATCTGAGCGCCGATGTCGCCGACAAGCTGCGTGCCGCGGCCGAACAGGTACGTGCCGTCGAATCCGACGAACCGAATATCGCTGAATCCACGGGAACGCAGGGCGACGTTGCCGATGAATCCGCCACGCCATCGCCGGAAACCGGAAACTCACTGCTGCGTCTCGCCAAACTGCTCGTCGCCGACGAACATCTCATGCCGGAACCGGACGCGGCTGACGCAGGCGAATCGCAGGACGCCTTCGACGAGGCCGTGCGTGCCAAAGGCGAACGTATCCTTGCTGCCGGCCGCCAAAACGTCACCTCGCTGCAAGCGCGCGCCGGCTCCATGGGCGAGCGTGACTCCCGCGCCTACTGGCGTGGTCTGGTCCGTCCGATTCCGCACGTCGCCTCGCCGGCGGCACAGCTCGGCACGCGGTTCCACGCATGGGCTGAGCGTTTCATCATGGCGGATGCGGACGTCGACGGCATCGGCGGTACGGAAGGTGCTGCCGGCATGGCCGCGCAGTCGCGTGCGGAACTGATCGCATTGATAGGTGATACGCAAGTCGACGCGGACAACGGCGGCGTGCAATCGCAGGACGCACCATCGCAGGACGCCCGATTGCGAGACGAACGGAAACTGGCCGCTTGGCAGCGTCGTCTCGTCGCCTCGCCGTGGGCAAAACGACGTCCAGCATGGGCGGAACGCCAGCTCGTCGTCGACATGCCCCAGCTCGGCACCATCGTCAACGGCAAACTCGACGCGGTGTTCTTCGGCGGTCTCGACGAAACGGACGAGACGAAACGCTACACCGTGGTCGATTGGAAAACCGGCGTAAAACCACGCAAACCGGACGAAATCAAGGAGAAGCTCGCACAGCTCGACCTGTACCGCCTGCTGCTCGCGGCGATGGAAGGGGTTCCGTTGGATGCAATCGACGCCTGTCTCTACTATGTGAGTGAGCCTCACGAGGCCGATCGGGAGCTTGACGCCCTCGACAAAACAGAAGAAGAGATCCTTGCCGAGTTGAGCTACGGAATTCCGCAGCAATCCGACAACGACTAGTGCCGGTGCGCAATGGCTCCTTGACCGAAGAAAGCGGGGGAGCGGCGCTTTCCGGCCTGCCTGCGGGAGAAACCGCTATGCAGGCAGCGTTGTGGAGGAACGCCGCTACCCTCGTGCAGCATGTGTGGGCGGGCGCACATGCCGGACGCAACGACAGTTAAGGAGTGTTTGATATGGCTGCGAACAGCGCAACCGCAATCCCGAACGCCGGCATGGGTGCCGGAACAAACAACGCATCGGCAATCGTCTTCCGTCCCATCGTCTGGGGCGATCTGGACGCGGTGGTCGACCTGTTCGACCGTACCTGGCCGCAGGATGTGGACAAGGTCGGCGCGGACATGTCGCGGCTGATCTCCCGATATTTCGTGCTGCACTACCTGCTGCCGACCACGTTCGCCAACGGCGCGTTCGCCGCCGACGGCACACTCGCGGGCGTCACGTTCATCCGCGTCGCCGGCGAGGCGCCGCAGCTCGACGAAATCGAAGTCGGCGAGGAAATGAAGGCCTTGGAACGCCGCATCGACGTCGATCCGGAGGCCGCCAAGCATATGGCGGCGCTGAAATCCGGCTTCTCGGTGGAACTCGATCTGGAACGCGAAGGGCGCGCCAACGAAACCACCATGGGCGAGCTGGAACTGTTCATCGTCAATCCCGACGTGCGCGGCCACGGTGTGGGCGGGCAGCTTTGGAGACGCATGCAGGAGCATTTCGCCGCATGGGACGTGCCCGCGTTCTACCTGCACACCGATTCCGACTGCGACGTGAGCTTCTACGACCACAAGGGGTTGGACTGCATCGCGCACCGCACGGCAAGCGAGACGGTCGCCCGGCTCGGCGGCAGCGCCGACGGCGAAGTGCCGCCACTGTTCGACGACATGTTCATCTACCGGGGAAAGGTGACGGCGTGACGGGCGCGAAACCGCAATCGCAATCGCACGAACCGCACGAATCGCAGAAAACGCAATCGCCATACGCGCAGCTTTTCCGCATTCCCGGCACGAAGGCGTTCTGCGTGTCCGGAGCCATCGCGCGACTGCCGATGTCCATGATGGGCCTCGGTATCGTGCTCGCGCTCAACCACATGTACGACAATTGGACGATCGCCGGCGTGATGAGCGCCGCGTACGTGCTCGCCACCGCCGCGGTCACGCCGCTGTACGCGCGCCTGTTCGACCGGTTCGGCCAGCGCAAGGTCGGTCCGGTGATCCTGACGGTGCAGATCATCGTCATGCTGGGCTTCGCGTTCGCCGCGCTGATGCGCGTGCCGATTCCGCTGCTGTTCGTGCTTGCCGTGGTCATGGGCATGACGCAGTTCTCGTTCGGCGCGCTTGTGCGCACCCGTTGGGCGTACGTGCTCGACCGCGCCGACAAGGAGGACCTGCTCAACACCGCGTATGCGCTCGAATCCGCCATCGACGAGATCGTGTTCATCTTCGGGCCGATTCTGGCGGCTTTCCTGGCCGCGTCCGTGCATCCCGTATCACAGCTGTTCGTGCCGACCCTCGCCTGCGCGTTCGGCGGTGCCGTGTTCTTCGCATTGCGTGACACTCAACCGCCGGTATTGCGCGAAATCACGGTCGTCGCGGCCGATACGGACGATGCTGACGTGCGATTGGCGGCCGGCGGTGCCGCTGGTGCCGCGGTTTCCGCGGACCGTTTCGATTTGGATCGGCTCAAGACGGGCGATCGCGACCGCAACAAGCGCAATGTGCTCACCTATGCGGGTGTGCTGCCGCTTCTCGCCGTGTTCATCGTGTTCAACATGGCGTTCACCGCGTTTGACACGTCCATGACCGCCGTCATGAAATCGCTGCACCTCGACTCCGTGCTGGGCGTGCAGCTGGCCATGCTGGCCGTCGGCTCCTGCATGGGCGCGCTGGTCTTCGGCTCGCGCGAGCTCAAAGGCTCCCGTTGGCGTCACATGATCATGTTCCTCGCGTTGATGACCGTCGGCTTTGTGGTGATCCACCTGTGCCAGGGCAACCTGATCGTGATGGGACTGGTGGAGATCCTCACCGGTCTGACCATTTCGCCGGTGTTCGCCTCCGGCAACCTCGTCGTCAAGGAGACCGTGCCCGAGGAATCGCTCACCGAAGGCCTGTCCTGGGTGAGCACCGCCGGCACGATGGGCGCGTCGTTCGGCTCCATGATCACCGGCATCGTGCTCGACCATTTCAATCCAAGCGCGGGATTGAGCCTGCCCGCCGTGTTCGTGGGCTGTTCGATTCCGTTCGCGCTGCTCGGCTGGGTGCTGGTGCGCCGCCGCGGCTGACCGACGTTCGATCGTCAAGCGTCATAGCCGCCTGCCTCCGCGTCGAAGCGTCTCTTTAGATTCGTAAGTGGAATACGTTATGGACGTGGGCGCGTGATTCAAAAACATGTGTGAAAACGCATGCGATTATGCGCGCGGCAAGCGCGCACGGCAAACGTACGACATGCGCAACATGCGCGTCCGCGAAAACATCAAGGAGCTGCAATGATCAAGGTTTCCGTAGTCGGCGCCAAGGGCCGTATGGGCTCGCATGTGGTCGACGCCGTCAATTCCGCCGCCGACACCGAACTCGCGCTCGCGCTCGACGCAGGTGACGACCTGACCGCCATCACCCCCGAAAACACCGACGTCGTGGTGGAATTCACCGTGCCGAGCGTGTCGCTGGGCAATGTGCTCGCCCTCGTCAAGCAGGGCGTCGACGTGGTGGTCGGCACCACCGGCTGGACCGAAGAGAAGCTCGACCAGGTGCGTGCCGCGCTCGCAGCAGCTCCGCGTGAGGGCCAGAGCGTGTTCATCGCGCCGAACTTCGCCATTTCCGCGGTGCTCGCCGACCATTTCGCAAAGGTCGCGGCGCCGTATTTCGAATCCGCGGAAGTCATCGAACTGCACCACCCGACCAAGGTGGACGCTCCGTCCGGCACCGCTTTCCACACTGCGCAGGGCATCGCCGAAGCGCGCAAGGCGGCCGGCTTGGGTCCGGTTCCGGACGCCACCGAAACCGATGGCGGCTCCCGCGGCCAGGTGGTGGACGGCATCCACGTTCACGCCGTGCGTCTGCGTGGCCTCAACGCCCATGAGGAGGTGCTGTTTGGCAACTCCGGCGAACAGCTGACCATCCGCGCCGACAGCTTCGACCGCATCTCCTTCATGCCGGGCGTGCTGCTGGCCGTGCGCAAGGTCTCCACCGGAACCTACCCGGGTCTGACCGTCGGCCTCGACCACTTCCTCGACCTGTAATCGTAATTCTTTTTTCAAACTGCCGACGGGTGCATGTGTCTCCCGTCGGCAGTTTTTTTATGGCGGATCTGTTCCGATTATTTGGCAAGGCGTGCGATGGCGGCGCTGACTTCCGCCAGCTTTTCGTCGGCGACGGTACCGCCCTCCGCCGCGGCTTTGGCGACGCAATGGTGCAGATGGTCGTCGAGCAGCAGTAGCGCCACCGACTTCAGCGCGCTGTCCGCTGCGGAAATCTGCGTCAGAATGTCGATGCAGTATTCGCCGTTTTCCGTCATCTGCCGAATGCCGCGCACCTGCCCTTCGATGCGATTCAATCGTGCGATGATCCTCTTCTGGTCGCTTGCGTACCCATGTTGTGTGGCGTTCATATCGTCCTCCTCGCTGCGCTGAAAATTTTATCTACGGCTGAAGTTTGCTCGTCCTTCTTGCCAATATACCCTATAGGGGTATATTGTGATGGTGTTTGCCGAAATCGAAAGCCAATTACGGACGGAAGGCGGCTGGAATATGCACATCGCAATCGCGCTTATTATGGCGCTGCTCGTCACGGCGGGCGTGCTGTGGTTCTTCTTCGCACCGCGCAAAGCGTATCGTGCGCCGTTGCGCGACGGCGTGCAGGAAGCGGTCGTCGAAGTCAAAGGCGGGTACAGCCCGGCCGTCATCGAAGCCGAAACCGGCGTGCCGTTGCGGCTGATCTTCGATCGCAAGGAAGACGGCGAATGCTCGTCGCATGTCGTGTTCTCCGATTTCGGGGTCGATCTTGCGTTGCCCGCCTTCCGCACGACCACGCTGACGCTTCATCTCGACCAGCCGGGCGAGTATCCCTTCGCATGCGGTATGAACATGCTGCACGGCACGTTGCGCATACTGCCGGGAAAGCATGCAAGTGTCGGTGCCGCCGCCGGTTCCGCGGTTGGTTCCGTCGGCGCCAGTATGTCCGATTCCGGCAATTCGGACATTCGCGCGACTGCTGACGGTGCCCACGCATCCGGTTCCGCGGAAACAGGCGTGCAATGCGCGCAAAAAGGCGCCGTCCAAACGTCCGGTTCGGGTGATTCGGGCAAATCGCGCGGATTGGAATCGGAAATTCGCGCCCTCATCACCCGTCTTATCGTGGCGGCCGTCTGCACGATTCCGGTATTCGGCTCCACCATGCTCATGCTGTATCCGATGCCGAACTGGCTGCAGTTCCTGCTGATGCTGCCAATCGTCGGCTATGCGGCATTGCCGATTTTCCGCAGCGGTTTCGCCGCGATCGCCCACCGTTCGCCGGAGATGAACGCGCTCGTCAGCCTCGGCGCGCTGGCCGCATTCGCCTACTCCTGCGTGGTCACCTTCGCACCGAACGTCCTGCCCGAGAACGCGCGCGAACCGTATTTCGAAGCGGTCGGTGTGGTCGTCACGCTTATGCTTGTCGGCCAGCTGCTCGAAGCGCGCGCCCGCAAAGGCACCGGTGAAGCCATGCGCGCATTGGCGGGTCTGCAACCGAAAACCGCCCGCGTGGTGCGAGACGGCAAGGAAACCAGCATCGCCATCGATGACGTGCGCGTCGGCGACATCATCGCCATCCGCCCCGGCGAGCAGCTGCCGGTCGACGGCATCGTCATATCCGGCACCTCCACCGTGGATGAGTCGATGATCACCGGCGAAGCCATGCCGGTCGCCAAAACCGAGGGCAGCGAAGTGACGGGTGCCACCATCAACGGTGGTGGCTCGCTGCGGTACCGCGCCACGAAAGTCGGCAAGGACACCGTGCTCGCGCAGATCATCGGCATGGTGGCCGCCGCACAAAGCTCGAAAGCCCCCGTGCAACGATTGGCGGACCGTATCTCCGGCGTTTTCGTGCCGGCCGTGGTACTCATCGCCGTATGGTCGTGCGCGCTGTGGTTCGCGTTCGGCCCCGACCCGCGTGTCACGCACGCGCTGGTCGCCGCGGTATCGGTGCTGCTGATCGCCTGCCCGTGCGCGCTCGGACTGGCGACTCCGTTGTCGGTGACGGTCTCGACTGGCCGCGCGGCTCGCATGGGGGTGCTGGTCCGTTCCGCCGAAGCGTTGGAAACATGCGGTAAAGTCAACGCCGTCGTGCTGGACAAAACCGGCACGATCACCACAGGCAAGCCCACCTTCACCGACGTGCTGCCGTTCGGCAAGTGGCGTCGGCAGGCCGATGATTTCCTGACGATCGTCGCCGCCGCCGAACGTGATTCCGAGCATCCGCTCGCTGCTGCGATCGTTGCCGCAGCTGCGGAAAAAGCCGACATCGCGGACGTTGCGGAACTCGCGCAAACCACCGATTTTCAGGCGATTGCCGGCCGTGGCGTCACCGCGCGTGTCACCTTCCGCGGTCTGCCGCACACCGTCGCCGTCGGCAACACCGACCTGATCGACGACCTTGACGTCGACATGCCCGACGTTACGTCCGATACCTCCGAAATTGCCTCCGAGACCATCCACGATACGAACCTCGACGCCATCATCGCCGACATGGAACGCCTGTCGCAGCAAGGCAAAACGCCGATCCTAGCGGCCATCGACGGCCATCTCGCCGGCATCGTCGCCGTCGCCGACGTGCCGAAAGCCGACTCGCGCCAAGCCATCGAACTGCTCCGCAAACGTGGCGTCGAAGCCGTCATGCTCACGGGAGACAATCCGACCACCGCACGCGCCATCGCAAGCCAGGTCGGTATCGACGAACGTCATGTGATCGCCGGCGTGCGGCCGGAACGCAAGGCCGACGAAATCGCAAAACTCCAATCGCAAGGCTATACGGTGGCGATGGTCGGCGACGGCATCAACGACGCGCCCGCCCTCGCCCGAGCCGACGTCGGTTTCGCCATCGGCACCGGCACCGACGTGGCCATCCAATCCGCCGACGTGACACTGATGGGCGGATCGCTGATGGGACTCGTGCACGCGCTCGACCTGACGCATGCCGCCATGCGCAACATCGCGCAGAACCTCGGATTCGCGCTCGGCTACAACAGCATCGGCATCGCGATCGCGGCCGGCATGCTGTATCCGTTCACCGGAACGCTGCTGAATCCGATGATCGCCGGCGCCGCGATGGCGTTCTCATCGTTGTGCGTGGTGACGAACGCAAGCCGGCTGCGCCTGTTCGATCCGGACGCGGAGGCGGCGAAAAACAAGACGTATCGGGTACGCAAGCCCGATCCGAGCAAAAATAATGGCAACCAGCACAGTCGGAAAGGAACGATCATGGGACTGTTCAGCGATCACAAGGCCAAGAAGGAAGCCGAGAACATGGGCGCGATGGGCGCCGGACACTGCTGCGGCGGTCATGACGGCCACGGCATGGCTTCGAATATGGGCGATTCCGCGGCGAACGTTGCGAAGGACCCGGTCTGCGGCATGAGCGTCGATCCGGCCACCGCGGCCGCGACCCGCGAATACGGCGGCGTCACCTACTACTTCTGCAACCCCGGTTGCGCCGACAAGTTCGCCCAGAACCCGGCCGCCTACCTGGGCTGAGACCTGATTCTCGTCCGTCCCCAATCTGCCGACATCGAATGACATCCGGCCGTCGGCGGGTTGGGGATTTTTGTTGAATGGTTGATTTACGGATTCCGATTCACGGACGAACGATAAGATTCCCCTCCCGCACTCCGGAGAGCGCGTCCCGCCCCGCTACAAACGTGCGCGTGACGACGCCGTTAAGCGTCATGCCATCGCAGGCGCAGATCGGATTGCGGCTTTCCAAAGCGGTAGCATCCACAACAAACCGTTCGTACGGGCGAATAATCGCCAAATCGGCCCGCAATACCGGCGTTATATCGCCACGATCGTCAAGTCCCACAAGCCGTGCGGTGTTGCACGACATCCACCGCACGACGTCGGCCAAACTCAAGCCGCGCCGCATCGCACCCGTCAACACCGCGCGGAATCCGACCTGCAGACTGGAAACGCCACCCCACGCGGTGGCGAGCGTGCCGGCTTTCATATCCGCGCTGGCCGGGGAATGATCGGTGACGACACCATCCAACGTGCCGTCGGCAAGCCCCGCCCATAGCGCGTCCTGCTCATGCAGATCACGAATCGGCGGACAGCATTTGACCGCGGTGGCGTTGTCGGGAATATGGTCGCAATCCAACGTGAGGTAATGCGGACAGGTCTCCGCGCTGACCGGCAGTCCTTCGGCCTTCGCCCGCCGCAGCACGTCCACGCTCAGACCGCTGGACACGTGCAGAATATGCGTGCGGCAGCCGGTGCGTGCCACCAGCCGTACGATCTTGCGCACCGCGTTCGCCTCGCATTCGGCCGGGCGCGATGCCGCGTTCAACAGTGTTCGCAACAGTCGGGGATTTTGTTGCCGCGTTAGTCGCCCATTTCGCTGGTTTGGCACCGTTTCTTCTATGCCGAATCCGCCCGATATGCGATGTTGATTGTGTGGGGTAATCTGTTTTTGCCATGGTCGGTCATCTCCTGATGGTGGGTCGCGTTGCCAAGAGGCGCCGCCACTGCCTGTGATGGATGCATTTCAGTGCTTACGGCATCTGAAATTCTTCATTCGTCGTGACAGTTGTCGGCGGCCAAACCTGGTGAAACCCGGAAAGCAAGGGGTAGCATCGTCAGGAGAGCGGATGCGCCGCGTGAGAATGTACTGCAGGGAAGGGCGATGAGCGTGACTTCTGGAATTATGCTTTCAGACAATATGGGGGCTTCGAAGGACGCCATGGACGAGGAAGGCAATGCTGCCGCGGACCTCGGCTTGGTGGCGCGCATCCGGGAATCCTTCGATTCGCTGACTGCGACGGAACGTGAGGCCGCGCAGTTCATTCTGGGTCATCTGACCGACGTGCTGGTCTGCAATTCCGTGGAATTGTCGCAGTTGAGCGGCATCTCGCAGCCGACGCTCAGCCGCCTGTACCGCAAGCTCGGCTATGCGAACGCGGGCGAATTCAGACGTGACGTGCGTCGCGTCCATCGTCCTGGCTCTCCGGAGCTTTCACGGCACACCCAGTGCGACGATTTGGTCGCCGACCATCTGCGCCGTGACGAGGAAAGCCTGAAACGCACGTTTGAAGGCATCGACCGCGCGCAACTGTCATCCGCATGCCAAGCCATGGCCACGGCCCCGCATGTGGCGGTGGTCGGGTACCGCAGCAGCTATCCCGTGGCGCTGCACATGCGCGAACAGCTGATGCGGCTACGCGGAAACGTTGATATTCTGCCGAATCCAGGCCAGTCCATAGCCGAAGATCTGGTTGATTATGCGGCAGGCGACGTAATCGTCATCATCGGCGTGGGCCGGCGTCTTCCCTTCTTCTCGCGGCTCATCGACGTGATGCTTGAGCGCGGCCTGACCGTGGTGGTGATTGGCGACATTTCGGCGCGCAACGCCGTCATCGGCCGTAACGTCGCCTTCTTCAAAGTGGTGCTGAACTCCCACGTGCTGACGAGCTTCACCGCGGCGTTCGCCCTGATCGCCCTGATGATGGACGAAGTCGGAAAATGCCTCGTCGATACCGAAGACGAGGTGCACGCGCGTATCGAAGGCATCAACGATTGCTTCGATGCGCTCAATGAGCTTGAAGATTGATAGGGAAAATCTAGGCGCGGCACGTCCCGTTGGAACGGCGGTAAACGGAAGTGGAAGCGGGAATGGGAACGGAATGAATTCAAAACGAAACATGCTGGCGTACGACCGGTCCTCCACCGGATTGTGGGTGGCTTTGATCTTCCTTGTATCGCTGAATCTGCGGCCCGCCATCGCCGCCGTCGGGCCGGTCCTCGCCCAAATGGGAACCGACCTTGCGTGGGGCGAGGGCGTGCAGGGCGTATTGACGGCGATTCCGCTGATCGCCTTCGCCGCGGTCAGCCCGCTGGTCACGTTCCTTGCACGCCGCATCGGCATCGACATGTCGATTCTGCTGGCCCTGCTGTGCATCGCGGCGGGCGACGCCATCCGCTCGTTCGGCGGCGGCGTTGGCATCTGGCTGGGCACGGTGGTGTTCGCCTCCGCCATCGCCGTCGGCAACGTTCTTGTGCCGGTGATCGCGAAACGTGACTATGCCGGCCATGTCGCGATGGCGACCGGCGTCTATTCCGGTTGCATCACCGCCGGCAGCGCCACCGCAGGTTTGCTGTCCGCGCCGCTTGCGCAGATGTGGGGCGGTTGGCGCGCGTCACTCGCCTTCTGGAGTGTGCCGCCGCTGGTCGTCGCCGTGCTGTGGGCGTTGCGTATCCTGCACAATCGCAAAGTCGTTATCGCTTCCGCCGGCGGCACCATCGAAACCAGCGATACTGGCGATATCGATGATATTGGCGATCGCAGCACGACGGCCAACGCACAAAACCCGCATTCCGCACAGCGACCGGCATGTTCCACGCAATCGTCGCGTGGCGTGTTCGCCCGTGTTCTGCGCCGTCCGATGACGTGGTACGTGACGGCCTTCATGGGACTGCAATCGTCCGCCTTCTACACCATGTCCAACTGGATGCCGTCCATCTCGGCGTCCATCGGCTACGACGCCTCCACCGCCGGCGTGCATCTGTTCATCTTCCAAGGCATCGGCATTTTCTCCGGCCTGCTCATTCCGAAACTCATGAACGTGCGCGGCAACCAGGTCTGCGCGCGCTTACCGCAAGCGCCCCCATGTTCATCGCCGGCCTCGGCATGCTGCTGCTGCCGCATCTCATGCCGGTATGGGCGTTCGTCGGCGGCTGCGCGCAAGGCGCGTCCCTGGTGGTGGCGCTCGCATTGATCGCGTTGCGCGGCCGTGACAGCGCCGAAACCGTGGTGCTGTCGGGCGTTGCGCAGTCGTTCGGCTATCTGATCGCGTCGCTCGGCCCGCTTATGTTCGGCGTGCTGGTCCAGGCCACCGGCGGCCACCATGTGCCGCTGATGGTGTTCACGTTCGTCGCTTTCCTGCAGTGCGTCGTCGCGGTCATCGTCGGCAGGCCTTCCAAAATGTGACTTTTCGCGTCTCATGAAATCGAAAGCGTCCGCAGAGGGAAGTACCGTTAGCCGTATGACAAGCCCTAAGACTGACGGTACTATGCATCTGCTCGATCCTGCTCCCTTCGGACGTATCCTTCCGGCCATGGTCACCCCCATGAAGGCTGACGGAGCCGTAGATTTCGAAGCCGCGCAACAGCTGGCGAGGCAGCTCGTGGCGGATGGTGCCGACGGTCTTGTGGTCAACGGCACCACCGGCGAATCTCCGACCACCCACATGGAGGAGAAGGTCGAGCTGGTTCAGGCCGTCAAGGAAGTCGTGGACGTGCCGGTCATTTCCGGCGCCGGTTCCAACGACACCGCGCACACCGTGCGCATGGTGGAGCAGACCCAGGAGGCGGGCGCCGACGCGGTGCTCGTGGTCGCCCCGTATTACTCCCGTCCGTCGCAGGAAGGCGTGTTCCGCCACTACAAGGCGGTCAACGATTCCGCGGACAAGCCGATCATCGTCTACGATGTGCCGGGCCGTACCGGACTGCACATCCAGCTGGAAACCTACCGTCGTATGGCCGAACTCGACCACGTCAAGGCCGTCAAGGACGCCACCGGCGATATCGCAGGCGCGGTGCGCAAGCGCATGGAGACCGGTCTGACCTGGTATTCGGGCGATGACGGCCTGTTCCTGCCGTTCCTGTCCGTCGGCGCCGTCGGCATCATCTCTGTGATCGCGCACGCGGCCGCCGGTCCGATGCGTGACCTCGCCAACGCGTTCGATCGTGGCGATATCCACGAAGCGCAGCGCATCTCCGTGCAGCTGGCGCCGCTCGTCGAAGCGATGAACGGCAATGGCTTCCAGGCCGTGATGGCCAAGGCCTCGCTGAAGGTGCGTGGAATCCTCGACTCCACCGAAATGCGCCTGCCGAACGTCGGTCCGGGCGAAGCGGAACTCGTGCGCGCGGAAAAGGGCATGCGCGCCGCGGGACTGCTGTGAACCGAATCGCATGATGCGACTGGCCTGTCGCGCATGAACGCCGGCAGGCACCCAAATTCCTCGTTTCCGCATAGGCGGAGACAATTAGTAATAGAAATCCAACTAGGAAATGGCTACAGAAGAAACCACAAAGACAACAACACACAAGCGCGGCAGCAAGGCTGCCAAGCGCACTGAAACCGCAGTCAAGGCATCCAAGACCACCAAGGCCGCGAAGTCCGAGAAGACCGCCATCAAGAAGGCCAAGTCCTCCACCCGCAGCCGTGGCAACGGTGGCTCGCGCAACGGCGGCTCCCGTGGATCCCGTGGCGGCAACGGTTCGAACCGTCGCCCGTCGCATTCCGCGCCGCAATCCACCGCGCCGCAGCAGGACGAGGTGTTGATCGCCCCGCCGAAGTACCGCAAGGGCTCCATGCGCATCGTGCCGCTCGGCGGTCTGGGCGAGATCGGCCGCAACATGAACGTGGTCGAATACAACGGGCATATCCTGCTCATCGACTGCGGCGTGCTCTTCCCGGAAGAGGAACAGCCGGGCGTGGACCTCATCCTGCCTGACTTCCACTACATCAAGGACCGTCTCGACAAGGTCGAGGCGCTCGTGCTCACCCACGGCCACGAAGACCACATCGGTGGCGTGCCGTACCTGCTCAAGCTCCGCCCGGACATTCCGCTGATCGGCTCCAAGCTCACCCTCGCCTTCGTTGAGGCCAAGTGCAAGGAACACCGCATCAACCCGACGCTCGTCGAGGTCAAGGGACGCGACAAGCTCAAGGTCGGCCCGTTCAACCTGGAATTCGTGAACGTCACGCACTCCATTCCGGACGCGCTCGCCGTGTTCGTGCAGACCCCCGCCGGCTCTCTCATCGACACCGGCGACATCAAGCTCGACCAGCTGCCGCTCGACCACCGCATCACCGATCTGGTGGAATTCGGCAAGCTCGGCGAAAAGGGCGTGGACCTCCTGATGATGGACTCCACCAACGCCGAGGTCCCGGGCTTCGTCAAGCCGGAAACCTCCATCGGTCCGGCGCTCGACCAGGCGTTCGCACAGGCCACGCGCAAAATCATCGTGGCCAGCTTCTCCAGCCACGTGCACCGCGTGCAGCAGGTCGTCGACGCGGCCCACAAGTACGGCCGCAAGGTCGTGTTCGTCGGACGTTCCATGGTCCGCAACATGTCCATCGCCGCCGATCTGGGCTACCTGCGTCTGCCCGAGGACACCGTCATCGACCTGAAGCAAGCCCATGACGTGCAGGACGACAAGCTCGTCTACATGTGCACCGGCTCCCAAGGCGAGCCGATGGCCGCGCTCGGCCGCATCGCCGACGGCAACCACCGCGACATCACCATCAACGAGTTCGACACGGTGATCCTCGCCAGCTCCCTGATCCCAGGCAACGAGCATGGCGTCTACAAGGTCATCAACAAGCTCGTGCAGCTCGGAGCCCGCGTGGTCAACCGAGACAACGCCGCCGTGCACGTCTCCGGCCACTGCAACGAAGGCGAACTGCTGTACATGTACAACATCGTCAAGCCGAAGTGCGCCATGCCTATCCACGGCGAAAACCGCCACTTGGTGGCCAACGGCATGATCGCCGTCAAGACCGGCGTCGATCCGCAGAACGTCGTGCTGGCCGAAGACGGCGACGTCGTCGACCTGTACCACGGCCAGGCCGCGGTCGTCGGCTCCGTGCCGTGCGGCTACGTCTACGTCGATGGCGATTCCGTCGGCGAACTGACCGACGAAGAACTCGAGAAGCGCCGCATCCTCGGTACCGAAGGCTTCGTGTCCAGCTTCGTAGTCGTCGACACCGAAACCGCGGATGTCATCACCGGTCCGAAGATCTACCTCAACGCGGTCGCGGAAGACGAAAGCGAGTTCGACAAGGTCCGTCACCAGATTGTCGAGCAGCTGCAGGACGCGATGATGCAGGGCACGCGCGACACCTACAAGCTGCAGCAGATCATGCGACGCACGCTCGGCGGCTGGGTGGCACGACAGCTGCACCGCAAGCCGATGATCGTCCCCGTCGTCGCCGACATCGCGCAGGACGTGGATGACGCGATGGGACTGAACGCCGCGAAATAAGCCGTAAATTTACCATAAATTGAATCAAGGCGACGTGATCGGCACAACTGATCGCGCCGCCTTCTGTTACCAGAAAGAAGGAGTGACATGCCAGGAGCAAACCTCACCCGAATCGAAGCGGAAGAACGCAAAAGCATCATCGCCGCGCCAATCCATTACACGGTCAAGCTTGACCTGACCCGCGGAGCCAAGGATTTCGGCTCCGAAACCACCATCACCTTTGACGCGAAGCCGGGGGAGTCAAGCTTCCTTGACCTCATCGCCAACGAAGTCAGCGAGATCACCCTCAACGGCGAAACCCTCGACCCGGCTGAAGCGTACGTCGACAGCCGCATCGAACTGAAGAACCTCAAGGGGCACAACGAGGTCACCGTCAAGGCGATGTGCCAGTACTCCAACACCGGCGAAGGCCTGCACCGCAGCGTCGACCCGTCCGACGGCAACGTCTACCTGTACACCCAGTTCGAAGTGCCGGACGCCCGCCGCGTCTACGCCGTGTTCGACCAGCCCGACCTGAAGGCCGTGTTCGACTTCTCCGTGCTCGCAGCCAAATCCTGGATCGTCACGTCCAACATGCCCACCGCCTCCGTGACCGACAACGAAACCGTCACCGAGGAAGGCACGCTCGGCGATCACGCCGCCGAAACCACCAAGCTGTGGGTGTTCGAACCGACCCCGACCATGAGCTCCTACCTCACCGCCATCTGCGCCGGACCGTACGCCGAATGGCACACCGAATACGCCAATGAGGACGGCCGCACCGTGCCGATGGCCATGTACTGCCGCCAGGCGCTCGCCAAGGCCTTCAGCAAGGACGTCGACTACCTGTTCGACATCACCAAGAAGGGCTTCGCCTTCTACGCCAAGACCTGGGGCGTGCCGTACCCGTACGCCAAGTTCGACCAGATCTACGTGCCGGAATACAACGCCGGCGCCATGGAGAACATCGGCATGGTCACCATCCGCGACCAGTACGTGTTCGAATCCAAGGTCACCGACGCCTACGCGGAACGCCGTGTGGTCACCGTGCTGCACGAGCTCGCCCACATGTGGTTCGGCGACTACGTGACCATGAAGTGGTGGAACGACCTGTGGCTCAACGAATCCTTCGCCGAGTTCACGTCCACCCTCGCCACCGCCGAAGCCACCGAATGGAAGGACGCCTGGGCAACCTTCAGCTCCGGCGAAAAGAGCTGGGCGCTGCGTCAGGACCAGCTGAGCACCACCCACCCGATCGTCGCCCCGATCAACGACCTCAACGACACCTACGTCAACTTCGACGGCATCACCTACGCCAAGGGCGCCTCCGTGCTGAAGCAGCTCGTGTACTACGTGGGCCGTGAGAAGTTCTTCAAGGGCATCAACAACTACCTCAACAAGCACGCCTACTCCAACGCCACCCTCGCCGACCTGCTCGCCGAACTGGAACTCACTTCCGGCCGCGACCTGAAGGCGTGGAGCGCCCAGTGGCTTGAGGAATCCGGCATCAACACCATCGCCACCGAAGTCGAAGAGAACGAGGACGGCACCATCAAGCGTCTCGCCCTGCGCCAGACCGCTCCGGCCGAGCATCCCGTGCTGCGCGCCCACCGTCTCGCCGTCGGCTTCTACAACGAGGATCCGGAAACCGGCAAGATCGTGCGCACCGACCGTTTCGAACTGGACGTCGACGGCGAACTGACGGTCGTCGACGCTGCCGCCGGCAAGGCACGTCCGTCGCTGATTCTGGTGAACGACGACGACCTGACCTACACGAAGCTGCGTTTCGACGACAAGAGCCTCGCATTCGCGACAAGCAACCTGTACCGCTTCGACGACGCGCTCGCCCGTTCCGTGATCTGGCTCGCCCTGTGGGACATGACCCGCGACGGCGAACTGCCGGCACGCCAGTTCATCGACACCTCGCTGGCCGCGCTCGCCACCGAACACGAGTCCACCACCTTCCGTTACGCGCTGGCACAGGTCAGCACCACCGCATGGCATTACACCGCTCCGGCAGAGCGTGCCGAGATCGTGAAGCATGTGGCCGCCGAACTGTTCAAGCTGGCGGGTCAGGCCAAGGCCGGCTCCGACGAACAGTTCCAGCTCGTCACCGCCTACCTGGGCTACGGCGAGCCGGGCGACGAGGCGTTCGTCGCCAACGCGAAGGGCCTGCTCGACGGTTCCGTGGCATTCGACGGTCTGGAAATCGACAACAACTTCCGCTGGACCATCATCAACGCGCTGAGCACCGTCAACGCGATCGACCAGGCGGGAATCGACGCCGAACTGGCCAAGCGCGAAACCACCGAGAACCGTGAGTTCGCCTATGGCGCACGCGCCGTGGCCGGTACCGCCGAAGCGAAGGCATGGGCTTGGAACGAGGCCCTGCACAACGACGAGCTGACCAACATGCAGCTTGAGGCTGTGGCCGGTGGCTTCGCAGCCACCCCGCGCGCCGACTTGGCCGAACCGTACGCCGAGAAGTATTTCGAGGTCGCCGACTGGATTTGGGAGCACAAGACCTTCCACATGGCGGAAGCGCTGCTCGAAGGCCTGTATCCGGGCTATGCCGATCCGGCGAAGCTCGTGGAGCTGGGCGACGCCTGGCTCGCCTCCCATAAGGACGCGGACAACGCCTTGCAGCGCATTGTGCGTGGCAACGTCGAGGCTTCTCACCGCACGCTGAAAGTGCGCGACTTCAACGCCGCGCTCTGATAGCAGGGGCGACAGGAACGTTCCCGCTTAAGAGCCGTCATGTCGTCGCACGACTTTGATTTTGGAGGCATTTTTCAAAGTTGTGCGACAAGCGTGCTGGCTTTCATACCCTCTAACTCTTATTTTTTGCTGGTTTTCAACGGAAAATGATAGTTAGGGGGTATTTCTTTATCAAGTGTTGTCGCACGACTTGATTTTCCGCCTTGAAAGCAAAGTCGTGCGACACGAAAAGGACATTGCGCGCCGTGAAATGCTTTGAATTGTGAAGTGTTATGCGATTGCGTCGTCACCTGCTGGTTTCGGCGGCACGGTTGAGTACGATAGGTCACGGAAATATCGTTTGCAGATAGCGAGGATTTGAGACTCATGCCACGTATGTTCGGAACCGACGGCGTTCGAGGATTGGCGAATAGGGATTTGACGGCACAGCTGGCGCTTGATTTGGGTGACGCCGCGGTGCGTGTGCTGGGCGATGACGAGCGGAGCGAATTCGAAAGCCGTCGCCGTGCGCTGGTCGGTCGTGATACACGAGTTTCCGGCGATTTCCTTGCCGCGGCGTTGTCCGCTGGCATGTCCGCCGGCGGCTTCGACGTGATCGACGCTGGCATCATCCCGACGCCGGGCGTCGCATACCTGACGTCCGTGCTCAACGTGGAAATGGGTGCGGTGATCTCCGCATCCCACAATCCGATGCCCGACAACGGCATCAAGTTCTTCGCGCGCGGCGGCTTCAAGCTGCCCGACACCAAGGAAGACGAGATCGAAGCGGTGCTCGGCCAGGATTGGGATCGTCCTACTGGCGCCGGTGTGGGTCGTGTCAGCCATGACACCGCCACCGCAACCAACCTGTACATCGACCATCTGGTTTCCGCCATCGCGCCGGTCGGTCCGGACAAGTCGCAGCCGACGCCGCTGAAGGGCCTGAAGATCGTGGCCGATTGCGCGAACGGCGCCACGTCCGTGGTCGCTCCGGAAGCCTTGCGCCGCGCCGGCGCCGACGTGACCGTCATCAACGCGTCGCCGGACGGCTACAACATCAACAAGAACGCCGGCTCCACCCATCCTGAGCAGCTGCAGGCCATGGTCAAGGCCTCCGGCGCCGTCATGGGCGTTGCCTTCGATGGTGACGCCGACCGTTGCCTTGCCGTGGATGAGGACGGCAACATGGTCAACGGCGATCAGATCATGGGCATTCTGGCACGCGCCAAGAAGAACGCGGGCAAGCTCAACCATGACACCCTCGTCGTGACGGTGATGAGCAACCTCGGTCTGAAGTTGGCCCTGCGTTCCATGGGCATCAAGACCGTGCAGACCAACGTGGGCGACCGTTACGTGCTTGAGGAGATGCTGCGAGGCGATTATTCGCTCGGCGGCGAGCAGTCCGGCCACGTGATCAACCGTGAATTCGCCACCACCGGCGACGGCACCCTGACCGCGCTCACCCTGTGCAACGAGGTCGTCAAATCCGGTAAGAGCCTGAAGGAACTGGCCGCCGACTTCCCGCAGCTGCCGCAGACGCTCATCAACGTGCCGAACGTGGACAAGATGGCCGCCAAGACCAACGCCAAGGTGCAGGCCGCGGTGGAACGCGAAGAGAAGCTGCTGGGCGACACCGGCCGCGTGCTGCTGCGTCCGTCCGGCACCGAGCCGCTCGTGCGCGTCATGGCCGAAGCCGAAACCCAGCAGCAGGCAGACGAAGTGTGCGATCGCCTCGCCAAGGTCGTCGCCGACGAACTCACCCTGTAAGAGCCCGCAAGGAGATATGCCCCATGTTCGGACACAACTCGAAAGTGGACCTCGAACTCAACCGCGAGGTCGAAAAGCTCATCAAAACCGGCGGCAAAGAGAAAATCATGCCGATCGTGCAGGCCGGCGAACCGGTATTACGCCAGCAGACCATCGCCTACGACGGCCAGTTGAGCCGCAAAACGCTTGACAAGCTCATCGATACCATGCGCACCACCATGCTGGAAGCGCCGGGCGTGGGCCTCGCAGCCACCCAGATCGGTCTCGGTCTGGCTTTGGCCGTCGTCGAAGACCACGTATGCGAAGGCGACGATGGCGATCCGCGCGAAGCCGCGGAATTCCCCTTCCACGCCATCATCAACCCCAGCTACGAGCCGATCGGCACCGAAACCCGCAGCTTCTACGAAGGCTGCCTGAGCTTCGACGGTTACCAGGCCGTACGCAAGCGTTGGCTTGACATCACCGCCCGTTGGCAGGATGAGGACGGCAACAAGCATGAGGAACATCTGCACGGCTGGCCGGCCCGCATCTTCCAGCATGAAACCGACCATTTGAGCGGTGAACTGTACATCGACCAGGCTGAAATCCGAAGCCTGACCACCAATGAGAACCTTGAGGATTTCTGGTGCGAGGATCCGGTACCGACCGAAGCGGCGGCCGAACTCGGCTTCGAACTGTAATCGCGTAAACGAACGAGACAAGAACGATGAATGCCTCCCAGGCGAACACTTGGGAGGCATTCATCATATTCGGGATTATTGGAATGTTCGAAACATGAGTATTCCAAATATTCCAATATTTCAGTATTCCGGATTCACTAGCACATCGTACGTATCCGTGTTCCGCTCGGCATCCGAACGCAGATCCCAGCCAGGCTTGCGCATTCCATACAACACCAGCGGCGGTAAACCGAGCACAAGCACGACTACAGCCACAAGAATCGCATATGAAACGCTATCCAAACCGGTGAAACCAGCCGGTCTCACGAAAGTCAACACGAATGCCGCGGCGGAAGCGACGAAACCGACGCCCGCGACCAACCGAATCGCAGGAACTCGATACGTGCGGCGGACTTCTGGATGGGTGTTGCGCAGACGAATCGCGGCGGCAAACATCAACATGTACATCACCAGATACAGCGCGGTCGCCATATCCACCAGCGTCGCGAAAGCCGTGTTGCCATTGGGGATCAACACGAACAGCAACGCCAGCACGGTCACGATAATGCCTTGCGGAATCAGAATGCCTTCCTGCACGTCGTGGGCATTGCGCTTCTGCAGCGCGGGAGGCATCAGTCCCGTGCGGGCGGCCGCTAGCAAACCGCGAGAAGGACCAGCTATCCAAGCCACCACGGAAGCGAACGCGCCTAGCGCGATGAGCAGCGAAATCACCGGAGTGCCCCAACCCATGCCAAAATGGTCGAAGAACTCCCTGAACGCCAGATTGATGCCGTCGATGAGCCCCAGCTCACGATGCGGCACAGCAAAGGCGATTGCCAAAGTCGGCAGCACAAGTACCAGCAGAATCAGCGCGGTCGCTAGTGCAATGGCGCGTGGGAATTGACGTCCCGGATGCTCCAAGTCGTTGGCATGCACGGCATTGACCTCCATACCCGCGTAGGCGAGCACATTGGATACGATTAGCACAATCGACGCGATGCCCGTCCACGGCGGAAGCAGCGCGGATGCGTGCAGGGAGGTCTGCACTGGCTTACCGATCGCCAGCCAGATAATGCCGAAGACGATAAGCAGCAACGCAGGAAACAGCGTGCCGATAAGTCCCGAAATCGACCCGACCTTGGCGAACAGATTGCCGCCGCGCAACGCCACCATCGTGCTTGCCCAATACAACACGATGATCACCGCGGCCACATATACGCCATTATTGCCCAAGCCACCCATGCCGAACACATACGACAGGCTGACGGCGATGAACGCAATCTGTATCGGATACCACACCACATTCTGAATCCACTGCAGCCAAATGGCGAGAAATCCGATGCGATTGCCGAACGCCTCACGCACCCACACGTACACGCCACCTTTCCAGCCGGTGGCCAGTTCGGCAGCCACCAGCGCGGTCGGCACCAGGAAAACGACCGCCGGAATGAGATACAGCAGAATGGAAGCGAGACCATAATCGGCCATGGCCGGCAGAGAGCGTAGCGAGGCCACCGCCACCACGGTCAACATCGCCAGTTGGCTGACTGTCATCATGGTTTTGCCGGTTTTATTGGCAACGGTTGCCGTGCTTGCGATTGCGCCGTGCCCGTCAGCGCCGTTCCCTCTATTCGCCCCGGCATGCGCAGGTATGCCCGTACGATTGCGGTTTCCTGCGACGGCAGACGGATTGCGTGGCGTTGTTGTCGGTGCCGTCGCAGCGTTCGTCGTGGAACGTGCGGACCCGGGATGTGCAGCTGCGCTTGCATCGTGCGCTACCACAGCAAGCGGCTTTTTCATATGAACTGTCATTGCAGCCAGCTTTCGTAAACATAATCGTTGTGGGAATGAACATGAATTTCCTTAATGCGGGAAACGATGGAATTCGTGGAATGACCGCGAAATATCAGTGGTGGAATCCGGATGCACGAGCCTCGCTTGGCATTGGTGAGCGCAGTCCGTCCAGATACTTCACACACGACTTCAAATCCTTGATGAACGCTTCGGCCATATCGTGGCTGAAACCGTTACGCACCACAATGCGCTGCACGGTCACCTGCGTCAGATCCACCGGCATCGGATAAGCCGGCACCAGCCATCCCTTCATGCGCAGCCGATCCTGCAGATCGTACAGATTCCACTTGCGATCCGGCTTGTCGTTGAGCATCCATGCGAACACCGGAATGTCGGAACCGTCGTTCCACAGCGTAAAATCATCCATCTGCTCGATCTCGCCCGACAGATATTTCGCCACATCATGCGAAGTCTGCTGCACCCTTCGATACCCGTCGAATCCCAAACGCAGGAACATGTAGTACTGCAGCAGTACCTGTGCGCCCGGACGGGAGAAGTTCAGTGCGAAAGTCGGCATTTCGCCGCCGAGATAACTCACCTTGAAAATAAGGCTTTCCGGCAGGTCAGCGGTTTCGCGCCATACGACCCATCCCAAACCGGGGTAGACCAGACCGTACTTGTGACCGGAGGTGCTGATGGAGTAAACGCGCTTGACGCGGAAGTCCCATGCGAGGTCCGGCTGGATGAATGGTGCGATCATACCTCCCGAAGCGCCGTCCACATGGATGCGCACATCAAGTCCGGTGCGCTCCTCGATGCGGTCCAGTGCTTCGCTGATCTGTTCGACCGGCTCATACATACCCGTATAGGTCACGCCCATGATGGCCACCACGCCGATGGTGTTCTCATCGACATACTTGTCGAGATCATGGCCGTCGAGCACTTTGTGGTCCTCGGAAATCGGCACATAGCGTGGTTCCACGTCGAAATAGTTGCAGAACTTCTCCCAGCACACCTGCACGGCGCTGCTCATCACCAGATTCGGATGATCGGTCGGCAGGTCGGCCTTTTCGCGGGCTTCCTTCCAACGGCGCTTCAACGCGAGTCCGCCCAGCATGCAAGCTTCCGACGAGCCGATGGTGGAGGTTCCGATGGCATTCATTGGATCGGGCGCATGCCATAGATCGGCGAGCATGTGCCAGCAGCGCGATTCGACTTCGGCGGTTTTCGGGTACTCGTCTTTGTCGATCATGTTCTTGTCGGCCGCCTCCATGTACAGGCGGTTCGCATGATCGTCCATCCACGTGCTCACAAAAGTTGCAAGATTGAGTCGCGCGTTGCCATCCAGCATGGCCTCGTCATGCACCACTTGGTAGGCGGTTTCCGGCAGACTACCCTTCTGTGGAATGGTAAATTTCGAGAACGCCTGGGCTTCCTTCGGACGGGCGAACAGCGGATTGATTTCCACGCTGTCAGGAACAACGCGGTCGTCGGCATTGCCGCAGGTGTTGTCGCAGCAATGCGAATTGTTGTTTTCAGTGGTGGAATGTGTTTCTGACATTGCAGTTCCTTTCGTTGATTTGGAACGTTTATTGCGTTCCGGGATTCAAAAATGAAAGTCGATTCTGGATTTTTGCTGGGAAATGGTCACATTTGCGCTATGTGAAAATTCGTATGGCAACCGCTTCGCACGGAGGTATCCGCGCGCGGTTTCGTAATGAACACCGTCATTCGAACTCGCATGGTTGTGTTCTCACAAAGAGGAATGCGCACGTTGGTTTGTTGCACATTCTTACACGCTGAAGGTGGGTATCGGCTACGATGGGCAGGTATGAACGAATCGACGATGAATCTTTCCTGGCTGGATGACGCGAAGCAGGACATCGAACAATGGTCGGCATCGATGCCGAATGACGCCGACAACCAGCCGATCGACTGGCGATGGGTGTCTTCCCTTGACCTGCGTAACGGCATTGGTGCCGCCACAAGACAGCACGTTGATTTGTTGGCAATGCTGCGGTCCTCGTCGCCGCAACTTTCCGCCCCGCAGCTGCACGCCCTGTTGAAAGATGATCTTGCGATTCGAGATCGGCTCGAACCGACCATCGCGCAGTGCAACAGCACGTTCATGATGGATTACGACCGACTTATCGCTTCCTATCGGCTGCCGCGCGCGCTTGCTTACGCGAACCGTCGGTTGTGCGACGAAATCGCTGTTCTGCGACAGATTGGCGTGGCGATGGGATTGTGGACGGTCACCGAGGAACGACGTGAGCGCGTGACGGTTCCGGTGCTGCTGCCCGGTTCGGCTTTGGCTTCCGGGGGAGTGGCGTTGGATGATATTCAGGATCGAACCGCTGACATCGTTAACGGCCGCGCCGCCCGTCGTGCCGCAGAGAAAAGTCAGAAGCGAGCCAGTGACTATGCCATGTCGCGTGCGAACCTGAGTGGAGTAACCAGTCCGGGCGGCTCCACGTTGTTTGATTACGGTTCGGAAACGAAATCCGCTGAATCGGCGCAGTTGCGTCGGATGGCTGAATACCGCAAATCGGATTGGCGTGACGCTTATCTTCCTGGACGCGATGTGGACAATGTCATGGGAATCGACATCGAAACCACCGGTACTGACCCGGCGCGTGTGTACATCATCGACGTCGGCTTTGAATATATGAACATGATTTCCCCTCGCCCTGCTGCCGCACCTACTGGATACCAATACGAGCAGAGTTATTACGAAACGGGCGATGCGTATGGTCAGTCGCGTCTGTCGTTCGGCGTTCCTGCCGAGAACGCGACGCTCGGTAATCCGCTGATTCTCGATTTGACCGGTATCGATGTACGTGATCGTGCGTCCGGCTTCCGCCTGTTCGATGAGTGGCCGGAGGCTCAAATCGGTTTGCTGCAGCGATTGGAGCAGCAACCGTACGTAGCGCACAACGCTCGTTTCGAACATAGCTTCTTCATGTTGAATGTGGCTGGATATGCAGAAAGCTACCGTGCGGGCAAGATTACGATTATCGACACGTTGCCGATGAGCCGCCGTTGGGATGAAGGGTCAATTCCGGACGACGAGCATCCGTACGGCAATAACACGTTGGACGCATACGCCAAGCGGCAGGGCGCGCTCGATGAAAGCAAGTCGGAGCGCCACCTCGGTTTGGAAGATACGCATATCATGCTGGTTGCCATGAAACATCACTTGGGTGTATTGCATGGCGAAGGCCGCGGTCCGTGGGGTGCGAATGGCAAGTCTGGCATCGGTGGCAAGCATTGCGGGCGCCGCTGGTAGCATTTGCGATTCGTGTCGCAGTTTCCTGGTTCTTCTTCCCGTGACCGTCCCGTTTTGGCTTTCCCTTCCGGCTTTTGTTACCCGTAACGCCGTTTTGCGGTTACAAAATGCGGATGCGATTGCGGATTTGCGGGGATGGAATGGGCGATTGCGGGGATGGTTTCGGTGGTTGCGGGGTTGGTCGGGCCTGGTTTGTCAAGTTTCGACACGCCGATGGAACGTTGGATTTCCAACGGTTCACGCGTTGTTCGTGCGGCCCGGGTTGCGCGGATCGCGATCGTGCTGTAAGTTTATCTCTTGCTGCCGCTCAGCGAGTGGTCCGGATGGTTCCGGATTGCGAGGTGGGTGAGTGGTGGTGGTTTGAGAACTCAAGAGCGTATTTGTACTACTTCTTTATAGTCAATGATTGCCAGTTCGTTGCCGGCCACGCTGACGCGTGGTGCCGAGGGATCGGTCAAACGGCGGCGAGGTTTTTGTGCGATGCGCCTTTCCTTATAAGGCGATCGTCAATTTTCTTATTTCGAGAGTCATCGTGTCGATGTCTCTTCATGAAAGGGTTTTTTTGTGGAGGGTTCGATTCTGGCTCAGGATGAACGCTGGCGGCGTGCTTAA
>OKSA01000251.1_pt1 | contig 51277 bp, 49 predicted proteins | sample 1601181 | NCBI WGS metagenome assembly OKSA01 (sample SAMEA3541538, study PRJEB24748) | human gut metagenome | biome: human gut; feature: human-associated habitat; material: faeces | place: China | collected 2012
CCCCTTTTTCTCTATTATCCCAGGCCCCCCCGCCGATGGCGAGGTTCTTTGACAGGCTGAAAAAAGCTTCAGATAAGCCAAAGGGCTTATCTGAAGCTTTTTGATAAGAGAGCTGCTGCACCAGACAGGGAGAAGCTCGAATACCAATTCTTGAAGAAATCCTTTCTTTCGGGCGGCTTTTACCAATTGTAGCGATTAAAGCAGACACGTTCGTCAAACGTCTTTTTGGGGGGCTGCTTGTATTCTTCTGCTGGAACCCCAAAGGGAATGTAGACCGCTACGGAAAGATCGGCGGGAACATTCAACAGATTAGCCATTTTTGCGGCGGGTTCACCACAGATCTGTCCCTCGATCCAAACGCCAGCATAGCCTTTGTCCGTTAGTGCGAGGAGAATATTCTGCGCAGCGGCTGAAAAGTCTTCGATGTGTCTGCTGCCGTTTGGCGTCTGCGGATATTCCTTTGTCAGCAGGATAATTGCCGCTGGTGCAGTTTCAGCCCATGCTTTGCCGTAATAGGAGCCGAGTTCATGGGCAATCGCAGGATCATCTACGCCAATAAAGACGGTTGTCTGCAAATTGCAGCCGGATGGAGCGTTGACCGCTGCTTCCAGAATTTCCTGCATATCCTCCCGAGGAACCAGCGCCGCGGTAAACTTGCCGCGATAGCTGCGGCGGCTTCGAATTGCATTTAATGTTTCCATATTATCCCTCTTACAGTCTTCCGTTTTGTCTCTTTTCAGAGATTTTGATATTGATAATATTCATCAAGGTAAAAAATACTTGACAGCAAACAGTAGTAAGGAGCATTCCCAACAGCAGTGCCATCGGCTCAACCGGATCTCCAACGCCAACCAAATAAGGAATCCCAACCTCAAGAATGGCTAATAGAGTCACGACGGCCACTGTCAGTCTGCAGGCATGCAAAAATTCCATTTTATACTTCATTGTTGAATTCTCCTTTTACAGCAATTGATCTAATTTAATATCCTTCAAGGTTTTTTTCTTTCGAGGGGGGGTAAGCGCCACGCCGCGCACAAAAAGAAGTGTCGGCTCTCGTAGAGCCGTCAGGTCTTCCAGTGGAGAACGATCCGTCACAAAAAGGTCTGCGCACATATCCGGCGCAATACGCCCCACCCAATGATCAAGTCCCGATATCTTTGCGTTTACTGCCGTCGCGCTATGCAATGCCGCAGCGCAGTTGACTCCGGTCAGCTTTGCATACCAGTAAATTTCACGCCACATAGCGCCAAGCGGCACGCCGTTTTCACCGCCGCCACTGCCCAAACCGATGGGTATCTCATATGCAGACGCGTCCTGTGCACAGGAAATGGCATATTGCAATTCCTGCTTTTCCTTGCTTCCACTCAGCACCAGATTAGAGAGTGAGACCAGAAGTGCCGCACCGGTTTCATGATACATCCTTGCAGTTTCCTCATCCATTCTTGCACCGTGCTCAATGGCGGCAACACCATATTGCAGCGCTTCGCGCACAGCATCGACTTCGTCTGCATAGACAATGACCCTGCCGCCTGCAGCAGAGCCTGCTTCACAGCACGCCTTGAGAATATCTGAATCCATTCGCTTACCTCGGCAGGCGGCAACGATTCGATAGAGATCCGGCTTTCCGGCTATGCTCAGTTGTTCAATGCAGTTACGGGCCTCGGTGTCATCCATTGGAGCAAACCTGTCCTTCGTCATTCCCTTCGGCAGAATGCTGATTCCGCCGGCAAGCACTCTGGAACCATCGACATTCGCCGAGCTGATCCAGTCCCTCACGAGTGATTCCGCTCCGCCGCAGTCCGTTACAGCTGTGGTGGTTATGCCGTTCATCACCATGCGCTGTGCATTTCCGGAGCATTTGAGACGAAGGCGAGCGCAATGTATGGGACTTCCACCGAGTTTTCTGACCGAAAAAGACGTCAGGACTGATCTGAGGTCAATCAGCCCGGGAAGAATATAATGCCCCATAAGGTGGAATAGATTGTCTCCGTTTCCTTCCAGACTCCGATTGCTTACTGTCACAAGCTTCTCGCCATCAATCACCAAGGTCTGTCCAGCCAACGGCTGCATTTGCGCCGTACCGTCAAGCACGGTGCAGTCGGTTACGATCGTCATTCCCATTTTTAATCACCTCATCTACTCATTCCGCCTGTCGAGTCATCAGCTATATCTTACAGTAGGAGATAAGCAGCTGTGAACCGTGCTTGAATTTGCAAACATCTGCATCTGTCATATCCGCGTAAAACTGAATCACACCTTCTATACAGTTAGGCAGATTTTTGACAAACTGGCTATGCTCAAGCAGCGCGGCGCTCAGTTCTTCAGGCAGACCGTGCTTCATCGCAAGATAACTGCTGTAGTAGCCGTGTGGAAAATCTGTGCCAAAGCGACTTTTGCGGTAGCCTGCTGCATCCTTTTCCAGCTCTACAATCTTGCAAACGTCATGGAGCAGGCAGAGCACGCGTAACTTATCATAATCAATCTCAGCGCTTTGCGCATTTTCCATCGCTTTCGCCAATGCCATGGATGCACTGTAAACGCCGCGAGTGTGGCGTACCAGAGAATCCTCCGGAACATCAAGATTGTTCGGTGCATCGGTTAGTTTTTCCCAGCAGCTTTTGTTTGCTGCCTCAAGCCACACGGCAATACAAGCCTCGCGCCATGCTTCGTTCTGCACCTCATTGATCTCAGGAAGTGCCGCAAGGATTTCTTCTCTTGTAATCATTTCAATATTTTCTCCTTCAGCAAATAATCTTGCGCGGCAAAAACTCAACCGGCTTGCCGATCTCCCAGAAAACTTCACTTTCAGGGCTGAATGAACGCATATGCATTTTAAACTCATCGACCGCCGGATCACCCTGATAGTAATGCCCGGGAATTACCAGATCCGGTCCTACCCAGCGCACGGCCTGCGCAGCTTCCGCTGTGCTCATGATACTGCCATATTTTCTATCAATGGTGGAAATACACGGCATCATGATATTCGGACGGTATAACTCGCGTATGAGTTTGATGTCGGAGAAAATGGAGGTGTCGCCAGTGTGATAAAGACTGACACCCGGCTCAAGCTTTACGATAATGCCAAAAGGATAGTATGCGTGGGCGACACTGTGATACATGACATTGGAGCCGTGCCAAGCTGGGACAAACCGAATCTCAGTCTGCCCAAACCTTGCCCCATCACCGTAGATAACGTTAATATGGCGGCTTTCCGGAATATCCGCCTCCGCTTTAACACGCGCCCATGATTCTGTTCCGCAGACGATAGCCGCATCTGAATTTTTCAGAATGGCCACTGTTTCTCCAAAGTGGTCGAATGCTGCATGGCTAATCAGCAGTGTATCTACATCATAAAACATATCAGGGGTTGCATCCTGACACAGAGAATTATGAATATAGGGATCAATCATAAGCTTGAAGCCGTCGCTTCGCTCAATCTTTAATGACATTCCCCCATAATAAGTAAACTTTGCCACAGCGTTTCCAACTTTCTTCAGTATTTTCGCTTATAAATAAAGAGGTTTTCTCTCGCGGCATAATGCTGCAAGAGAAAACCTCTTCACTACATCAAGCCTTAATGCGAACCGCCTCAACTGGCGTGTGGCAAGACAGATTCTCAAATCCGTCTTCCGTAATCGCATAGCAGTTGCCGATGTTGGAACCGCATTCCATGGGAACCAGCCACTGGGGGTGAAGAACGACTGTCAGACCCGGGCGGCAGATGTCCGTGTTGTGGGAAGTAACATTGAATTTAACAGGATTGCCGTGCATACCGACACTGTGGCCGAGGTTGGGGTTGTGCGGGCCAGCAACGGGCGGGTAGATATGCATCAGCTTACGGCCATATTTCTCAAGACCGGGATCCGGGATATACTGGATGGGTATCTCGACGGGGGTAAAGTCATCGTTGCTTGCCCAGTTGTATGGCATCGTCTTGGTGATATCGTCCTTGACGAGACCGCGCTTGATAAACGGCTGGAAGCCGGCCTTGTTGATGTCACACAGACGAACGCCAGGGGCCATAACTTTCTCGGCCTCGCGCAGAGACTCCACACAAACCTCAAGTGCCTCTTCCTGCTTGGCAGTAATATCACCAACAGCAATCATGCGGGCGATTTGACCGGTATAACCACGGTAGGAAATTCCTGAAACATAGAAATTGATGAGATCGCCAGACTCAATGATATGGCCGTAGGCTTTTCCGCAGTGGGTGCCCCACTTATTTACGCCGATCTGATAGCCGTCAGCATTTTCACCACCGCGCGCTAACTGCGCATAGGTAAACGCAGCATACATTTCCCAGTCGGTAACGCCGGGACGGCAGACATGACAGGCGGCTTCAAAGCCGATTTCCTGAAGCTGAACCGATGCACGGATCAGATCAACCTCTGCCGGAGAACGCAGACGCTGCATCTCCAGAATGACGTGCGATTCATCGCCGAATTTCGCCTTAGGCATCTCTGATTTGATGGCATTGAGAATACCAACGCTCTTTGAGTCGGTAATGTAGCCGATGCTGGCAGCGCCGTAACCCATATCCGCAAGATCCTTTACGACTGCTTTGACCAGCTGTTCGATAGAGTCAGCTTCACGGCCGGAGTATTCGCGGCCGAGCGCGCCCACCTGATAGATCTTCTCGACGCCGACTGCTTCTCCCCAAGAAGGCGGCAGGATCACGGACTGGGTGAAGAAGGAGTAAAGATGCATTCCTTTGCTGGTGTCATTGGGGATAATCAAAACACCCTCGCGATTCCAGTCGCAGAGGTAGCGGAGATACTTATTCGCCGTATTAAAGCTATGTGCATTATTCGTCACGACCAGCGTAACGTCATGCTCAGCAACCATAGACTCGCGGCGAATATGCTCAACGCGGCTTGCCAGCTCTTCTTCTGTGATTGCCTTGGGCGGTACAAACTCGAAGCTGGGGCGGAAGCCATCGAGCAGCTTCTCACAATCCATAAAAGACATAATATTTTCCTTTCAAATTTAGATAGGGGATGGGCAAAATTAATACATTAGCGTAAACGTACTTAGTGATTGAAATATTGTGCTTTTGTTTTATAAAGTCTGCGCTTTGCCCACTGCTGATTTATGATAGGGTACAATTGCTGAAAAGGCAAGAGGCCTTTATTTCTTTTCCTTCCGGAAGAGGAACCAACCGACAACGCTGGTGCACATCAGACCTGCGCCGATGAGATAGATGGGCACGCGGTTGACAAGAACCATTGTTGCTGCGAACGGAAGAACAAGAAAGTTCCAGAAGAAAACGGCGTTATAAACAGCCAGCGCTTCAAAAATACAGCTCTCACCGTTGGGGTCAACGGCACGGACCAGAGCGAAACCCTGCGGGTTGGCGCCAGTGCACATGCCATAGAGCATAAGGCCTTTTTCAAACCACTGCGAATGGCCAATTTTTTTAAGATAGGTGAAGACGAAAGCCATGGTAAGCAGGCAGAAAATGGTGGCATGCAGAATCAGAGGAACCGCAAACTCGGCGACGACGTCAAGCTGGATGGTGGCCATAGCGCCAAGGATGATCAATTCAAGAGTAAAGTTACTGATCTGGGAAATAATGCGTCTGTCAACATACTTGTCAAGATTGAGCTTTCTGAGGATGGGCCACAGAATAAGACCGCCAACAACGCCATACAGCATTGCAGAGATGCGAGACGCGAAGGGCCAAACCATAATAAGCAGTTTGAACAGCAGTTCGCCAAACTTGTAGCAAAGAGCAATCACGCCGATGTGCAGCGCAATGGCAGAGACGCTGGTGGGATAAACGGTGGTATAACCGATCACTTCGCGCTTTTCCTCGGGCAGAGCACCGCGGTAAAAGTACTTTGGCTGATTGGAAATATCATGAGTGAAGGTAGCCCAGCCATGACGCACACCGTAATTTGCCATAATCATACCGGGGATCATGGCGAAGAGCACACCTAACGTTGCCATGACCATACCGATGCTCAACGCGCCCAGTTCACCAGTCGGGTCGATGACCTCGGAGACAATGGGGATGTTACCATGGGAACCAAAATAGGCCGCAACGCCCATCAGACCCCATCCATCAGGCAGACCATTCCAGACCTTGCAAAGCGCATCGCCAAGCAGAATGCCAAATACCATCTGAAAACCGTAAAGTGTCATATTGGTAAATACGAAATCCAGGTGATCGTAAAGACGCTTGGCGGAAACAGACATGCCAATGGGAATGCAAGTCATGATAACGCGCATTCCGATAGAAGTGATCTGGCTGAATTCACCAGGGATCTCAATGAGTCCAAGCACCTGCTGGCCTAGAATAAGGCCCACCAGACCGCCGATCAGACTTGCGGGAAGCAGAATTTTCTGCAAGGGTGGAATCAGTTCACGGACCACCATACCTGCAAGCAGGAGCAGACCAAAGAGCATTAATGCGTTAAAAACTTCTGTCATTTCTCTTTCTCCTTATGGCTCTGTATAACATAATAGTATTATTTTGTAGGGGGCATAATTTCTTAGATGGCTTTTTCATATTGCCATCCAGCCGCGAGAGAGGATATTTTTGAAAACAAAGTCCAGTATTCTATCCCTCCTCGTGCTTGAAAAACGATTGACCGGTCTGTCTGTTTTTATTATAACTTCATTGCTTTCAAATTTACAATACTCATTTTTGCTGAAAATATTTCCGTATTTTGTGTAAGAAGTAGAATTTTGAAGTGGCTTTTGCGGTTTTCTCATCATTTTATACGCCTTTATTTCTGCTGCTTGTAAGAACACACGGGCTGGTAATTATTTGCACCTATGTGAACTCAGCATTGTTCTACATGGCTTTTATGTTTCCGTCGCTGCCGGGTAAGGGCTGCAAGAACGAAGACGGTAAAAGGCGATGGAACGAACTCACGTATTTGACCAAACCTGCAGATCGGGTGCATCTGCGAGCGTTTATATAAGCGGTATGTACATTTAAACTATAAAATATATGAACGGGTCTTCGAACACGCAGGAGGTTCAGAATTCTTCGTTCAGCGACATCTCAGAATGCAGGAACATAGAAACTCGGTAATGGATGTAAAAAGCAAACCGTGCAAATTTGCCAAAAGCTATCAATTATGCACAGATTTTTGTGAAATAATTTGGGCAAAATATTCTATTGAAAATGTGCTAGAAAAGCATTATTATAAAAACATGCAGACCGGTTGATAAATTTTTATTAACGCGGTGAGAAGTCTATGTCTATAATGTGTGCGACTTAATGCGACTTAAGAAATAAGACAATATAAAGCTTACCGTTTTGGGAGGATACACATCATGTTCGACTTGCTCATAAAAAATGCGACGCTCGTTATGCCGAATGGTGAGTTGGAAAAGGATCTTGCCATTCAAGGAGGAAAGATTGCCGCATTTCTGGAAAGAGGAATGGGGGAAGCGACACATGAAATTGACGCCAGCGGGCGACTTGCATTTCCTGGAATCGTTGACCCGCACGCTCATCTTAACGAGCCGGGCTGGGAATGGCGCGAAGACTATGCGCATGGAACCAAGGCGGCTGCCGTTGGCGGGACAACTACTGTGATGGATATGCCGCTCAATAATGCGCCCTCTACGGTGACAGCGCAGCTGGTGGAAGACAAAATCGCACTCGTTGAGCCGAGTGCCTGCGTGGATTTTGCCCTCTGGGGCGGTTTAGTTCCGGAAAATTTCAACGAGCTTGAAAAGATGGACAAAGCCGGCTGCCTAGCATTCAAGGCGTTTCTATCGCCATCTTCTCCCGATTTTGAGCACCTCAGTTATGGCGAGGCCTATGAAGCAATGCAGATCATTAAACGGTTTGACGGCAGGGTCGGCTTCCATTGCGAGGATTATTCCACTATTCTGCATTTGGAAGAAATGATGCGACGGGAAGACCGTTTTGACAGCCGAGCATTTCTTGATTCACGCCCGGTGGTTGCCGAGATGATTGCAACGGAAGCGGTCATTGCACTTTCCAAGGCAACAGGCTGCAAGAGCTATATCTGCCACATCAGCAGTCCTGACGTTGCACAGAGGGTCAAGGAGGCGCAGCAGCAAGGGGTGGATATTTTGGCAGAGACCTGCGTGCATTACCTGTGCATGAATGAGAACGATGTGCTGGAGAAAGGCGCGTTTTGTAAGTGTTCGCCGCCGTTGCGTACGGAGAAAGAGAGTCAACGCCTGTGGGACTATGTATTTGATGGAACGATTTGTGCGATTGGCAGTGATCATTCCCCCTGCACTGAGGCGGAAAAAACGACAGAAAACCTCGATAAAAAGGTTAATAACATCTTTGACGCCTGGGGTGGCATGAACGGAATCCAGACTGCGTTCCAGATAATGTACAGTGAGGGCTGCGGAAAGCGCGGCATGAAGCCCGCACAGCTTGCAAAGCTTATGAGCGAGGGCCCTGCGAAGGCATTTGAACTCTGGGGGAAGAAGGGGGCATTGCTGGAAGGCTTTGATGCGGATGTGGTTCTGCTTGATCCGAATAAGCCGTGGGAGATCACGGCAGAGTCTCTTTATTATAAGAATAAAATTTCCGGGTTCCTTGGGAAAACGGGAGTCGGCATGCCGGTCATGACCATCTTGCGTGGTGAGATTATCGCGGAGAATGGCAAATGGGTTGCCAAAAAAGGCATCGGTAAAGTGCTCCGAAAAGGCAGCATGAGATAAAAAAGAAATAACAATATTTAATTGAGAAAGGAAACAAAAACATGGCTATTACTTCTGATTTTAAACCCCTGCGTCTGGCGGACGAGCTTGCCCAAACCGGCCTGCGCGGCAAAAACCTGACCTATCTGAGCAATCTGACCGAGGATGAGCTGCTGCACCTGTTCCGCGCTGCAGAGCTGATCGAGCCGTACAGCAAGGGGCAGCTGAATCTGATGAAGGGCAAGGTGCTCTGCACAATGTTTTTCCAGCCTTCTACCAGAACTCGCTTTTCCACGGAGACGGCAATGCTGAGACTTGGCGGCAACGTCATTTCTGAATCCAACCCTGCGGCCAATTCCTCTGCTGCAAAGGATGAGTCTCTGGCAGATACACTGCGCGTTGTTTCTGAGTATGCCGATATCATCGGCCTGCGTCACTATAATGATACCACCATCTTTGATGATATTAACGTTGCGACCGTACCTGTGATCTCCTGCGGCTTCGGTAACAAGACGCATCCTACGCAGGGCCTGCTCGATATGTACACCACGTATCGTGCGCTCGGTACATTCAAGGGAATCCGCGTTATGGTCACCTCTCCTGACCTGACCCGTGCCCGTTCCGGTCAGTCTTTCGCAATGGGACTTGCCCAGATGGGGGCTGATATTGTCTACTCCAGTCCCTCTGAGCTGAAGACTCCTGACGATATTATGGCTAAGGTCAAGAGCGGTAGCGGCAAAGTTGAGGAACACTTCGATCTGAGCGAAAAGGAACAGGCTGAGCTGATCAAGACCTGTGACCTTGTCTATCTTCCTGGCTGCTCCGTCCCCAAGGGACAGGATGCGCGCGACATCTTCATGAACAAGGCAAAGAACTATTACATCAAGCTTGAGACTCTTGAAGAGGCCCGGAAGGAAACCGGAAAGACCATCGGCATTATGCATTCTCTGCCGCGCTTTGCGGGTGAGTTCGACTTTGCTATTGACAAGACCCCGCACGAACTGTACTTCAAGCAGATTGGCTTCTCCATTCCTCTGCGCATGGCGCTTATTTGCGCGATGGTGGGCATCGACTAAGGAGACAGAAGAATGTCAAAAAGAATCGTTGTTGCGCTGGGCGGAAATGCATTAGGGCAGAGCCTGAGTGAGCAAAAGGCCGCTGTGGTAAATACTGCGAGCACGATTGTGGATCTGATTATTGCAGGACATAACGTGATCGTTGCACACGGAAATGGGCCGCAGGTGGGAGTGATCAACAATGCAATGTCGGCTCTATGTCACGAGGATGCAAAGCAGGAGACGATTCCTCTGTATGTTTGCGGCGCGATGAGCCAGGCTTACATCGGGCTTGATTTGCAGAACGCGATCCGTGACGAGCTGAAAAAGCGTGGAATCACAAAGCCCGTCTGCACGGTTGTTACGGAAGTTGTAGTGGATGCGCAGGATCAGGCGTTTAAGAATCCCACAAAGCCGATCGGCAAGTTCCTGACAAAGGAAGAGGCAGACGCGGTGGCGGCAAAAACAGGCTACCTCATGAAAGAGGATGCCGGAAGAGGCTACCGGCGCTACGTCCCATCTCCGCTTCCGAAAGACATTATTGAGATCGACACGATCAAGGCTCTCAATGAGAACGGCAGCGTTGTAATCGCTTGTGGCGGCGGCGGAGTTCCGGTTGTGCGTGACGAAACTACCGGCAGTGTTTCCGGTATTGACTGTGTGATTGACAAGGATTTCGCCTCCGAACTGCTGGCGGAAAAGTTGGATGCTGATATGCTGATCATCCTGACAGCGGTTGAGAGGGTAGCCATCAATTTCCGCAAGGAAAATGAGACGCAGCTTGCTGAACTGACTCCGGCAATGGCGGATCAGTACATTGAAGAGGGACAATTTGCACCCGGTTCGATGCTTCCGAAAGTACAGGCGGCTGTTAAATTCTGCAAATCCGGAAAAGGACGCGAAGCGCTTATCACACTGTTGGAAAAGGCAGCTGACGGCGTTGCAGGAAAGACTGGAACTCGCGTTCATCAGTAAAAATATTATATCAAAATGAAAAGAGGTTTCTATCATGGGTTATCCTGGTGATCTGCTTTCTACGCGAGCGGTTGTTCGCCCAGGCTTGTTTGCTGTTATTCCTAAGGATGGTCTGGTCAATAACGTTCTTCCGTTCCTGACTGGCTGCCGCACCAGCATTATTGCCTCCCCGAAGATGGGCGCAAGTTTTGTGCAGTATGTCAGCTATGTTGAGCCCAAAGGCGGCACTATTGCTCCGTTTGCCAACGCAGAAAAGGAAGAGAGCTTTATCTATGTGATTTCCGGCGCAATTGATGCCCAGACAGAGGGGGAAAACTATCACCTTACTGAGGGTGGCTATCTCTACGCTGCACCGGGTAAGGGCATCTGTTTCACCAATGTCGGTAATGCGGAGGCCAAGGTTCTGCTCTATAAGCAGCTCTATATCCCCTATGAGGGAAAGCAGCCTTACGCTTATTCCGGCAACGTCAACGAGATTGCCTACAGCAATTATGACGGTATGGCCAATGTTCATATCAAGGATCTGCTCCCGGTCGATCAGAACTTCGATATGAATATGCATATTCTCTCCTTCGACCCGGGCGGATGCCACCCAATCGTTGAGACGCATGTTCAAGAGCATGGCATGTATATCCTTGAGGGTGAGGGCATGTATTTGCTCGATGATCTGTGGATGGGCATAAAGGAACAGGACTTTATCTGGTTTGGCGCTTATGCTGCCCAGTGCGCTTACGGCGTTGGTCTTAAGCCTTTTACCTACATTTACAGCAAGGACTGCAACCGCGACGTTGTCCTTTAAGACTGAGTGCTGATGGAAAGAATGACAGTTTTGCCTCAGGCAGATGCGCTCCGTCTGGAGCGCTGGATCGCTGAAATTGACCGTTATAACGATACGGTTGGTGACGGAACGACTCGCCATTACATGACGGCGACAGAATGTGCGTGCAGAGAGTATATCAGGGACGAGATGGAAAAGCTTGGACTGCGCGTGGAAGTCGATTGCATGGGCAATGTTTACGGAACGCTAGCAGGTACAGAACCGGATCTTGCCCCGGTCTGGACAGGCTCGCATTTCGATACGGTGCTGCACGGCGGACGCTTTGACGGCGTTGCCGGCGTCGTGACCGGAATGGAGGCGCTTCACCTCGTCGCCTCCTCCGGCGCGGCACATCGCCGTGATTTGACAGTGATCGCCTACGGCGGCGAGGAACCGGCTCGCTTTGGCATCGGATGCATTGGCTCCCGTGCCGTGGCTGGACGCCTGACAGTAGAGGATCTCAAGTCCATGCACGACCAGGATGGCATTGCGCTTTACGATGAGATGAAGCTGCGCGGTTTTGATCCCGATGCAGTTGTCTCCTGCCAGCGCAGAGAGGGCGATGTATTCTGCTCCCTCGAACTGCATATTGAGCAGAATCGTGTCCTTGAGCAGAAAGAGATTCCGCTCGGTATCGTCAGGGCAATCTGCTCTGCGCTCAACTTTGTTGTCACTGTAACCGGCCAAGCAGCTCATGCCGGTGGCATGCCGATGGATGTGCGCAAGGATGCTTATGCTGCAGCATGTGAAATGTCGCTTGCACTGGAACGGCTTGTACGTGAGAATATGCTCAGTGAGTACTGCACCGGTACCGTTGGTTGTGTCCAGCTTTCACCGAACGCACCCAATATTATTCCCGGTCAGGCGCAGTTTACTGTGGATATTCGCGACTGCAACGCCGATTCCAAAAATATGCTGATGGAGGCCGTGCAGAGGGAGTTTCAGGAAATCGCTAAAAGACGCGGCGTAACGCTGGACATGAAGCTGCAGAACAATGATAAGCCTGTGGTCAGCAATCCGGCTCTCATGTCAGTTCTGGAGCAGCATGCCGCCGCACGTGGGTATAAGACCTGCGAATTGATCAGCGGCCCATTTCATGATTCACTGTTTATCGGTACCTTTACCCCCATCGGTATGTTGTTTCTTCCCAGCAAAGCAGGCCTTTCTCACTGCCCCGAGGAGTGGACAGCCACAAAATTTCTCAAGGCGGGGGCAGAAGTGCTTGCTGATTCCCTACTGGATATTGCAAATCGCGAAACTCTATGATCAAGGAGAATTGAATGAAAAAGATCGGAATTATTGGCGGCGGCATTTCCGGCGCTGCCCTGGGCTACTATCTGAGCCTTTATGTCGGTGAGGCTGAGGTCACCATTTTCGAAAAGGATCGCATCGGCTGCGGAACGACGGCAAAATCTGCCGGTACGGTATGCCTGTTCGACGATTCTTTGAATAATCGTTACTGGGACGTCCGCCTTTACGGCTTTGAGACCTATTGCAAATTTGAAAAGGAAGAAAAAGGATCTGCCGGCTTTGACCAGACCGGTACGCTGGTTGTTGCTCCCAACGAGAAGGAAGAGCAGCGCATTAAGACGGGCATAGCCCTTGCCAAGGCTGCCGGCTACAGCGGTGAGTATATTACCGACAAAGCGCGCATTAAGGAGATCCTGCCCGACATTAATACCGACAATATCCTCGGCGCAGGATATACCAAGGATGACGGCTACTTTGACGGCACGATGATCTCCAATACCTTCGCAAAGAAAATGCAGGCCAACGGCGGTATCATCAAGACCGGAATAGAGGTGACCGAGATCATCCGTGAAGGCGATACGGCTGTTGCGCTCAAGACGGCTGACGGTGTGCGCCACGACTTCGATGTGATCGTGGACTGCACGGGCCCCTGGAGCCGCTTCACCGGCCAGATGGTCGGTCTCGATGTGCCGATCTGGCACACCAAGGCGGAGGCGTTCTTCCTCTGCCCGCCGAATAAGCACGGCAAGGATTTCGTGTTCCCTGTGCTCAAGTATCCCGCGTTCTACGCGCTGCGCGCGGGCGAGAACGTCTTTATCTGCAAGTCCCACCTGTCGATGAACCTCGACGACCCCATGCACGCGGGCCAGTGGGATCCGAATAAGCTGCCCCAGACCGGCGGCACGGATGATTACTTCATCGACTTCCTCTTCGATCAGATGGAGTCCTACGTTCCCGGCCTTGCCGACAGCGGCCTGGTGTCCTCGTGGCTTTCCTATCGTGCCGAGCCGCGCGACTTCCTGCCCATCATTGGCGAAACGCCGGTCAAGAATTACCTTCTCGCCACGGGCTACGGCGGCAACGGCGTGATCGAAGCGCCCGCTGTCAGCCGCGATCTGGCCAAGTTCATTATGCGCGGCGAGAGCACTCTGCTTCTGGAGGAGTGGGCCTTCAAGCGCCTGCTGAAGTAAGACGATGAACATTGCAGTATTGATCAAACAGGTCCCGGCCTCCAACGATGTGTCGGTCGATCCCGTTACCCATTGCCTGATTCGGGAGAATGTGGAAATGACGGTGAATCCCTCGGACCTGAACGCCGTCACGGCGGCGATCCGGCTCAAGGAAGCCGCCGGCGGTAAGGTCACCGTGTTTACGATGGGCCCCGGCACGGCGAAGAAGGCGCTGCAGACGACGCTGGCGATGGGCGCGGACGAAGCGTGGCTCGTTACGGACCGCTGCTTTGGCGGCGGCGATACGCTCTGCACCGCCCGCGTTCTGGCGGAGGCGATCCGGCATACGGGTACATACGATCTCGTGCTCGCCGGCGACGTCTCCTCGGACGGCGCGACCGGACAGGTTGGCGCGATGGTCGCGGAGTTGCTGGGTCTGCCCTGCGCCAGCGACGCGCGCAGGATCGATCTGGAGGGCGATAAGCTGACGGTGCTGCGGAACTGGAAGAGCCAGAAGGTGCGCGTGCGCATCGCGCTGCCGTGCATGGTCACGGTGGGGCTTGGCAGCAACACGCCGATTCTCCCGACGCTTCGCTCGCAGATGAAGGCGAACCGTGTCGATATCCCGGAGCTTACCAACGCCGAGCTCGGCCTGGATCCGGCGACGATCGGCAAGCAAGGAACGAAGTCCATCGTGACGGACACGTATGCCCGCGAAAGCGAGCAGAGCGCTGCGGTTATGCTCAGCAGCGACGCGGCTGAGGCGGCAAAGGAGATCAAGTCTCTGCTGGAGGGCCTGAGAGATGAGTAATATTTATATCTACGCAGAGCAGTTTAACAATGTTGTTGAACCGAGCGCCGCAGAGCTTGTCACGCTGGTGCGGGAGTATTCGAAAAAGAGCGGGCAGAAGATTACTGTTTTGGCGTTTGGAGAAGATCCATCTGCCATTGCATCTCAGCTATCTTTCGACGATGTTAGCGTTACGGTTGTAAAGACTGGCATTTCTGCTTTTCAGGACGATGCTTTGAGCGTCGTTGTGGCCGATGCATTGAAAAAGCTCGACCCGGATAGCGTAATTATCCCCGCCAGCCGGACAGCTCGTGCACTCTTCTCACGTGTTGCGGTTCGCCTTGGAGTAGGTCTTACGGCAGATTGCTCTGAGCTTGACGTTGATGAGAACGGCGAATTCATTCAGCGCAAGAGTGCCTTTGGTGCAAATGCCATGTGCGTTTGTGTTGAAAAAGGCGGGCCTAAGCTGGTCACAGTTTTAGTCGGCGGAATCCACAAGGTTGCAATTCTTTCCGATGCTGTACCGGCTGTTACTGAGTTGCAGGGAGTGGAGGCTGTTTCACAGGTCGAGGTGCTGGACATTGAGGAGGGCAGTACGGATTCTATTCTCGGCGCAAAGAAGATTGTTTCTGTCGGTCGCGGAGCGCTTGAAGGAGATAATCTTTCTCTTGCAGAGCAGTTTGCACAGAAGATTGGTGCAATGGTTGGCGGTACGCGACCGCTGGTCGATGACGGCAGTATTCCCTTTGACCGTCAGATTGGACAGACCGGCTGCACTGTTCACCCGGAGATTTGCCTGTATTTTGGCGTGTCAGGTGCAATCCAGCATACTGAGGGTGTTCGGAATGCCAAGTTGACAATTGCCATCAATAACGACCCGGAGGCAGCGATTTTCAGCTATGCCGATTATGGCGTTGTCGCCGATATGGGAGAAGTCCTTGAGCAGTTGCTTTTGCTCTATTAGGCAAACGCTTCTTCACGGTTTTTGCAGTTGCTGTTATATGGGCTGGACAATAAACGGATCTTCCTTTTTCAAAAAGGCTTTCTCAAGGGAAGAATGCATCAAGTTTCTTGATATATAAGGCAACACTGCGCAATTGCGTTAGCGGCGTTCGATGGATATTCTGCCCCGATACCGCCGTTTGAAAAACATGAAATTATCGCAGCCGTTGACGCCGAAGGCGTCTTACGGGCGCGGGTATACCTCTTGCGGGCACATACAACATTCTTGTGTTTTCCAAATGGTATCATGGAACAGAACCTCTCGCCGACCACTCTTGCCGAATTGTGTGGTATTGCCCAAAATAGAAAAATAAATGTCAAGCGTTAGCATACGAGCGAGATCATGGACAAATGCCCGGACATCAGCTAAATTACCATCCAGTGTGCTGAAACCAAGAATGCCTGCTCTGAAGTATAAAAGATAATCTGCATTGGTATAGGGGTAAACTTCCCCTTGAATAAAGGTGTATACCTTCCTAGCTCTAAGGTGTTTTGAGAACTGTTATTATTTTTCAAGCAAAAGAATGGTTAGACCGAGAAAAGATGATAACCGGAGTCAAACTGACACCGGTTATCATCTTTGATATTCTGTAGGCTTCAACTGTGTCAATATATTTCCGATTAAACTGCTATTTTCCGGCTCCGCCTTGGTTCCGTCAAGACTTATGCGCAAGAACGTATGCAGGCTCCGGCTAAATGAGGTCAGCCGGCAATAGAGGCGTCGTCCAAAGCAGCCTCCAATGCTTCATGTTCATGCATTTCCTATTGCCCCATTGCATGCCCACCACGTGGCGAAGCCTGGCACAAACCAGCATGAGGGCAGAATCCCATCTGGGAACGTGCCCACCACGCGCGTCCTGCGGCGGATATCCCGGTTCAGTCGCTCGATCACGTTGTTGGTTCGGATGCGTGTCCAGTGCTCGCTGGGAATCGCAGTAGGTCAGCGGTCCTTCAATGTCTGCCTCTGTCTTCTTGGTGTTTTCTTTTATAAAATAACCGCACAGAAGAGATACAGAATAAAGTTAGAAGTGGTAGCATATGGGTATGGATAAGCAAGTGAGGCTGGCTGGCTTGAGCGACGAATTGGTGCAGATACGGACAAAGAAAAAGAATTCCTATCGCAGATAGAACGCATCGTCCCGCGGGGGGCTCACACTCATTAAGCCGTACTACAATTGGAAGTGCGGCAATAAGCCCTACAATTTGGAGCGTATGCTGAGGATCTATCTGCTGCAAAATCGGTATGATCTGGCAGACGAAGCAACGGTAGCTGAGGTCATAGACATCTGAGCTTTTTCAGATTTCTGCGGAGCGGACTCCAGTAACTAGGTGCCGAATGGAGATACTCTGGGGCGTTTTCGGAATCTGTTGATATGCAATGAGTTGCAGGAGAAACTGTTCCGTCAGGTAGTGGAGCTCTTGCAGCAAAGAGAACTTATCCTCAAAAAAGGGATCATTGTGGACTCCACGATTATCGCAGCGTCATCTTCCACAAAAATCGGGAAAAGCGGCGGGACCCGGACGCACATCAGGTGAAGAAGAAAAACACATGATACTTCAGCTACAAGGCGCACATTGATGTGGACAAGGATAGTATTTCTTTCTTTGACTCGCAATTAGGTGTCTTTTAGATTCGAAAATGATTTTGCGAAAGCGGGCAATGCAAACGACTTTGTAAAGAGTATGCCACGTCCGTAAGACGGCAAGGCCGTCAATAACTGAGCAGGCACCGGACTTCGATTTGGTTTCTGGCACAAAACTAAAGTCACCGCATTATTTTTGTAGGTACCGTCTAAAGCATTTCTTTTTACCCGCTTTGATCATGATTCCGCCCACCATTTTACGATCAAAGACAGCACCATAAGGGCTTGGGATTATCCCAAATTTCCGGTGTGTACGGACACCGGATGTGCTTGCTGGTTTCTCCAATCCCAGTTTCCCCATCCCCGCGCCGCGCTTTCCCTTCTCCGTGATCTGTGTTATACTGTAGAAAAATCACCGAAGGGAGGGCTGCGTATGGCAGAGAGGCGCGTGTTTGCCGGTTACTACAAGCGTTACGACGGGAAACCCATTTTCGTCGTCCGGGTGCTCAGGGACATCGACACCGGCGAGGCCATCGTGGTCTGCAAGGACGCCAGCTTTTCCCGCGAGGACAACGAGCATTACTACCTCATCCGGTACACGTCCTTCTGCAAAAAGGTCGAGGTAGACGGCGAGCTGCGGGACAAATATGTGCGCCAGACCCGGCGTGAGATCGACACCTCCATCGTCCGCGAGGTGTACGAAGACGGCTTTCCGGAGCCCAAGAGCAAGCGCTTCACTTACGTTGACGACGAGTACGAAGATCGCTTCATCCGATGCAGTAAAACCTACTACGACTACGCCAAGGACATCTGCGAGAACTACCGCATGGACATGCAGCGTTACCGGCTCATCCGGGAACGAAAGCAGTACATCGGCGTTCATGACCGGGACGAGTACCGGGCCATGTGCGAGGATTTGATCTTTCTCCAGCAGTCCCTCAAGACCGTGCTCCACGACTACACGGAGATCTTCAAAAAGCGTTTTTCCGAGGGGCTGTCCATCCGCAAGACAGCGGATGCCTTGCAGATCAATCGTGGGGCGGTCGAGCGGCGGCAGAACGCGCTGTATCTGGCGTTCGCCGCACTCCTGCGGCAGCGGGATGAGGCGGACGGCGTCCGCCGGTTATCGCAGGAAACCGACAAAGATTACTTGGACACAACCGAATAACACCAGCTTTCTGAAAGCGCCTGTCACAGACAGGCGCTTCTTTTTTTGCTCTTTTTCGTGACAAGCGTGAGACAAATCGCCTCGATTTGTCCGTTGGATAGCAGAAAGGGGGTCAGTGCAGAAAATTTTTTGCTTGTACCCTCCAGCAAGGGCAAAAATGCGCGTTGTAAAGTAGAAGAAATTTTTTCAGGAGGCTACCAAGTTTTTCGCAGAAATTGTCCGTTGTCATGTAGAGGGGCAGAAGTCAGTAAGGCAGCGGCATAATCGTCCGCAAATCGATTTCATGACAAAATCGTGACAGTTCGCTTCATGTTGTCCGCAGGTGATATGAGAGAGGTTTTCAGCGCAAATTCCAGAAAGGTATCACCCCTGCGAACTGGATTTATGACAAAACCGTGACAACCCGCTTCATTTTGTCCGTTGGATAGTGAAAGGAGAATTTTGAACCAGCGTTCCAACCGCAACAAGCCACCAAACTTTTTCAAAGTTGAAAGGAGAAATTCTATGTACACCATGCACTCTGATCATTCCCACAAGACCGCCGTCCCCACGGAGCTGCTGCAAGATCCGTATCTCTCGGTCGATACGAAAGGCCTTGCCGCCATCCTCTGCTCCTTCGGCAAGGATGCCTTCGAGCTGTCCGAGTTGGCTGACCAGTTGAGAGATAACCTGCCGGACGAGCGAATCTTCTGCACGCTCATAGAGCTTTACGACATGTGCTATCTGGACGTCTGGGAAGAGGGCGGCGACTTCCACCTAAAGCTGAGGGGGATGTGATTATGGCAGACCGCACACGACCCATCCGCAAGGAAATCTGTCTGAACGAAACGGAATGGAATCTCATTCAACATAAGATGCGTCAGTTGGGAACTCATAATTTTGGAGCCTACGCCCGGAAGATGCTCATCGACGGCTACATCATCAAGGTCGATTACACCGAGCAGAAAAAGCTGGCCGCTGCCGTGAACAAAGTCGCCGCCAACATCAACCAGATTTGCCGCCGCATCAACAGCACAGGACATTTCTACGAGGATGATGTCACTGAGCTGAAAGAACGGCTCGGCGACGTATGGGAACTGCTGAAAATGCGGCAGAAGGAGGAGCTTTGACCATAACGGGATTTTCCATATGTGGATTTTCCGTCGCCGGTTTTTCAGACGGTGGACAGGCTGACGCTCCGGAGGGTTCCGGAACTGGATTTCAGGACGCCGGTTTTTGCGGCGTTCATCGGGGCTGAAAATCATCCCCTAATCAATAAGAAATAAATCAAGATACAAGAGAATCATCCATCAATCCAATCAATACACGGAGGGATGGATGGGACAGGAGGTCAGATGAAAACATTCTGTAAGCTCACTACCGACAGTCCGGCGGACGCGAAGCTGATTGCAAAGGAGAATGCCGATGGCCAGATTTGACCCCATCGAGCGCCTGACGCCGGGACAGCTCCGCAGCGTGCGAGGACTTACGAAGCGCTGCTGCAACTTTTCAGGCGGCGACTGCCTGCTGCTGGACGGCGTTTGTCCGCAGCACATCTCTCGAAGCCTACTTTGCCGGTGGTTTCGCCGCACCGTGCTACCGGAGCAGCCGAAGCTGGAGTGGGCCATTCTCAATCCCAGACAGCTGCACCGCTGCGAGGTCTGCGGCAGGGGCTTTTTGACCCGCTCCGGCCGGGCGAAATACTGCCGCGAATGCGCGGCCAAAGTCCACCGCAAACAAAAATCCGAATCCGCCCGGAAACGCCGGTCCGGCGTAGACAAATAAGGCCCCGAAAAGCCAGTGATACCAACGCCTCCCGCACCGCAGTTCCGGCGGGGCAATACGATTTCCCTCGAACGCAAAAAACAGGTTCTATCTGTCTACATACGCACCGAAAAACACGCATAAATTGAAGAAGGAAACGCTCTGGAAAGGAGGGCAGCCATGGAAGTATTTTTGATCTTCCCCAAGTCGCAGCAGGCGCAAAAGGAGCTGGGGCAGCAGCTTGCAAAATTTCAGGCGGATCAGGCGCTGAAATCCATCCAGAAGCTGCCCTGCTCCACGGAGCAGAAGCTGGAACTGATGGGCGCATCAGTGAAGCACCTGAAGGGGCAGAAGTGATACATATGCAAGCGGGCAGACTGGCTTATAACGCCGGTCTGCTCGTTTTTCAGATACTCCTCGCAGATTATTATTGATTTTCTTCTTTCAGAAGCCGCTTGAACAGCATTGGGTAATTGCTTGCGCCGTGGGCAATGTGGTACACATAGACCGTTTCAGCGATCAGCCGATACACGCAGATATACTTTCCCGCAATCACATAGCGGTATCCTCCGTTTCGCAGTTCCTTGTCCTGTGGGATATGGCCGGACAGCGGAAACATTTCCAGACGGGAAAGCGTATCCAAAATCAGATCGGTGATATTCCTTGCCGAGTTAGGTCCAACAAGGTTCATGTGGAGCTGTGCAATTTCTTCAAGCTCCCGCTGGGCGGGTTCCAGAATCACAAGATTAGCCACGCTGATAGATCGCCTCCAGCCGTTTTTTGGATTCCTCCAGCGTATAAGTCGGTGCGCCGGAAAGCCGGGCTGCTTCTGCGATCTCCAGCTTTGCGCGCAGCTTCAAGGATTCTTCGCGCTGTTCAAAGGCTTCGATGCTCATAACAACAAGGTCGCCTTCGCCGTTTTTGGTGATATAAATGGGTTCCGCTTCGTCATGCGCCAGATCAGAGATCATGCCATAGTCATTGCGAAGTGCGGTCGAAGATTTGATAATCATGGGTCAACACCCCCCCGAATTATTCTATGATAATTCTATCAGAATTATTCGCATTTTTCAAGACCCTGTTTGAAATACTTCTCCCATGTGGATTTGAAAATCTGCACGTTACCCTGTTCCCATCGCTTGAACTTTTGCAGCGGGACGCCAAGCTGCGCTGCATATGCCTTCTGCGTCAAGCCGAGCCGCTGACGTATGGCTTTGATTTGCTCCCCCTGACCTCGCAGCAGAAACAGGTTATAGTCATCCAGCAAATCTTCCAGTGGCACTTCAAACAACTCCGCCAGCTTCTCCATATGCTCCTTCGGATAAAAGTCCCGCCCTGCCTCTTCGTAATGGATGTAGGTACTGCGGTCGATGCCCGCATAGTCTGCCGCGTCACGCTGACGAAGTCCTTTTTGATAGCGATACCACCGCAGCTTGTCCGCAATTTCCGTGATCTCGGATGCGTCCGAAAACCGCAGATTGAACTTCTCGGCATCCAAAAACTTATGTGGAAGGACGACCGGGAACTTGAGAATTTGAAGCGGCGCAACTTTTAACGTACCTGCAACATTCGCAGCCAATACATAGCTGCGGACTTTCAAGCGGCAAAACATAGACCATTTTGCCCCAAAAGGTTCATGGTTTTCCACCTCAACCGCCATTTGTTCCACTGCGATAGTATAGCATTCTCTACGCATTTGGCAGCGTAGGTCGCAAGCCTCGTACCCTTTTCCGGGCGGTAGCTCGAAACGCCCTTGATGAGACCGATGGTGCCGATGGAGATGAGATCGTCCTGCTCGTCAGACTGGGTGTAGTATTTTTTTGCGATGTGCGCGACAAGGCGCAGATTGTGCTCAACGAGCACGTTGCGCGCCTCAATGTCGCCCGCAAGCATGCGCTCGACGTATTTCTTTTCCTCCTGTGCCGAGAGCGGGCGCGGGAACGAGCCGCCCGACAGGTGGAGCGAGAGCAGCATGGCGTGCGTAAGCAAATAAAGTGCAATCGACAGCATAAAAACGCCTCCTCTTTTTCTCCATCCTATGGCCGCACGGGAAGTCCCTATGCAGTGCTTCTTTCCATGACATGAAGGAACCATTAGGATTCATTATGTCTTTTTAACAATGTCGAAAAGTGGGTATTTCCGTTTTTTGTGTACTCGTCCAATCTTGCATAATCAGTCGCTTTTCCCCCTTGCAGGGTGAAAAAATGTGTGTTAAGATGCGTTCATCTTCAGGAAAGGAGAAACGTCTGATGACTCAGTTCTTTGCCAATGCAGCTGCATCTCACTTCGCACAGGCCGCCTGTGCCGCTTTCTCCTGTTCTGATATGAACAGCATGATTATTCTGGACGCCAGCCTTATTCTGCTGGCGTCCTTTATTATTCTGCCTCTGGCAGTACTGGTAAGAAACAAAACTGAACAGCCCGTCCGAATCACGACGCAACTTCGACTTCTCTCCCGATTCTCCGCACGAGATAGAGACTGATATCACGAAAGAGGCTCCGTCGATTCGACGGAGCCTCTTCCTCTTAGCTTTTTCACTTTTTCTCGTTCGGCCGGCGAAAAAAGCGGAAATAGATCCCCCCATTCCACATTTTTCAGAAAGAGAGATCACTCCAATGGACTTTTTAAACTTCCTCATGGCGCTCAGCCCGATCGTCGTCGTGCTTGTCGGCATCCTGGGCTTCAAAAAATCCGCAAAAACCGTCTCGCCCATCGCCCTTGCCTGGACGCTTATCCTTGCCTTTACCTATTTCAACCTTGACGGCCTCACGTTTGCTGAAAACGTCAAGGTGCTCGACCCTCTGGTCTGGAAGGGCATCAAGGAAGGCCTCAAGATCGTGCTGATGGTCTTCGGCGCGTTCACCATTTTGAACCTGCTGCGCGAGACCGGCGCCATTGAGGATGTGAAAGCCACCATTGCGCAGATCAGCGACGACCGCCGCGTGCAGGTCGTCATCATCGGCATGATGCTGCCGATCTTCCTTGAGGGTGCAGCGGGCGCGGGTGCTCCCGCCGCCATCGCCGCCCCGTTCCTTGTGGCCCTCGGCTTTAACCCCACCACCTCCATCGCCATCGCGCTGCTCGGCGACGCGACGCCCGCCTCGTTCGGCGGCGCGGGCCTGACGACCATCAACGGCGGTGCGGCCCTCGTTGACGCGGGCCTTGCCACCGTCGCGCAGAACGCCGCGATGGCCGGCCGCTTCCACATGTTCGGCGTGCTCGTCATCCCGTTCATCATGATCGGCATGGCGTTCGGCAAAAAGGGCTACAAGGGTATTCTCCCCTACCTCACTTTCGCGGGTGTGAGCACGTGCCTGACGATGTTCCTCCTCTCCAACTTCGTCGGCGCAGAGGTCACCTCCATGGGCACGGGCCTCATCTCCATCCTTCTCTCCGTTGCGTATGTCAAGCTCGTCGGCGTGAAGACTCCGGACGAATTTCGCAATGAAAGCGCCAACCATCAGCGCAAGTACAGCTCGTTCAAGGCCATGTCGCCTTACGTCTACATGCTCGTGCTGCTCCCGCTCATCCGCTATGGCTTCCCCGCCGTCGTCGAAAATGGCTTTGCCATCATGTGCACATTCGGCTACATCTTCTGGGTCGACCTTGTCATCCTCGTGTGCGGCATCCTCGGCGCACTCACGCTGGGCGTGGACTTCAAGACCTATAAAGCCGTCTGCAAGCGCACCGCGAGCGGCGTGCTGCCGGTCCTCATCACGATGGGCAGCCTCCTTATCGTCGCCTACATCATGCAGTCCTCCTCCACGGGCATGATGAACCTCCTCGCCTCTGATATCGCCGCCGTCGTCGGCCGCTTCTATCCCGCGGCAGCCGTCCTCATCGGTTCGAGCGGTGCGTTCATCACCGGCACGGGCCTTGGCTCCAACATCATGTTCGCCCAGATGCACATCGACGCCGCGGCATCGCTCGGCATGAACCCCATCACGATCTTCGCCGGTCAGAACGCGGGCGCTTCGCTCGGCAACCTGATCTGCCCGAACAACACGGTCGCCGCCTGCGCGACGGTCGACCAGGTCGGCAACGAGAGCGAAGTCATGAAGAAGACCTTCAAGGCCTTCGCCATCATCCTTGTTTTGTACATGGTTCTCGCCATGCTTTATACCTGCGTGCTCTTCCCCAACTTCGGCATGTAAGGGCCGCACAAACGATCAGTTAACTACACGGGCACACCGTTTTTGAGAAAGGAAGTATTCTTATGGCAAAGAAAAGAGTTCTCGGCGTGGTCGGCATGGGTCATGTCGGCGCACATGTGGCTTACGCCCTGGCGATCCAGGGCATCGCGGACGAGCTGGTACTCGTCGACCAGAACGAGCATAAGCTCGCAAGCGAAGTGCAGGATCTGCGCGACGCAGTCGCATACATGCCCCACCGCGTGACGGTGCGCGGCGGCGATTTCTCCGACCTCGGCGTGTGCGATGTCATCGTCAACAGCGTCGGCAAGATCGACCTGCTGCGCGGCACGCACGACCGCGTGACCGAGATGGATTTCACCATCCCCGCCGTGCGCAGCTATGCCGACAAGATCAAGGCCAGCGGCTTTGACGGCGTGCTCATCAACATCACCAACCCCTGCGACATCGTCACGCGCGAACTGGCACTGCATCTGGGCCTGCCCCGCGGCCGCGTGTTCGGCACCGGCACGGGCCTCGACACCTCTCGCCTGCTGAGCGCGCTGGCGCGCCAGACCGGCCTTGACCACAAGTCCATCACCTGCTACATGATGGGCGAGCACGGCAACCAGCAGTTCGCGCCCTGGTCCTGCGTCAGCTTCCGCGGCGTGCCGCTGGATGAGTGGGCCAAGACCGACGAGCGCTTCCGCTTCGACCGCGACGCGCTGCAGAAGGAGTCCATCAACGGCGGCTGGGTCACGTTCTCCGGCAAGTTCTGCACCGAGTATGGCATCGCCACCACCGCCGCGCGCATGGCCTACGCCGTGCTGCACGATGAAAAGGTCATCCTGCCCGCCAGCATGGAGCTGTGCGGCGAGTACGGCGAAGAGGGCCTGTTCGCGGGTGTTCCCTGCGTCATCGGTGAAAACGGCGTCGAGCAGGTCGTCGAGCTGCCGCTGACCGCCGACGAGAAGGCCACCTTCCACGCCTGCTGCGAGGGCATCCTCCACAACATGGAGCATCTCAAGGAAATCTAAAGAGCAACCAAATTTCGACAGGAGGTCATCCTTATGAATATCACGATCACTAAGACTACCCATCCCGGCACGCTGCCCCCGTCCGACCAGCTCGGCTTCGGCACCGTGTTCACCGATCATATGTTCCTGATGGACTACAGCGCCGACAAGGGTTGGCATGACGCGCGCGTCGTGCCCTACGGCCCCATCACGATGTCCCCGGCCGCGAGCGTCCTGCACTACGGCACCGAGGTCTTCGAGGGCATGAAGGCTTACCGCCGTCCCGACGGCGGCGTGCAGCTCTTCCGCCCCTGGGAGAACGTCGCCCGTCTGAACCGCTCCTGCGAGCGTCTGGGCCTGCCCCAGCTTGATCCCGACGATGCGCTGCAGGCCATCAAGACCGTCGTCAAGGTCGACGAGAACTGGGTCCCGAGCGATCCCGGCACGTCCCTCTACATCCGTCCGTTCCTGTATGGCACCGATCCGACGCTTGCCCTGCACGGCGTGCATGAGGCCACGTTTGCTATCATCCTCTCCCCCTCCGGCAGCTACTTCAAAAACGGCTTACAGCCCGTTCCCATCATGGTCGAGACCGAGGACGTCCGCGCGGTGCGCGGCGGCACGGGCGAGGCCAAGTGCGGCGGCAACTACGGCGCAGCCAACCGCGCGGGCGACCGCGCCATCGAAAAGGGCTTCTCTCAAGTCCTGTGGCTCGACGGCGTGGAGCGCAAGTACGTCGAAGAGGGCGGCGGCATGAACGTCATGTTCAAGATCAATGGCACCGTCGTCACCCCCGCGCTGACTGGCTCCATCCTGCGCGGCGTGACGCGCAAGTCCGCCATCGAGCTCTTAAAGAGCTGGGGCGTGCCCGTCGAGGAGCGTCTGCTGAGCGTGGACGAGCTCTTTGACGCCGCGGCGTCCGGCGCGCTGGAGGAGGCGTGGTGCATCGGCACCGCCGCCGTCATCTCCCCGATCGGCGAGCTGAGCTGGGGCGACAGAGACTACAAGGTCAACGACAACAAGATCGGTGCGCTGTCTCAGAAGCTCTACGACGAGCTGACTGGCATCCAGTGGGGCACGAAGCCCGACCCGTTCGGCTGGGTCTGCCCGATCGACTAATTTTGCTATTCTCTCATCTCTCTCATATAGGGAAAAGGCGGTGCGCTTGCACCGTCTTTTCCCTATTTTATCGTTTTGTTATCATTTAAATTCATACAAATTGCAAAATAGTGCTACGCTTATTTTGATAGATTTTAAGATTTTTCCTCGTTTTCTATGTCTGACTATTGATTTTTTAAAATTAAATGATATACTAACCTCATCAATCAAAAGAAAAAGGAGGAGCTTTCCATGCCTACGCAAAAAAGCACCGCACGGCTGTCGAAAAAGCCGCCGCTGTCGCCCGAGGAGCTCAAACAAATCGACGCTTACTGGCGCGCAGCAAACTATCTGACCGCCTGCCAGCTCTATCTTCTCGATAATCCGCTGCTCGAGCGCCCGCTGCGCGAGAGCGACTTAAAGCAGACCATCGTCGGCCATTGGGGCACCTGCCCGGGCCAGAACTTCATCTACACGCACTTAGACCGCGTCATCAAGCGCGATGACCTCGATATGATCTACCTTTCCGGCCCCGGTCACGGCGGCAACGCCATGGTCGCGCAGGACTGGCTGGACGGCAGCTATACGGAGGTCTACCCCAACATCACGCGCGATAAGGAGGGCATGCAGAAGCTCTTCAAGCGCTTCTCCTTCCCCGGCGGCATCCCGAGCCATGTCGCGCCCGAAACGCCGGGCTCTATCCACGAAGGTGGCGAGCTGGGCTATTCCCTCTCCCACGCCTTCGGCGCGGTGGCGGATAACCCCGACCTGATCGCGGCCTGCGTCGTTGGCGACGGCGAGGCCGAGACCGGCCCGCTCGCAACGTCCTGGCACGGCAACAAGTTCATGAACCCGATCACCGACGGCGCAGTCCTGCCGATCCTGCACTTAAACGGCTTCAAGATCGCAAATCCGACCATCTTCTCCCGCATGAGCCACGAGGAGGTCGAGTGCTTCTTCCGCGGCTGCGGCTGGGAGCCGCGCTTTGTCGAGGGTGACGAGCCCGAGACGATGCACCAGCAGATGGCCGCCGCGGTCGACTGGGCCATCCGCGAGATCAAGCGCATCCAGCGCACCGCGCGAGAGAGCGGCAAGGCGAGCCGCCCCCGCTGGCCGATGCTCGTGCTGCGCACCCCGAAGGGCTGGACCGGTCCGAAGGAGGTCGACGGCAACACGATCGAAGGCAGCTGGCGTGCCCATCAGGTGCCCATCTCCATGGGCGCGGATGAAAGCAAGCACCTGCCGCTGCTCGAACAATGGCTGCGCTCCTACAAGCCCGAAGAGCTCTTCAACGAGGACGGTACGCCGGTCGAGCTGATCGCGTCCTTCCCGCCCAAGGGCGAGCACCGCATGGGCGCAAACCCGCACGCCAACGGCGGTCTTCTCCTGCGCGACCTGCGCACGCCCGACTTCCGCGACTACGCGGTCGATATCCCCGCCCCCGGCGAGGTCGAGGCGCAGGACATGTACGTCCTTGGCACCTATGTCCGCGATGTGATGAAGCTCAACATGGAGTCGCGCAACTTCCGCATCTTCGCGCCCGACGAGACGGCGTCCAACCGTTTGCAGGCCGTGTTTGACGTCACGGGCCGCCGCTTCCTCGACAAGCAGATCGATGGCATCGACGAGCACCTTGACCCCGACGGCCGCGTGATGGACTCCATGCTCTCCGAGCACTTCTGCGAGGGCTTCCTCGAAGGTTACCTGCTGACGGGCCGCCACGGCTTCTTCGACAGCTACGAGGCCTTCATCCGCATCGTCGACTCGATGTTCTCTCAGCACGCTAAGTGGCTCAAGATGTGCAATGAGCTCCCCTGGCGCCACGATATCGCCTCTCTCAACTATATTCTCGCCTCCAACGTCTGGCAGCAGGACCACAACGGCTTCACGCATCAGGACCCTGGCTTCCTCGACCACGTCGCCAACAAGAAGGCCGACGTCGTGCGCATGTATCTGCCGCCCGATGCCAACTGCCTGCTCTCCTGCTTTGACCACTGCATCAAGAGCCGTAACTATGTGAACGTCATCGTCGCGAGCAAACACCCGCGCCAGCAATGGCTGACGATGGAGCAGGCCGTCAAGCACTGCACGCAGGGCATCGGCATCTGGGAGTGGGCCTCGAACGATCAGGGCCAGGAGCCCGACGTCGTCATGGCCTGCTGCGGCGACACGCCAACGCTTGAGACTCTCGCCGCTGTGACGATCCTGCGCCGCGAGCTGCCGGAGCTCAAGATCCGCGTCGTGAACGTCGTCGACCTGATGAAGCTCCAGCCGCACACCGAGCATCCCCACGGCCTGACCGACGCAGAGTACGACACGCTCTTTACCAAAGACAAGCCCATCATCTTTGCCTACCACGGCTATCCCACGCTGATCCACGAGCTGACCTACCGCCGCCACAACCGCAATCTGCACGTGCGCGGCTATAAGGAGGAAGGCACGATCACGACCCCGTTCGACATGCGCGTGCTCAACGATATCGACCGCTTCGATCTCGTCATCGACACGGTGCAGCGCCTGCCGCAGCTCGGCAACCGCGGTGCTTACCTCATCCAGAAGATGAACGACAAGCTCGTTGAGCACCGCCAGTATATCAAGGACAACGGCGTGGATCTGCCCGAGGTCCGCGCGTGGAAGTGGAACGACGGCAAGGGCGTTGAGGTGTAAAAGGAGGAAAGCAATGCGTATTGCGATCCCTGTTGTGAGTGGGGAGGTTTTCTCCCCGCTCGCCAATGCCGAAGCCTTCCATTTTTATGAGGACGACCACGGAAAGATCGTGCGCGAGTTCCTCGAGCCGATGGAAGAAAGCGGCACCGACGCTGCCGTCGGCCTTTTGGAGCGTTACGGCATCGACGCGCTGCTCTGCGGCACGATCGACGACACCGAGCGCACCGCTGTCGGCATGGCGGGCATCATGCTCTTCCCCGGCTATTCCGGCAAGGCAGACGACGCCGCGCTGCGCTTTCTGAGCGGCAGCGTCGTGTCCGACCCGAACAACCACTGCAACGCCTGCGGCTTCAAAGGAGCGTGCTCCCTGAAGGATAAAGGCGGCTGCGGCGGCAACTGAACAGCAAAAAGGAGCAAGCTTTCGGCTTGCTCCTTTTTTGCTTGATATTGTTACGATGCGGGGCGCGTGGTGGAGAGGAAGTCCGAGTTGATCCAGCCAAACTTACCGTCCACGCTGACGAACGTCCACCCATCCTGCTTGGCCGCAGCCTGTACCTCGCTGCCGAGCGACACGGTCGTGACCTTGTCATAGCTCGTGCCCGGGCCGCTGCGCAGATTCACGCCGCCGGTGGTGTAATAGATGTAATACTTGTCATACACAGAGCTCGGCTTGACGGAGACCTCGTCATGGCCTGTGAGATCGAGCCAGTCGATCGTGTCGCCGCCCGTCTGATTATCGCCGGTCGTGTTATCGCCCTGCGTGGGGTCGCTCACATCGTTCTCGCCGGTGATCGAGCCATCTTCGCCGGTCACAGTCTGGCCGTCCTCGCCGGTCTGCGAGCCGCCGCGCAGCTGCTCGATCTTCGTCTGCGCCGCAGCAAGATCGCTGCGCGCGCTCTTGAGCTTGAAGCCCAGCACGACCACCGTGATCAGGAGCACCAGCGAAAGCGCCAGCAGTCCCATAAAAAGCACATAAAGCGGATTGCGCCGCGGTTTGCGGCGGCTGACCCGACGTCCTTCCATAATGATTCCCCCTTATCGGTTTGTTCGCCTTTATTGTACATAATTTTCACAAGTTATGTCAAGTGCCTTTCCTCTTTAGACGCGCAAATTCACAAAAAGTTCCCGCCCGGTGCAAAAAAAGGAGATGACCAAGGCCATCTCCTTTCAGCGGATTTACTTTTTGTTTGCGCGCTCCTTGCGGCGCTCGAGAAGTTCCTTGGGCTCGGCCTCGGCGAGCTTGCGCTCGCGGCGCTCGAGGACTTCCCTGGGCTTTTCGGTGATCGCGCCGGCGGCCTTGAGAGATTCCTTTGTCGCCAGCGGGCCGACCAGCTCGTAGATCAGCACGGAGAAGAGGATGATGTTGCGGATCAGCTCGCCATCCGCGCCGAGCACCTGTGCGCTCACGCACATACCGAGCGCCACACCCTCCTGCGGCAGCAGCATGATGCCGAGGTACTTCTGCACCGTGTGGTCACAGCCCACCGCCTTGGCCGACCAGCGTGCGCCGCAATACTTACCGGCCGAGCGCGCGATGATGTACACAACGCCGATGAGCACGAGCACACCCTGAGAAAAGACGCTCAAGCGCAGGTTTGCGCCGCTCACGACAAAGAACACCGCCAACATCGGCGTGCTCCACTTGTCCGCGCGGTTCATCAAATCGTCCGACAGCGGGCAGATGTTGCAGAACACCGTGCCGAGCATCATGCACACGAGCAGCGGCGAAAAGCCGCAGTCCACGCCCGCGACGGTGAAGTCCACTGCGGACAGGCCGACCATCAGAAAGATGAACGCGATGCTCAGCGACAGGCGGTTCGAGTTCGAGCGGAACATCGTCTCAAGCTTCGTGAGCACGAAACCCGCAAGCGCGCCGAGCAGCAGCGAGCCGACGATCTCAATGAGTGGAGAGAGCAAAATGCTTGCGAGGCTGAACTGTGCGCTGTCCATCGCGCGGGCAATACCGAAGGATACGGCAAATGCGATGAGGCCCACTGCGTCGTCGAGCGCGACGATCGGCAGCAGCAGATCCGTCAGCTCGCCCTTGGCCTTGTACTGGCGCACGACCATCAGCGTCGTCGCAGGTGCGGTGGCCGTGGCGATCGCGCCGAGTGTGATGGCCGCAGGGACGGACAGCACGTCGGGGCGCAGGAAGTGGAAGATCACGAGCGCAATGTCGACAAAGGCCAGCGCGGCCAGCGCCTGCAAGACGCCGATAATCATCGCCTGCTTGCCAGTCTTTTTGAGCTGGCTCAGGCGGAATTCATTGCCGATGGAAAAGGCGATGAAGCCCATCGCCACATCGGAGATCATGCTCAGCGCCTCGACCTGGTCGTAGCTTGCAAATCCGAGGCCCGGAATGCCGAGCCGGCCCAGCACGAACGGCCCGATCAGAACGCCCGTCACAAGAAACGCCGTGACATCGGGCAGGTGCCAGCGGCTGAAAATACGGGTCATCAAAAGCCCTGCGAGCAGCGCAACGGCCAGATTCAAAATCGCAGTCATGGTAATACCCTCACAACAGAAAAAGTACGGGCGAGCAGAGCCGCCCAAAGCACATATTGTAGTCTGTCTGTTCGCAAAAAGCAAGCACTATTTTGCAAGTTTCCTGTCAAAGTAAGAAAAAATGACAGCTTTTTTGGGCAAAAGCTGCCATTTTGTTTCGTTTCACACAATTCAGTCTGTGTTCGCGCGCACACCGGCGAAGTAGCTGTTGCCAAAGCCGTCGGTGTAGACGCCGCGCAGCGTGTCGCGCAGCATGTGCGCCGTGCCGTCAAAATACACGGGCGAGAGCGCCGTCTCACCGAGCAGCATCGTCTCCGCATCGTGCAGGAACGCTGTGCGCGCCACAGGATCTTCCGACGCTCTGGCGACGCCCATCAGCACGTCGTAGGTGCCGTTTTCATAGCTGATCAGGTTCTGCTCATCCTCGCTGCACCAGCGGTCGAGGAAGCCCATCGCGTCGTCGTAGAGCGCGGTGACCTTTTGCAGCGCGAGCTCGTAATTCCCCGCTTCCATGCGCGCGTTGTACTCTGACTGCGTCACGCCGCGCAGCATCACGTTCACGCCGAGCGTCGTGCTCCACATGTTTTGCAGCGCGCTCGCCACGGCGTCATTCTCCGTGCCGGTCACGTACAGAAGCTCGACCGGTGGGAACATGCTCGTGCTGTAATAGCCCGCGTAGGTCAGCTCCTCCTGCGCTTGCGTTGCCCGCGCGCTCATGCCCTCTTCATCGATGGCGCAGAGCTCGCCGCCCGTCGTGCGGAAATCATCCTCCGTCTCGCCGGAATCCGGAATACCGTAGGGGACAAGGCCCGTTGCGGGGCTGTTTTCCGCGCCGCCCGCCGCCGTGGCGGCCGCGCGGTCGATGGCAAGGTCAAAGGCCTTGCGGATGTGCTCGTTCGAGAACGTGTCGCTCTCGTTGTTGTAAAGGATGCTCGCCGTCGCGTACACCGCCGTCGGCTTCCAGCTCTCATCCTGTGAGAGCTCGGCGATCACGCTGTTGGGCAGGTGGGCGATGTAGTCGATCTCACCCGCTTCGTAGAGCTGCCACGCCTCGTCCGCGTTGGCGGTGAAGATAAAGTTCAGCTCGTCGGGCCCGACGAGACGTGCCTCGTAATACTCGTCGCTGCGCGCCGCCGTCAGCTCGCTGCTCTTCGTCCACGCGCTCACATGGTACGCGCCGTTGCTCACAAGGTCCGGCGTGTCAAAGCCTCCGCCATTCTCCGTCAGGTCGCGGCGCAGCGGCATCGTGGCAACCTCTGTGCAGATGCCCTCGATAAAATAGGCGCACGGCGCGCTCAGCGTGACGACAAACGTGGATTCATCCTTGGCCGAGACCTGGAGCTTCGTCTTGTCGCCCGTCTCGCGCACGTCGTCATAGCCCGCCACCACGCTCATCAGCGCGTGGTTCGGCGAATCCGTCGCGGGGTCGGCAAGTCTCTGCCATGCATAGACGAAGTCATCCGCCGTCACCTTTTCCCCGTCCGACCAGCGCGCAGTGGAGCGCAGCGTGAAGCGGTAGGTCACGCTGCCGTCGTAGTTCGTCTCCTCGGCGTACTCCTTGGCCATGCCGTTCGTCAGCGTCACCTCGCCGCTGCCGTCGTCGCTCTCGCGCATCAGGTTCTCATAGAGCGCGTAGAAAACGCTGTCTGCATCCGTGTCGGTGTTCATCGCGGGGTCGAGTGAGTCGATCACGTTGCAGACGCTCACGTTCAGGACGAATTTCTCGTCCCCTTGCTTCTTCTCCCCGCAGCCGGAGAGAAGGCCCAACAGCATCAGCGCACAGAGCGCCAGAGCTGTGATCCTCTTTATTGCTTTCATCATGCCTCCCATTGGCAAAACGCAGCGAAGGCTGCTTGGTTTTTTGTAATACGGAGATATTATAGCGAAAATCGTTCGCCTTGTAAAGACGAGGGGATTAAAAGTTACAGTTTGTTACCAAATTGCAGCTGCTTTTCCGCACAGGTGCGGAGGGTATGCGGCATGCACGCCGCAGCACCACACCCCCCATTTTCTTTCCCGAGAAAGAAAACGGGCGGTGTGGCCGTCCAAAAGAAAGGCGTTTGATTGGCAGTCTCGGGCTCGAACGACCTTTATGCCTCCGGAATGAAGATGATTGCGCGCGGCGTCGCCGCGTTAGCGTTGCTAGACGATTTGGCCTACTTCTATTATCCGCTGCCGCTCTGCCCAGCTTGTAGAAGTGCGGACTAATTTCCGTCCACCGTCAGCCTCCATATTGCAGCGAGTGCCAGCAAGGCCGCCTCGGCAGACAAAAACAAAACAGTGAAAATCTGTAGTAGACGGAAATTGCGTAAGGGTAACGAATCGCAGGCAAAGCGACAGCGAAGATAGAAGAAAGTCAAATCGTATAGCAACAAAAATAGCAGGCACTCGATTCGGCAAGCGCCGCAGCTCTTCAAGCTGCTCGCTTGCAATGCAGACCTTTCTCTTGGGGGTTCAAAAGGGGGATATTCTCTTTCGTGAAAGAGAATATCCCCCTTTTATTCGCTCCCCTGCACGGTGCAGGGGCGTAAAGCTCTGTTAGTCTTCGACTAACTTCCCCTCCGCATCCAGATGTGCCTTCTTGACCTCATTGCCGGTGAACTTGGCGATTCCATCCAGCCGCATGCCGGAGGGATAATCCGACACCAGTGTGTACGCCACGCCGCGGCGCTTGGCGCGGCCCGTGCGGCCGATGCGGTGGACGTAATACTCGTTTTCAAGCGGCACGTCGTAGTTGAACACCGCGTCCACGTCGTCGACGTCGATGCCGCGGGCGGCAACATCAGTCGCGACGAAGATTGGCAGCTCGCCGCGGCGGAAGCGCGCCATGACGGCCTCGCGCTTTTTCTGCGGGATATCGCCGTGGATGCAGTCAGCCTCAAGGCCCTCCATCATCAAAAATGCCTTGAGCCGCTCGGTCATGCCCTTCGTATTGCAGAACGCCATCACGCGCTCGTGGCCCTCGGCGCGGATGATCTGCGCCATGACGTGCGCCTTGTCGTTCTGGCCCACGTCGATGCGGTACTGCGCGATGTCGGGCTTATTCTCCTCCTTGGCCTGCACGGTGATCTCCTCAGGGTCACGCTGGTACATCCAGCTGATGTCCATGACCTCGCGCGAGATCGTCGCGGAGAACATACCGAGATTGCGGCGGGAAGCCAGCTTGTCCAGAATGCGCGTCACATCGTGGATAAAGCCCATGTCGAGCATGCGGTCGGCCTCGTCGAGCACAACGGTCTTGACGTTGTCGAGTTTGACGGTGCGGCGCTTCATGTGGTCGCTCAGGCGGCCCGGCGTCGCCACGACGATCTGCGGGTGCTTTTTGAGCGCGTCGATCTGCTTGCCGATGGGCGCGCCGCCGTACAGGCACACGATGCGCACGCCCGGAAGGTAGACGCAAAGGTCGCGCAGTTCCGCCGTGATCTGCATGGCGAGCTCGCGCGTCGGCGCTAAGATGACAGCCTCGGTCTCCTCGCTGCCGGGCTCGATGTGCTCGATGATGGGGATGCCGAAGGCAAAGGTCTTGCCCGTGCCGGTGGGCGCCTTGGCAATCACGTCCTTCCACTCGCGCATCGGCGGGATGCAGCCCGCCTGCACGGGGGTACTCTCTTCAATATTTTTCTTTTTCAGTGCGCGCTGGACCTCTTCGGTCAGTCCGAGAGAGTCAAAGCGCACGCCCTGTGTGAATTCCATAGCGTTTTCCTCTGTTTTCTCATATTTTCAGTCGTGTATGATTATATCATGGCTGTCAATACGGCGATTTTCGGGCATGCTTTTTCCCTCAATGCGCAGCCCGCAATTTTTGACCGCCGGTCGCTTGTCAGTCGGGGCAGACCATGGTACAATGATCGTACCAATCCCTTGGATGGAGGATAGCCATATGAAAATCGTCATCATCACCGGCAGTGCGCACAAACACGGCACCACGGCCACGCTGACCGATCAGTTCCAGCGCGGCGCAGCAGACGCGGGGCACGAGGTCTTCCGCTTCGATGCGGCGTTCCAAAACGTGCACCCCTGCATCGGCTGCGACAAGTGCGTCCGCACCGGTGAGTGCACATTCGAGGCTGACGACATGAAGGATCTCAATCGCACCTTCTCGAGGCCGACGCGGTCGTCTTCGTCTCGCCGATCTATTATTTTGACATCAACGCCCAGCTCAAGGCGGTCATCGACCGCTTTTATGCCAACAATGAAGCGCTGATGGGCAAAAAGAAGGCCGTTTTCCTCACCGCGATGGCCGATGAGGATCAAAAGACTGCCTCCGGCGCGAACGCTTCGTTTGACCTCATGGCCGACTATCTCGGCTGGGAGGTCGTGGGCACGCTGAATGTCGGCGGCTGCTCCACGGCGGACGATCTTCACGAAGAAGACCTGACCGCCGCTTACGAGCTCGGCAAGAATCTGTAAACAGTTGATCGTATAAAAAAAGAGGACTTGCTTTGCAAGCCCTCTTTTTTTATTGTTGAAACACTCTGCTGTTATACACGGCCAACGCCGCAATGAGTGACAAAACAGTGGAAAAAATCAGCTTCACCGGTGCGAGCGCTTGCAGACTGGCGAGAAAATACGTCCAGCCGTCGGCTTCCAGCTTGATGCGAAAGGCCGGAATGCAATAGCCCATCGCAACATACGCCGCGGCAAAGATCACGGCAAACGCTATGATCGCCCAGCGTCTCTTTTTCATCTCCCACGCTCCTTTCTTATCACTGTACCGCGCAGCCGCCCCATTCGACGACCGTGAAGCCCGTGCGCTCGGGCGCGGAAAGCTCCTGCGCAGGAAGGTCGACAAATTTTTCCGATGGCTGCCACGCCATGAAGACGCGCAGCAGCGTATCGGGCGCAGGGTCGATCATCAGCCTTGCCGAATCCGTGTAAATCTCCTGCTGGAACGAAATCAGATTGTAGGCGTTGTCCTGCATCTGCGGCAGCCAGTAGATGATAAACTCGTTCGCCTCCTCGCGATTAAGGCCGAGCTGTGTGAGCGCATTCTCGAGGAACGCCGCGGTATCCTCTCCCGCGACGCAGAAGCCGGTCGAAAAGTCGTAATCCGTCCCCGACGTGCCCTCCCAGTAGAGGTAGCGGTAGGTTTGGCCGCTCTCGTCCGTCAGCGTGCCATCCGGCGCGGCGTGGACGCTCCAGCCGTCACCGTAGGCGGGATAGGCGCACGTCAGCTCGCCCGCAAGATCAAGCGTCACGTGCACGTCTGTCTCCTGCTCGGGATAAAGATAAATCACAGGCTTTTCGTCACTCACCTCTTCCTTCGGTTCCCGCCCGCAGGCCGAGAGCGAAAAGAGCAGCAAACACGCAAGCATAAGGGAAAATAACTTCTTCATGACAGAGTCCTCCTCATCAGTAGTTGTTCCTTTAGACGCAAGAACCATCAAAAAAGTTCCAAAAGCCTCGCAGAGTTTCACGCCCGCAGGCGTGAAATCTATGTAATCCGTTTTCTGCCGCGACATGTGCGTGGCAGAAAACACTTTGCGCAAAGTGAGCGTCGAATTGTCCGCTTAAATCGGACAACCGAGGCGCAGAACGAAGCGAATCTTTACAAAGAAGTGGCACAGCCACTTCTTTGTAAAAATCAAAAGAGGGACAGCAAAACTGTCCCTCTTTTGAAATCTTTATTTGTGCGGTACATGCCAGATCGTATCCGCGTACTGCGCGACGGCGCGGTCGGCGGCGAAGATGCCGCTGCGGGCGATGTTGATGAGCGACATGCGGTTCCATTCCTCGCTTCTTGCGTAGGTGTCTGCCATGCGCTGCTCGGCGGCGCAGTAGGACGCGAAGTCCTGCAAGAGCATGTATTCATCGTTCATCAGCAGCCGCGAGGCGAGATCGTCGTAGGAAACGCCGTCTGAGAAGCCCGCCTTGAGCCGGTCGATCACCGCGCGCAGGTTCTCGTCGCGCGCGTAGAGCTTCTGCGGGGCGTAGCCCTCGCGCTTGAGGCGCACGACCTCGTCGGCGTGCAGGCCGAAGAGGAACATGTTCTCGTCGCCGAGCCTCTCGTGCATCTCGACGTTCGCGCCGTCGAGCGTGCCGACGGTCAGCGCGCCGTTCATCATGAACTTCATGTTGCCCGTGCCGCTGGCCTCCTTGCCGGCGGTGGAGATCTGCTGGCTCACCTCGCTCGCGGGCATCAGATGCTCGGCGAGCGACACGCGGTAGTTCTCAAGGAACACCACCTGCAGCCTGTCGCGGCAGATGGGGTCGGCGTTGATCTCAGCGGCAAGGGAGTTGATGAGGCGGATGATGCGCTTGGCGACCGCGTAGCCCGGCGCGGCCTTCGCGCCGAACAGGAACACGCGCGGCTGCATGGCGCGGTTCGGGTCGTTTTGCAGCTGTTGATAGAGGTAGATAATATGCATCGCGTTCAAAAGCTGACGCTTATACTCATGCAGGCGCTTGACCTGCACGTCGAAGATCGCGTCGGTGTTGAGCACGATGCCCTGCGTCTTTTTGACGTAGGCGGCAAAATCGAGCTTATTCGCGCGCTTGATCTCGCCGAGGCGGTTCAGCACCGCGGTGTCGTCTGCATAGGCCTCGAGCTTTTTAAGCGCTTCGGGGTGCAGGAGGTATTCATCCCCGCCCGCGAGCGCGCGCACGAGCTCGTCGAGCCGCGGGTTGATCTGCGCGAGCCAGCGGCGGTGGTCGATACCGTTGGTGACATTCTTGAACTTCTCCGGCTCCATCGCGCACTGGTATTTAAAAACGTCGTTTCGCAGGATGTCCGAGTGCAGAGCGCTCACGCCGTTCACGGCCATGCCGCCCGCGATGCACAGGTTTGCCATGCGGACCTGACCGTCCCAGATGATGGCCATTTCGCGCGTCTTGGCTTCGTCGTGGTAGTAGTTTTCGATTTTTTCCTGATAGCGGCGTGCGATCTCGGTGATGATCGTCCACACGCGCGGCAGAAGCGACTGCATCAGCTCCTGCGGCCAGCGCTCCAGCGCCTCGGAAAGCACCGTGTGGTTCGTGTAAGCGACGGAGTGCGTCGTAATGTTCCACGCCGTGTCCCAGTCGAGGCCCGCATCATCCATCAGGATGCGCATGAGCTCGGGGATGACGAGCGCGGGGTGCGTGTCGTTGATCTGGATGACATTCTTTTCGTGGAAATTCGTGGCCGTGCCGTAGACCTCGATGTGCTTGCGCACGATGGACTGCACGGTCGCGGAGACGAAGAAATACTGCTGCTTTAAGCGAAGGCTCTTCCCCTCGGGATGGTTGTCCTCGGGATAGAGAACCTTTGCGATGGTCTCGGCCATCGCGTGCTGCTCCTGCGCGCGCAGATATTCGCCCTGTGAAAAGAGCGACATGTCGAGCGGCACGGGGGACTTCGCGTCCCAGAGGCGCAGCGTGTTGACATGCTTCGTGCCGTAGCCCGCGATCTCCATGTCGCAGGGGATAGCCAGCACCTCGGTCTCACCCTCGGGCACGACATGCAGCCGCCCGTCGTCCCAGAACTGGCGGACCGTGCCGCCAAAGCGGACGGTCTCGGTCTCCTGCGGCTTGGGCAGCAGCCACGCGCCGCCGAGGTCCTTCCAGTTGTCCGGCAGCTCGACCTGCTGGCCGTCGACGATGCGCTGGCGGAAAATGCCGAGCTCATAGCAGATGGAATAGCCCGCGGCGGGGATGTCGAGCGTCGTCATCGAGTCGAGATAGCACGCGGCCAAGCGGCCAAGGCCGCCGTTGCCGAGACCCGCGTCGGGCTCGCTTTCAAAGATGTCCGCTGCGCGGAAGCCCAGCTCGTCGAGCGCTTCGGTCAGAATTTCGCCGACGCCCAAATTGAAGGCGTTTTTCATCAGGCTGCGGCCCATCAGAAATTCCATCGACAGGTAGTGCACCTGACGGCGGTGTTCCTCGCGGGTCTCGCGCATGGTGTCCACGCTGCGCTCGGCCATCACGTCGCGCAGGACAAGGGCGCTCGCGCGCATCATCTGCGCATCGTTCGCCTCCTCCACGGTGCTGCCGAAGCTGACCTTCAGCTTTTCGCACAGCGCGTCTTTCATTTTCTTCACAGAGTCAATGGTCATAGATCGTTTTCCTTTTCTTTATCGACAGATGGATTTGTAAATGTTGCGGTATTCCTGCGCCGAGCGCGTCCAGCTGAAATCCGCGGTCATGCCGCGCTGCTGGAGCATCGCGTAGGCGCCCTTGTTGTCATGGTAAAGGTCAATGGCCTCGCAGATCACGTGGCACATGTCGCCAGCGTTGTAGTTGGCAAAGGTGAAGCCGTTGCCCTGTCCGTTCCAGGCTTCATACGCGTGGACAGTGTCCTTTAATCCGCCGGTCTCGCGCACGATGGGCACCGCGCCGTAGCGCATCGCGATCATCTGCGAGAGCCCGCACGGCTCGCTCTTCGACGGCATCAGGAAGAGGTCTGCGCCCGCGTAGATCTGCATGGCGAGCTGCTCGGAATAGCCGAGGTAGACGGCCATGCGTCCGCCGTAGCGCTGCTTGGCGTACTCAAAAAACGTCTCGTACTTCGCGTCGCCCTTGCCGAGCACGACGAACTGTACGTCCTTGCCCATAAATGCGTCGAGCGTTTCGCACACCAGGTCAAGCCCCTTGTGGGAGACAAGGCGCGTGACCATCGCAAGGATGGGCGTGTCGGGCCGTTCCTGCAGCCCCAGCACGCGCTGGAGCGCTGCCTTGTCCTTCTTCTTTCCGGCAAGGTCATCGGGCGAATACGCCGCTGCGAGGCTCTTGTCGCGCGACGGGTCATAGCGCTGCATGTCGATGCCGTTGAGCACGCCGTGGAGCTTTCGCGCGTTCATGCTCATCACGTTTTCCAGCCCGTGGGCAAAGTAGGCGTACTTGAGCTCCTGCGCGTAGGTCGGGCTCACGGCGGTCACAGCGTCCGCTGTGACGATCGCGCCCTTTAAAAGGTTCACATCGCCGCCGAATTCGATCGTGCCGCCGTCGAACCAGCCATGGTCCAGGCCGAACAGGTCTTCGACCGTGCGGCTGCCGTAGCGGCCCTGATATTCGATATTATGCACCGTAATGACGGTTCGGATTCCCTTATAAAAGTCGTCGCGCACGGCTTCATCCCTGATGTAGATGGGCACAAGCGCGCTCTGCCAGTCGTTGCAGTGGACAACGTCGGGCTTTTGCGGCAGGGACTTGAGCAGTTCCGTCACCGCGCGGGAGAAAAAGCCAAAGCGCTCGCCGTCGTCATAGTAGCCGTAGAGCTCGCTGCGGCGGAAATACGTCTCATTGTCGACAAAGTACCACGTGACGCCGTCGCGCTCGAGTGAAAAGAGCCCGCAGTAGACGCTGCGCCACGCAAGGCGCACGAACGTCCACTTTTCAAAGTGGAGCTGCTCACCCCACTGGTCCTTCACGCGCTCGTAAAGCGGCAGGATGACGCTCACGCGGTCTCCGTTTGCCGCGAGCGCCTGCGGAAGGCTGCCGGCCACGTCGGCAAGGCCGCCCGTCTTGCAAAAGGGGACCGCCTCGCTCGTCACATACAAAATGTTCATCTGCAAGCTCCTTTCTTCTGTTTGCTGCTTTTATACAATGCTGCCCTTGCTCACGGCGAGCGGGTAGCTCTCGTGCCCGATCAGCGTGCCGCCGCGGCGGATGCGGACGTCCTTGTCGGCGATGACGCAGCCGAGCGTCACGCCGTCCTCCACCACGGTATTCTTAAAGAGGATGCAGTTTTTGACTTGGCTCCCCTTGCCGACCTTGACGCCCGGGAAGAGGATGCTCCCCTCTACGCTGCCCTCGATCTGGCAGCCGTCGGCGATCAGCGAGCCCACACAGCGCGAATCCGGCGCGATGTACGACGCTGCCTCGTCATCCTCTTTAGCGAGGATGGGCCGCTCGGCGCAGAAGAGCTCTGCGCGAATGGCAGGGTCTAACAGCTGCATGCTGCGCTCATAATATTCGCGCACCGTGCGCAGCTGCGCAGCAAAGCCGTCCCACAGGAAGGCGCGCAGGTCGAGCTGATCGCCCATACCGCCGAGAACGTCGCTGCGGAAGCTGTATTTGTCCTGCGCAGCGCACTCGTCCACAAGGGAAATGAGCAGATCGCGGCTCAGAAGGTAAATCTCCAGGCTGCGGCAGCCGCTCGCCTTGTGCGGCGCGCAGCGCGTCTCGGTGATGCGGCCCGCTTCGTTGACGGTGAAATACGTGGCGTTTTCCACAAACTGGCCGCTCTCGGTGCAGACGCAGGTGATGTCCGCGCCGCTTTCGATGTGCGCGTCCAGCACCTTCTGCAGCGGCAGATTGATGATAAGGTCGCTGTCGGACAGGACGACGTACTTCTGCCGGATCTCGTGCAGGTACGACCGCACGCCCGAGAGCGCCTCCATCTTGCCGCGGAATTCCTCCACGCCGAACTTGCGCGCGTCGGCAAAGGGCGGCAGCAGCTTGAGACCGCCGTTCTTGCGCGCCATGTCCCACGTCTTGCCGCTGCCGATGTGGTCGAGCAGGCTTTGATAGTTGCCGTGCAGCACAACGCCGACGTCTGTGATGCCCGCGCCCGCCATGTTGGAGAGCATGAAGTCGACCACGCGGTAGCGCCCGCCGAACGGCACAGAGCCGGGCATGCGCGCTTCGGTCAGCTCGCGAAGGCCGGGAGCCTTTTCATAGGCAAAGATGATGCCGTGCAGTCCGTTCATCGTACCGTCTCCTTTCCGTCCACGCTGCGCATGCGGTTGGCAGGCAGCACATAGTCATCCGCGACCGCCGCGCCGGGGCCGAGCACCGTGATGCCCCACTGCTCCGGCGGCACCGCCTCGGGCGGCGCGCCGACAAAGGCGTGCTCGCCGACGACGCCGTTCTCGCCGATGATGGCGTAGGAGACGCGCGCGTCCTTTTTGACGACCGCGCCGGGCATCAGGATGGAGTACTGGACGCTTGCGCCCCCCTCCACCGTGCAGCGCTCAGAGAGGACGGAGTTCTCCGCCTCGCCCTCGACCGTGCAGCCGCGCGCGACGACGCTGTGCTCCACGTGCGCGTTCTGCCCCAGATACGCCGGCGGCGCAGAGACGGAGCGGCCGTAGATCGGCCAGTCCTTTTCGAGAAGATCGAGCCCGCTGCCGGTCGCGAGCATATCCATGTTCGCGTCCCACAGGGAGTCGAGCGTGCCGACATCCTTCCAGTAGCCGGAGAAGCGGTACGCCGCCATCTTTTCCCCGTTTTGCAGCATCTTGGGGATGATGTTTTTGCCGAAGTCGTTGCTGCTCGCCTCGTCGCTCTCGTCCTCGATGAGGTACTCACGCAGCTTTTTCCACGTGAAGACATAAATGCCCATCGACGCCAGGTTGCTCTTGGGATGCGCGGGCTTTTCCTCGAATTCCGTGATCGTGTCGTCTTCGTCCACGTTCATGATGCCAAAGCGCGGCGCATCCTCCCAGGGCACCTCCATAACGGAGATGGTACAGTCCGCGCCCGCTTTTTTGTGGTGGGCGAGCATCTTGGCGTAATTCATCTTGTAGATGTGGTCGCCCGAGAGGATGAGCACATACTCGGGGTCGTACATGTCGACAAAGCCGATGTTCTGGAAGATGGCGTTGGCCGTGCCCTTATACCACGACGCACCGCCCGCGCTCTGATACGGCGGCAGGATGTGCACGCCGCCGTCCGCGCGGTCGAGATCCCACGGCTGGCCCGAGCCGATGTAGCGGTTGAGCTCCAGCGGGCGGTACTGCGTCAGAACGCCGACGGTGTCGATGCCAGCGTTGGCGCAGTTTGAGAGCGGAAAGTCAATGATGCGGAACTTGCCGCCAAACGGCACGGCGGGCTTCGCCATATTCTCCGTGAGCACGTAGAGCCGGCTGCCCTGCCCGCCGGCAAGCAGCATAGCGATACATTCTTTCTTCACGCTTGTTCTCTCCTCCTTGTTTCGTTGCCGCCCGGTCACACCTCGGACGGCTCGTTGGTTTTCTCCTCTTCCTGCCATTCACCCTCGCCCGCGAAGAACACCGCGCCGAGCGGTGGGATGGTCACGCACAGCGAGCAGGGCTTGCCGTGTGAGGGAATGGACTCGGTCAAAAGCTCTCCTTCGTTGCGCCAGTCGCCCGTGCCGCCGTATGCGGGAAGGTCGGTGGTAAACACCTCGCGGTATATCTTTTTCGGCGGGACGCCGAAGCGGTAGTCCGCGCGTCCGACGGGCGAGAAGTTGACCGCCGCGATGAGCTCGCGCCCTTTCCGGTCGCGCCGGACGAAGACGACGACGTTGTTGTGGTTGTCGTCGGCGACGAGCCACTCAAAGCCCTCCCACGAAAAGTCAATGTCCCAAAGCGGGCTCTGCGACAGGTAAAAGCGGTTGATGTCCTTGAAAAACCGCTGAGTCTGCTGATTTTCTTTATTTTCGAGCAAATACCAGTCGAGCTGCGAGGCAAAATTCCACTCGTGCCACTGGCCCAGCTCCGCGCCCATGAATGTGAGCTTTTTCCCCGGATGGGCGAGCAGGTACGCCGTAAACGCGCGCACGCCCGCGAGCTGCTGCCAGTCATCCCCCGGCATCTTGCCGCGAAGCGACCCCTTCATGTGCACGACCTCGTCGTGCGAGATCGGCAGGACGAAATTCTCCGAAAAGGCGTACATCAGCGAGAACGTGATGTCCTTGTGGTGGAACTGGCGGAACCAGGGGTCAAGCTTCAAATAGTGGCACATGTCGTTCATCCAGCCCATGTTCCACTTGAGGTTGAAGCCGAGGCCGCCATCCTTGGCGGGCCGTGTGACGAGCGGCCACGCGGTCGACTCCTCCGCGACCATCAGCGCGTTGGGGTCGATGGAAAACGCAGTCTCGTTGAGCGCGCGCAGGAAGTCGATGGCCTCTAAATTCTCGTGCCCGCCGTTGATGTTTGGCGTCCAACGGCCATTTTCGCGGCCGTAGTCGAGGTACAGCATCGACGCGACCGCGTCCACGCGCAGGCCGTCCACATGGAACTCGCGCAGCCAGAACGCAGCAGAGGAAAGGAGAAAGCTCTTCACCTCGCCGCGGCCATAGTCGAACACACGCGTTCCCCAGCCCTCGTGCTCGCGCTTATTGGGGTCGGCGTATTCGTAGCAGGGCGTGCCGTCAAAGTCGATGAGGCCGTGCGCGTCCTTGCAGAAGTGCGACGGCACCCAGTCTAAAATGACGGAAATGCCCTTTTGGTGCAGATGGTCGACAAAGTACATAAAGTCCCTGGGCGTGCCGTAGCGCGACGTTGCGGCAAAATAGCCGGTGCACTGATAGCCCCAGGAATCGTCAAGCGGATACTCGGTGACGGGCATGAGCTCGACGCAGTTGTAGCCAAGGTCCAGAACGTGATCCGCCAGCTCGTGCGCGAGCGTGCGGTAGTCGTAAAAATCACCGTTTTCGTGCCGCCGCCATGAGCCGAGGTGGACCTCGTAAATGTTGAGCGGCGAGCGGTCGAGGGGTGCCTTTGCGCGGCTCGCGCGCCATTCGTCATCCCCCCAGCGGTAGCCGCCGAGGTCATAGAGCTTGCTGGCCGTACCGGGGCGGGTCTCGGCGTGGAAGGCGTAGGGGTCGGCCTTGAGGACCGTTTCGCCCGATTGTGCCGTCACGGCGAACTTGTAGGTATCGTAGCGCTTGAGGGACGGCACAAAACACTCCCAGAAACCGTCCGCGTTCTTTTCCATCGGGTGGGCGTAGCCGTTCCAGCCGCAGAAATCGCCCACAACGGACACATACGCGGCGTTCGGCGCCCAGGTGCGGAAGACGTATCCGTCTTTCCCCGAGCGCCGCGTGCGGTGCGCGCCGAGATAGCGGTAGGCCTCGCTGTTCGTGCCGCTGTAAAAGGCTGCGGCGTCAAATCGTCTGCCGGTTTGTTTCATGCCTCTTGTCCTTTCTCCTCATAGAGCGTATGAGAGCGGTGCAGTACCTTATTCCTCGTCCGGTGCGCGCTGCACTGCCGCGCCGCCGAGGCCGAAATCGTCCTCCACGCTCGCCGTGTCGCGGCGGAGCATATTTTCCATCACGCGGATATCGCTGTCGATGTCCATCGCCTCGTTGCGGTACAAATCGTCGAGCTGCTTGTCAAAGCCCTTGATGAGGGCATCCATCGTCTCTTCGATGCGCTCCTGCGCGCGGGAAAGATTCTCGCCCTCGATGCCCGCCTCTTCAAACTTGGCGTAGCTGTCAAGTAGCTTGAGCGTCGTGGGCAGGTAGTAATTGAGGAACGTCGCGGCCTGCTGCTGCTTTTCGGGATGCTGCTCGACCTCGCGGAAAATTTTGCCCGCAACGGTCTCGAGATGGTCGATCTTCTCGCTCAGCACGGGGTCGGCGATGCGGTCGTTGGCCGAGCGGATGGCGCGCAGTGCGCCCGCATAGCCCTCGTTGGCCTCCTTGGGCGTGACGTTTTCCTTTTTCGCGGTCGCATTCGCGTAGTCGGCAAAGGCGTCGGCGCTGCGGAAGAAGATGCCGCGGCCGCTGTCTAAGTACGCGCCCGTGCCGAGCAGACCCTTTTCGACCATGTAGTCAAGATCGCTTTCGACCTTCTTGCGGCGCTTGCCCGTTACGGTGCAGAGCTCCTCCACAGCAATGTAGCCGCGCTCGCCCATCACGGCGAGATAGCGCGCGATGCGTGCACTGCGGCGCTTCATGCGCTGACCGGCAGCAAACATCGCGATACCGCCGGCGAGGAAGCCGCACTCGGACAGCATGTACTCGGCCATGTAGGAATACCAGCCGTAGCCGATGATCTCGCCGATATCCGAAATCAATCCGCTGCCGGCAGCCAAGGCGATAATGCCGCCGATGATCATCAGCGTGCGCGCGGTCTTGTCGGAAGTCTTCGGCGCGCGGTTCATCTGCTTCGCCGTCTTCACCACGGACTTTTCCACCTTGCTGCGCGAGGAAACGTTTGCATTCGGGCTTGTGGACGTGCGCATGCCGCCGCGCGAGGAATTCACCTTCTTCGGCTTGTCCGAGAGCTTGGAGATGAGCGCGATGAGGCCGATGGGCCACAGGCCGAAGGCAAACAGCGCCGCGATCAAAATCCAGCCGCCGACGTCGACATCGTTCTTTTTCTTCGTTTTTCCGCCGCTCTCGTCAAAGCGGAACGAACCGGTCTCGGGATCGTATTCAAAATCCTTACTCATTTATCTGTTCTCCTTTTTCTTGCCCGCTCTCGCGGCGCGCTCGCGCTCAAAGTCGACGATCTTCGTCTTTTTACCTGTCTTTTCGTCCAGCACATAGAGCGTATTGAGCTGGGATTTTAGGTTTGCCTTCACCGAGTCGATGTAGTCGCGGCGCAGCTGCGCCTGCTCCTCCTTCTCCTCGTCGGTCAAGCCTTCGGCTTTGGCCTTGTGCGCCAGCGCGTTGATGCGCGCGATCTTTTCATCCATCGTCATTGTTTAATTCTCCTTACAGGTATCGGTGCAGAAGCAGCGCCGTTCTTCCTTTTTTACTCAGGCCGCCGACCTCGGCGACCTCGAACTTGCCGAGGCCGCGGACGGAGATCACATCCCCCTGCGCGACGGGGGCGTCGCTCTTGAGCGTTTCGCGGTGGTTAAGCTGCACGCAGCCCGAGGAAATGAGCTCCTGTGCCTTGCCGCGGCTCATCGAAAAGCCGCTTGCCGCCACGGCGTCGAGCCGCAGTGTCGAGACCGTGTCGCGAATCTCCTTGACCTTGAGCTCGGGGACGCTCAAGTCTGAAAGCTCGATCTCGCTGACCGAGAGCTTCACGCGCCCCGCGCTCGTCACGTTTTGCAGCAGATACGGCGCGATATCGCGCGAGACGATCAAATCGCACGAGCCCTCCGACACCAAAATGTCGCCGAGCTTTTCGCGCGTGACGCCCTGCGCCATCAGCGAGCCGAGAAAGTCGCGGTGCGTCAGCGTATCTTCCTTGCGATACGTGCAGCGGAGCGCCGTCATGTACTCGCTCTCGTCGGCCTCCTCCTGCCAGTCGGGCAGAAAGAGGAGCATTCTCCGCTCCGCGCGCTCAAATCCACCGCAGAAGGCGCAGCCGTCATGAATGGCGGCGGCGTGCAGTAGGTCCTGCGCGCTGCGCTGCTCAGCGGGGCTCAAAAAGTCCGTCGCCGACGGGATATTGCGGTTTCTGCTCTGCTCACACTTGTCCAGAATGTGCGCCAGCAGCACGCGCTCATCGCCATTGCGCGCGGCGCGATCCAAAAGCTGCCGTCTGTCCATCAGGCCATCCCGTTCTGCGTGCGCCAGAGGGACGCATACTCGCCGTTTTGCGAGAGCAGCGCCTCGTGGCTGCCCTGCTCGGCGATGCGGCCGTCCTCGATGACGAGGATGCGGTCCGCCGAGCGGATGGTCGAGAGGCGGTGCGCGATCACAAGCGTCGTGCGCCCGCGCGCGAGCTCGTCGAAGGCGTGCTGAATTTTGACCTCCGTCACGCTGTCAAGCGCGCTCGTCGCCTCGTCCAGAATGAGGATGGACGGGTTTTTGAGGAAGATGCGCGCGATGGACACGCGCTGCTTCTGACCGCCGGAGAGCATCGTGCCGCGCTCGCCGACATAGGTGTCGAAGCCGTGCGGCATGGCCATGATATCATCGTAAATCTCCGCGCGCTTCGCCGCTTCGACGATCTCCTCGTCCGTCGCGTCGGGGCGGCCATAGCGGATATTCTCGCGCACCGTGTCGGCAAAGAGGAACACATCCTGCTGCACGATGCCGATGGCGCGGTGAAGAGACGACTGCGTAAGAGAGCGCACATCTTCCCCGTCGATGCGGATCGCGCCCTCGCTCACCTCGTAAAAGCGCGGGATGAGCTGGCAGAGCGTCGACTTGCCTCCGCCGGAGGGGCCGACGATGGCGAGCATCTCGCCAGGCCTTATATGCACGCTCACGTCGTGGAGCACGCCTTCATTCTCCTCGCCCTCGTAAGAAAAGCTCACATGGTCGACGTCGATCTCGCCGCGGCAGTGTTCGAGCTCCTTCGCGTCCGGTGCGTCCTTGAGCGCGGGCTCGACGCGCATGAGCGCCGTGAAGCGCTCGAGGCCGGCAAAGCCGCGAGCAAAAATCTCAGAGAAATTCGCAAGCTTTCGCACGGGGTTGATGAACGTTGCGATGTAAAGGGAAAACGTGATGAGGTCAATGTAGTTCATCTCGCCGCGCATGATGAGATAGCCGCCCACCGTGATGACGGCGGCGGAGAGCAGCGTCATAAAAAACTCCATCGTCGCGTTGAACACACCCATCTCGTGGTGGAATTTGCGCTTGGAGACCTTGAATTCCTCGTTCGCCGCGTTGAATTTGTCGATCTCCTCTTCCTCGTTGGCAAAGGCGCGCGCCGTGCGGATGCCGGAGAGCGACGACTCGATGCCGACATTGATTGCGGCAGTCTTCTGCTTCTCGCCGCGCGAGGCTGCCGTCATCTTGCTGCGGCGCGACATGATGACCGCGATGAACACCGGCAGGATGCACGCCACGACCAGCGCGAGCCGCCACTCGATGGAAAACAGGATGGCGAGCGCGCCGACGATCGTCAGCGTCGAAATGAGCAGGTCCTCGGGGCCGTGGTGGGCGAGCTCCGTGATCTCGAAGAGATCGCTCGTCAGCCTGCTCATGAGCTGGCCCGTGCGGTTGTGGTCAAAGAAGCTGACGTCCAGCTCCTGCACGTGCGTGAAAAGGTCGCGGCGGATGTCCGCCTCCACCAGAATGCCGAATGTGTGTCCCCAGTAGGAAATGACATAGTATAAAAGCGCGCGCACAATGAACGCCGCCATCATCACGCCCATCACGATAAAAAACGTGCGGTACTGCTGATTCGGCAAAAGGTCGTACATCGACTTGCGCGTCACGAGCGGGAAGGCGAGATCGATGAGCGCAACGACCGTCGCGCAGACAAGGTCCAGGATAAACAGGCCGCGGTGCGGCTTGAAGTAGGTGAAGAGAATGGAAAGCGGCTTTTTCTGCTGAAATTCACGGGTCGTCATATGGTCGATAGCTCCTGCAAATACTTTTTCAAGGTAATTGTAGCACAGGCGGGCAGTGCTTGCAAGGAAAGCCGCCCCTTTTTGCGCAAAAAAAGAACGGCCTTTGACCGTTCTTTTTCTCTTTACTTGATGCGCACCGTGATGGTCAGCACCGCGCCGCCAACGGTGGCCGTCACGGTCGTGGTACCCCCCTTGGCAGGCGTGATCAAGCCGTCCGCCGAGATGGACAGGACGCTCGCGTCCGCCACCGCCCAGGTCGCGGCCGCGTCCGTGCCGGAAACGCTCAGGCGGATGGTCTCGCTCGACTTGATCGTGCAGTCAAAGTTGCCGTTTCCGTCCTTGGGCAGCGTCGTGCCGACGTTCGTCTTGATGCTCAGGGCCGAGGCATCCACCGTCGGGGTGGACGGGGTTGTCGTGGTGCCGGGATTGGTGGCAGTTGTGTCGCTGCCGTTTGCGGGATCATTTGCGTTCGGCTCATCACCGGTGTTCGGGTCAGTGGTATCGCCGTTGTTCGCGTTCGGATCGTCCGTGTTCGTATTGCTGTCGTCGGGCGTATCGACATCGTCCTGCACGCCGGGGGTATTGCCGTCGTCGGCGGGCGTGATCTTTGCGACGATCTTGTCACCAAAGAGCGACCAGCTCAGAAGCAGCAGCACGACGACGAGCACCGCCGCCATCGCACCGCGGACGGACTGCGTCTGCTTTTTATCCGAAACGCGCCGGCCGCCGCTCTGTTTGCTGGAGTTGTACTTGATCTTACGGGGATGGTCTCCCTCCTCGCAGAACGGGCATCTGCGATAGCTGGGGGAATATTCTTCGCCGCAGCGCGGGCACTTGAGAAGATTCATGCCGACGCTCCTTTCTTTTGTCAAAATAGAGTCTCTGCGCGCGAGCACACACGGTGCCGCGTTCCTTTACATAATACTTGCTTTTTTGTCCCGCGTCAACCGAAACACGCAAATTTTTGCCGCATTCCGCCGCGCGGCCTTGCTTTTTCGCCAAAGTCTTCCTATAATCGACTTAACAACAAACGATTCATGGAGGGTCTGGCGATGAACACCATCTTCATTGGCATTGCAGGCGGCACCGGTTCGGGCAAAACGACGCTTACCGAGCATCTGAAGCAGCACTTCGGCGACGATATCAGCGTCGTACACCACGACAGCTATTATAAATATCAGGACAGGCCCTTTGAAGAGCGCTGCAAACAGAACTACGACCACCCCGACGCTTTCGAGACCGATCTGATGGTCGAGCAGCTTAAGGAGCTCAAGGCGGGCAAGGCCATCCGCTGCCCTGTCTACTCCTACGCAGACCACCAGCGTACAAGTGAGACCGAGCTCATCCGGCCGAGCAAGGTCGTCATCGTCGAGGGCATCCTCATTTTCCAGGACCCGCGGCTGCGCGAAATGCTCGACATCAAAATTTTTGTCGAGACCGACGCCGATGTTCGCATTCTGCGCCGCGCGCTGCGCGACGTGCGCGACCGCGGCCGCACGCTCGAGAGCGTCATCACGCAGTACTTGACGACCGTCAAGCCCATGCACGAGCAGTTCGTCGAGCCGAGCCGCAAGTATGCCGATATCATTGTGCTTGAAGGCGGCCACAACTTAGTCGCCCTCGACATGATCATGCAGCGCATCGCCAGCCACATCGCCTCCGCCGACTAACGCAGCGGTTAAAAAAGCCTCGCAGAGTTTTACCCGCAAGGGGTACGCGGCATCCGTAAGGCGGCAGAGCCGCCAACGGCTGCCCAGGTGTCCGCAGACGCGAAATAAATTGGAATCCGTTTT
>OKSA01000255.1_pt1 | contig 50822 bp, 49 predicted proteins | sample 1601181 | NCBI WGS metagenome assembly OKSA01 (sample SAMEA3541538, study PRJEB24748) | human gut metagenome | biome: human gut; feature: human-associated habitat; material: faeces | place: China | collected 2012
TCCTTTTCTCGTGTCTATATACCACTCCTGTTCAGTTAATATTATGCAACCCATCGTGCTGATCCATACTCTCTACCTTGTCTAAATTTTTTTGCATTTTTGCCTTTGGTATAGACGATAAATTTAATTAAAGCTGCCACACCCACGCCCATTAAAACATCTATTGGATGAACGCTTGGAATAAAACTCATGGTATTAAGTTCTAATATTCCTTGAAAAATTTTGTCAATAATATCGCCACCCGTATATGCTCGTACATGGTGAGAAAAGATATTGCCAACATAGAAAAATGCAAGATAGGGAATATTCTGCTTTAGAAACTTTGCCTTATCTTGCACCTTAAATAAGGCTTTGATTTTCTTTTCCCTGATAGTTTTCAAAGGTATATGCCCACTGAATCATGGAGGTGAAGCAGATACTTTTTAATCTCTCGATTTCAAGCTACTTTTATCTTTATTTTTCTTTCGCTTCTCTATCTCTATCGCATTTACAAGCTGTCTTAAATATCATCTGCTTTCCGAAAAATTCTAATGCTTTTCCATCTTTTCTTTCATGGCACACTTTACAGTAGGCGTGTCCGTCTTTGATGTATTCTTTTTCAGGATCAAAGCTGTATTCCACATCTTCTATCATCACTTTTTCTAATTCCTTATTCATAGATGCACTCCTTTGTTATATTCCTCCCATGTAGGGATATTGGTTTTTTTCTTACTTCCCTGATCTTTATAAAACCAAGAAAGGATTGTTGCTTTATGGTCTTTATATGTCTTTCCGGTACTTTGAAGATAAGTCGATAACCTCTTAATGTAGTTATCAAGCTCTCCTGCCATTTTTATTTGTAATTCACCTATATCCTCATCTTTCAAAAAGACATTCTGAAATGTTCCAAGTCCGCTTTTCCCAAAACTATATTCTCTCTTACTATACTTACTCTTATTATTCTCTATATAGTTAGAGTCAACATTTTGAACTTCCTGAAGTTCATTTTCTTTACTTCTGAGGTTAAAATCTTTTACTTCTGAAGTTAAGTTTTTTGACTTCAAGAGGTCATTTTCTTTTACCGCTATTATGCTCATAAAGTCTTTAACATATATGATGTTCGGCTTACCAAGCCTAAGCCTTACTCTTTCAATCAGTCCGATTCCTTTTTTCATATCGAGTTCATCTAATGTTTTTATAGCTGTCGGCTTTGAGATATTTCTTCTTCTCATAATTTCTTCAACAGTAAAATAGATAAATACTCTGCCTTCCTTATCTATCCAGTTATTCTAAAATGACATTCCTGTTCGTTTCAAAAGCATGGAATAAAGGATAATTGCTTCAGCAGATAGTCCCCTAAATTCTTCTCCGTCTACCAGTATTTTAGGCACTTTCAGAAAGTTAAATCGCTCCGCCTCACGATTATAGAAATAGTCAAAGTCCATCGCTTCACCTCCTCCCCAAAAAATTTGCAAAGAAAAAGACGATAGTTTTTCTTCTATCGCCTTTGGTAACCATTTTTATGAAATTTTTTAGATTGATTTTATTGCTTCATTGATACCTTGTAAAAAAGCTATATCTGCTGCTCCAACCATTGGTATTCCGTATGGGCTTAACAGGAATCCTAATATCAATGCTTCTATGCCTATTGAAAAATCTTTTTGAAACAATGATACAACTCCAACAACGACACACATAAGCATTAGCAAATACAGTATTGTTGTTCCTATGGCAAGTAAAAATGTCAGAAATGCTGTGAGGATACTTAACACCAAGCTAATTGGAAACAAGATTATTTTTATTATCCATCTCATAAATACCCTCCATTTCTATTAAATCATTTTAAAATGCCTTAAAGCATCCATGATAGCTTTCTCTTTTTCCGGTGTGCATTGTGGAATAACTTGTTTCTCTTTTTTTTGATTTATTATAATTCTCTCAGCTCTATACCACATTTTTTTTACTTTGTGCAATTACAATGTAGAAACTTTAAATCCAGATTTCTCCAGTATATACTCTTTAATTTGCTCATAAGTAGCCTTACTTTAAGCATTCGTTAAATCAATTTCATCAAGTTCAATTTCAACATCTATATACTTATCAACATCAAGTTTGGACAAAAGTGCCACTGTTTCGCAATGGACTGTTCTTGGAAATTGGTTAAAGATTTTTAATGTTTTTAGTTCGTAGCCATTTTCAAGTAGAATTTGAACGTCTCTTTTTTGTGTTTTTGGATTGCAGGAAATGTATACCATAGTTTTTGCACCGCAGGAGATTATTTTTTCCAAGGCTTTTTGGTTTATCCCGTCTCTTGGCGGATCTACGATGATTACATCTACCATTTCTTTTCGGTTTTCAATTTCTTCTAAGACGTCTCCGGCTATGAATGTGCAATTTGTTAGTCCGTTTTCTTTTGCAGACTTGTTCGCACTTTCGACTGCTTCTTCTACGATTTCAATTCCATAGACTATTTTTGCTTTTCTAGCTACAATTTGCCCTATTGTTCCTGTTCCAGAATACAAGTCAAAGACTACTTTGTTTTCTATGTCTCCACAAAGTTCAATTGCTTTTGAGTACAGATTTATTGCTCCGAATACATTTGGTTGGAAAAATGAAAATGGTGTTACTTTAAATTCCAAATCAAATATTTTTTCTGTTATGTATTCTTGTCCAAATATAATATTTATTTTTTCCGGAACAACTGCATCTGCAAGTGAGTCATTTTCAGTATGCACAATAGATTTTATACTTCCTTCTAATTTCAATTCTAAAAGCATATCTACAAAACTTTTTTTATCAAACTCACTTTGTGTTGTCGTTACGATATTTACCATTATTTCGCCGGTTGTCAATGCATAACGAATGATTAAATGTCTTAAAAATCCTTCATGAGTTCTCTTTTTAACAAACGGAAGTTTTTTTTCTCTTACAAAGTTGATAATTGCATTTCTTATTATTTCAAAATCTCTATGTACTAAATTACATTCTTTCGTATCAACCACTTCGTAAAATCTATTCTTCTTATGCATTCCGAGCATTATTGGACTGTCTTTATACATATCTGCAAAAGTATATTCCATTTTGTTTCTGTATGCTGTTTTTAATGGACTTTCAAATATTTCAGGTTCTTCTGAATATACATCTTGAAAAAGTTCCTTTATCTGTCTTTGTTTTAGTTTAAGTTCATATTCATAAGGAACACTTTGATAGCTACAACCTCCACATTCCAAATAATTTGGACAAGTTGTGTTAGTTTCAAGTGGACTTTTTTCTAAAATTTCCAAAAGTTTAGCTTCCATATGTTTTTCTCTTTTTCTTCCAACGACTACAGAAACTTTTTGTCCTTCAATTCCACCTTTAAAATTTACTTTCTTATCTTCAAAAGTAAATTCGGACATATTTGGAAAATTGACTTTTTCAATTATTCCCTCTATATATTTTTTCTTTCTTCTTCCCATATATTACCTTTCTATTAGCAGAAAAGAGCGAAATAACTTCACTCTTTCCCCTAACTTATCTATTTATTTCTTCCACAACATTTTTTATATTTTTTACCACTTCCACAAGGGCATGGGTCATTTCTTCCAACTTGTTTTCCTTTGACAACTGTTGTTTGTTCGTCTTGGACATTTGTAGAAACTTCTACTGCAGCTCTTTCTCTTTCGATTTCAGCTCCAGCAGGTTGAATGTTGAATAATCCCTTTAGAACGTCTACTTTGATTGATTCGTTCATTTCGTTAAACATTTCAAAGCCTTCCGCTCCGTATGCTCTTACAGGGTCTTGTTGTCCATAAGATCTTATGCCGATACCTTGTCTTAATTGATCCATAGCATCTATATGATCCATCCATTTTCTATCGACAACCATAAGCATAATTACTCTTTCGATTTCTCTCATTTGTTCTTCACCGATTTGTTCTTCTTTTTCAGCATAGAATTTTTGAGAAACATCAGTAATGTAAGATTTTAATTCTTCTTTACTTAATCCTTTCATTTCTTCAAAATTTAAAAGATTATGTGGTAAGTATGCATTTTCGATTGCCATTTTCAAATCATTTAATTCAATATTTTTTCCGTTAGAATATTGTTCAACAGTTGAATCTATGAATTCAATCAACATTTCTTGAATGGTATCTTTCATATCTTCTCCGTCAAGAACTGCACGTCTTTCTTTATAAATTACATTTCTTTGAACATTCATAACGTCATCGTATTTCAATACATTTTTTCTGATACCAAAGTTGTTTGCTTCAACTCTTTCTTGAGATCTTTCAATTCCTCTTGTAACTGATTTGAATTCCAATACTTCATCCGGATCATAATTTCTATTCATAGCAAATTTTTGTATAGCTTCTCCACCGAATAAACGCATCAAATTATCTGAAAGTGAAACGAAAAATCTTGATTCACCAGGGTCTCCTTGACGACCAGCACGTCCTCTTAACTGATTGTCGATACGTCTTGACTCATGTCTTTCAGTACCAACTATGAAAAGTCCGCCTGCTTCAATTACTTTTTTAGCATTTTCATCAGTTTGAGCTTTATATTTTTCATATAATTTTTTGAATTCTTCTCTAGCTTTTAAGATTTCTTCATCATCAGTTTCCCAAAAAGCATCTAAATTATCTAAAACATATTGTGGCGTTCCGTTTTTCTTCATTTCATGTTTAGCCATAAAGTCAGGGTTACCACCTAAAAGAATATCGGTACCACGGCCTGCCATATTTGTTGCAATTGTAACTTTACCATAAACCCCAGCTTGGGCAACTATTTCAGCTTCTCTTGCGTGGAATTTAGCATTCAATACATCATGTTCTATTCTTTTTTTCTTAAGCATTGCACTTAGTAATTCTGAAATTTCAATTGAAATTGTACCAACAAGCACAGGTTGTCCTGTTGAATGAATTCTTTCTATTTCTTCAACAATAGCTTTAAATTTAGCTTCTTCTGTTAAATAAACTCTATCATGATGATCTATTCTTATGACCGGTTTGTTTGTTGGAATTTCAATAACGTCCATATGATAGATTTCATTAAATTCATCTTCTTCAGTTTTTGCAGTTCCTGTCATACCAGCAAGTTTTTCATACATTCTAAAGTAATTTTGGTAAGTGATTGTTGCAAGAGTTCTAGATTCAGACTTAATTTCAACACCTTCTTTAGCTTCAATAGCTTGGTGAAGTCCTTCACTGTATCTTCTACCTTCCATAATACGTCCAGTAAATTCATCTACGATTAGGATTTCTCCATCATCACTTACAACATAGTCAACATCTCTTTGCATTGTATTATTTGCTTTTAAAGCTTGATTTATATGATGTGCTACTTCCATATTAACTGGATCTGAAAGATTTACAAGTCCAAAAAATTCTTCTGCCTTGTCTGTACCAATTTCAGTTAAGTTTGCAGTTTTATGTTTTTCATTAACTACAAAATCAACAGTTTCTTCTCTAAGTTCTCTATTGTAAAAATCCTCATTTTCTTCACTTGGATCTGCAATTCTTCCCTTTAAGCTCTTTACAAATCTATCAGCAAGTGCATATAAGTCTGTTGATTGATCTCCTTCACCTGAAATAATAAGTGGAGTTCTAGCTTCATCGATTAAAATTGAGTCAACTTCGTCGACAATTGCATAATTAAGTCCTCTTTGAACAAGTTCTTCTTTATAAACAACCATATTATCTCTAAGGTAGTCAAATCCAAATTCTGAGTTTGTTCCGTAAGTTATATCACAATTATAGTTTTCACGTCTTTCATCATTTGAAAGTCCATGTAAAATACAACCAACTTTTAAACCTAAAAATTCATGAATTTTACCCATCCACTCTTTATCTCTCTTTGCAAGGTAATCATTTACTGTTACTATATGAACACCCTTGCCTGTAAGAGCATTTAAATATGAAGGTAAAGTTGCAACTAAAGTTTTTCCTTCACCTGTTTTCATTTCGGCAATTCTTCCTTCATGAAGAACAACCCCACCAATTAACTGTACTCTATAATGTTTCATACCTAAAACTCTATGAGCTGCCTCTCTAACAGTTGCAAAAGCTTCAGGTAAAATATCATCTAAAGTTTCTCCATTTGCTAATCTAGTTTTAAATATTTCTGTATTATTTCTAAGTTCATCATCTGTTAATTTTGAATATTTTTCTTCGTATGACATTATTTTGTCTACGATTGGATTTATCTTTTTAACTCTTTTTGTGGAAGAATTAAAAATACTACTTAAAAATCCCATAACTCACCTCTATTAAAATATATATTTTCTCACGTTTAATATTTTACCATAAATACTCAAAATTTACAAATTTTCATAAAAAAATTAACTAAAAATATATTTTATGTTTTAAAGTAAAATCTTGACTTTGTTATAAAAATCTTATAAAATAACTCTGTATTCGTGTGATACCCAATAGTAGCCTATTTTTTTAGGCAGAGTAGGAAACTTGCATTAAGTGTTACAAGATGGGATGTTGCTTGTAAACGAAGAGATTTCTCGTGGTTAGTTTTCGCATCCACTGTTGGCATTGATTTTTGAAAGGAGAAAAATGAAAAAAAATAGGTTTACAACTACACAATTAGCTATTGCAGGTCTTATGATAGCTATAACAGTTATTTTGTCATATCAAAATATCTATTTATTTCCACCTAGAAGTGGAAGAATTACACTTAGATTTATACCGATGATTTTCTCAGGTATACTATTAGGACCTACGCTTGGAACAATAATTGGCGGTGCTTCTGATCCGTTAATTTATTTTATGACTTTGGGTTCTCCGGGAATGTATTTTCCAGGATATATGCTTACAAATATGGTAATAGGATTTTTTCCGGGGCTTATAATCGGAAAAAATATTGAGAAAGAAAGCAAATTTTCTTTAATTTTAAAAGTTTCGCTTATATCTCTTCTTTCTTTTGCTGTTACAATATTTTTAGACAGCTTTTGGCTATCCATTACAAGAGGTAAAGGATTTTGGTACTATGTCGTTTCAAGGACATTGCCAAATTTAATTCAAATGGGAATTACATTTGTTGCAATTTTAGTTTTAACTACAAGAATAAAAAAAACTTACAGATAAAAATTTTATAAAGAAAAATCATAAACACGAATTAACAACTGGCTGCAATAGTAGTCAGTTTTTTGTTCGTTATAATTTTTTTTAAATAAATCGTAAGCTGTTTTACTATTAACGGTAAGCTATTAAACGAGGGTACTTCCTTACCCGTCATTTCGACCGTAACGAAGCAACGCGAAGTGAAGTGGAGAAATCTCAACTATTGCTTAGTTATAAGCAATAGTATTTCTGAAAGAAATTCTACAATAATTTTTTTATGTATCTTCGATACATTTACTTTTGCTAAAGCAAAAGTGTGAGATCTCTCGACTTCGCTCGAGATGACGTTTTAGGGGCTTTACTTTGCTAATTGTTTTCACGTGAATTAGTTTATTCTCTTTATAGGTAAATAAAGTTAGGGCTAGATTGTCTACGCTCGAGATGACGTGTAAGGAGCTTTACTATGCTAAAAGTATTTTGACGTGAATTAGTTTATTCTCTTTACAAGTAAATAATCTAAGTTAAGGCCAGATTCGCTTCCCCTTCATTTCGGTCGAGATGACGTGTTAGTAGCATTACTTTGCTAATTGTTTTCACGTGATAAATTTACTTTTTTTTTCAAATAAAATATATTTTATTTATTATTTAAACTTACCAAAAAATATAATACAGAAAATGTAAAACTTTGTTTCACATTTGTCAATATATCTATAAAAATGTATTGTCTTTAAATATTTTATTTGTTATAATATAGCTAGTAAGTTTAAGGAGGGAGCTATGAAAATTAATGTAAATTCTGAAATTGGAAAATTAAAATCAGTTTTACTTCACAGACCTCATAAAGAACTTTTAAATTTAACACCTTATTTACTTGATGAACTTCTTTTTGATGAAATTCCATTTTTGGACAATGCACAAAAAGAACATGATATGTTTGCAAACATTTTTAGACAAAATGGATGTGAAGTATTCTATCTTGAAGATTTGTGTGCTGAAAGTCTTTATGATGATGGTATAAGAACTGCTTTTATCGAAGAATTTTTAGATAATGCGGATGTTCATGTAGAGAATGAAAAAAGATTATTAAGAGAATTTTTATTTTCTATCAAAGATAATAAAGAATTAGTTTTAAAAATGATGGAAGGTGTTAGAAAGAATGAAGTAGATTTAAGAGAGCCTTCAACTTTGAGCGAACTTGTTTCAAAAAATGATTTCTTCATTTCAAAACCGCTTCCAAATCTATATTTTACAAGAGATCCTTTTTCATTTATTAAAGACGGAGTAAGTCTTCATACAATGTGGTCCGTTACAAGAAGAAGAGAAACTCTTTTTGGAAAACAAATATTTGAACATCATAAAGAATTTAAAGGAATTAAAAAGTGGTATGATAGAACAGATATTCCTTCAATTGAAGGTGGAGATATCTTAGTTTTATCTGAAGATGTTGTTGCTATCGGTATTTCTCAACGTTCAACACCAATAGCCATTGAAACTATTGCAAAAAGACTTCTTGAAGATGAAAACGGAGTAAAAACCGTACTTGCTTTGGTAATTCCAAACAACAGAGCTTTTATGCATCTTGATACTGTTTTAACTTCAGTTGATAGAGATTTATTCACTCTACATCCTGAAATCGAAAAGACATTGGAAATTTATTCATTAAAATTAGTTGATGGAAAAGTAAAAGTTGAAGTTGAATCAACTGATATAGAAGTTGTATTGAAAAAATATTTACATGTTGATAAAATTGACTTTATCCGTGAAGGAAAAGGTGGACTTTTAGATACACATAGAGAACAATGGTCTGACGGATATAACACATTAGCTACCGCACCTAGAGAAGCTATCGTTTATGATAGAAATACTATAACAAATCAATTACTTGAAGAAAAAGGAGTAAAACTTCATAAGATTGATTCAGGTGAATTATCTAGAGGACGTGGGGGTCCAAGATGTATGAGTATGCCTCTATTTAGAGAAAACTTATAATAAAAAGATTTTAATTAAAGCACAGAATTTCTGTGCTTTTTCTATGCCTTATTTTAGCACAAAAAAACAACGGATTTTTACCCGTTGTTTTTCAAAGTTTTTTATTAAACTCTTTCTACAAATAATTTTCCAACTTCTCCGTTGAAATCAACTTCTTCTGTATCCAAGCTGTCAACAAAAGTCAATTCAACACCCAAAGTTTCATTCATTATAAATTCTTTGTAGTTTTCAACTGCTTTTTTCAATCTTTCTGAACAAGCACATTTTATTCTAATTTCATCAAGAACGTCAAAATCAGCAGATTTTCTCATTTGTTGTATTTTTGAGATTACTTCTCTTGCAAAGCCTTCGTCAAGTAATTCATCAGTTAAAGTAGTATCTAAAATTACGAAAAGATTATTTTCCATTGTAACGTCAAAGCCTTCTTTTGCACTAACTTTTACGTCAACATATTCTTTTAAGATTTCAATTTCTTCTCCATTTAGATTTACAAAAACAGATCCTTTTTCAAGTTTTTCTATAAATTCTTTTGCATTTGTTTCATTTAAGAATTTTCCAAATTCTTTAATTTTAGCTCCTAAAATTTTACCACAAACTTTGAAATCCGGTTTTAACATATAATTCATAAAGCCTGATAAATCTTTTTCGAATACAACTTTTTTAACATTAAGTTCTTCCTTAATCAATTCTTCTAAATCGCCAATTTTTTCTTTTAAATCAAAATCAACAACTATTTCAGAAAGTGGTTGTCTAACCTTAATCTTAACTTTTTCACGACTTGCACGACCGATTGTTACAAGATTTCTAACGATATCCATTTTTTCTTCCAATGCTTCATCAATTAGACTTTCATCACATTCAGGAATGAAATCTAAATGAACACTCTTCTTGTCAGTTAAATTACGATACATTTCTTCTGCAACAAAAGGAGTAATAGGTGCAATAATCTTTGAAATTCCAAGTAGTATTTCATAAGTTGTATTGTAGACAGCCTTTTTATCGTCATCTACTTCTGTATTCCAAAATCTTCTTCTATTTCTTCTGATATACCAATTTGATAAATCTTCTATTACAAAATCAGAAATTGCACGAACAACCTTTGTAACTTCAAATTTATCCATATTTTCATTATACATTTTCAAAAGATTATTGTAACGAGATAGTATCCATCTGTCTATTTCAGGTCTCTTATTATATTCTACAAAGAACTCTCTTGGATCTATGTCATCTGTTCCAGAATAAAGTTGGAAGAAATTGTAAGTATTCTTGAAAGATCTGAAGAATTTACTTTCAATTTCTCTAAGTCCTTCAACGTCAAATCTAGTTGGAACCCAAGGTGGTGAAACATAAAGTGAATAAAATCTCACCGCATCTGCTCCGTATTTGTCAAATAATTCAATCGGATCAATTGTATTTCCACGAGATTTACTCATCTTCTTACCGTCTTTATCCAAAATTAAATCATTTACTAAAACATTTTTATATGGAGATTCTCCAGTAATTAATGTTGAAATAGCAAGTAATGAATAGAACCATCCACGAGTTTGGTCAATTCCTTCACTAATGAAATCTGCAGGGAATAATTCTCCAAAGTTTTCCTTATTTTCAAAAGGATAATGATGTTGTGCAAAAGGCATCGATCCGGAGTCAAACCAAACGTCGATAACGTCTTTTTCTCTTGTCATTGTGCCACCGCATTTTTCACATTTTAAATGAACATTATCAACATAAGGTCTATGCAATTCAATATTTTCGTCAATTTCTTCGATACTTCTTTCAGCCAATTCTTTTCTTGAACCTACACTTGTGCAATGTCCACAATCGCATTTCCAAACATTGAAAGGAGTTCCCCAATATCTTGAACGGCTGATTGCCCAGTCATTTAAGTTTTCAAGCCAGTTTCCAAATCTCTTTTCTCCAACAAAATCAGGATAGAAATTTACAGCTTTTGCATTTTCAATTAATTTATCTTTATATTTAGTAACTTCAATGTACCAAGATGGTTTTGAATAGTAAATTAAAGGTGTATGACATCTCCAACAATGTGGATAGTTGTGTTCAACCTTTTGTTTTTTCAATGCCTTATTATTTTCAAAAAGATATGTGATAATATCAGCATCACATTCCATAACAGGTCTGCCTTCATATCTTGTAGTGCTGAATTTTCCTTCTTCATTTACAGGATTAATCAATGGAAGATTGTATTTTCTTCCTGTTTGATAATCGTCTTCCCCAAAAGCCGGTGCAGTATGAACAATACCAGTACCATCTTCTACTGTTACATAATCAGCAAGAGTTACAAAAAATGCTTTTTGTTTTGTTTCAATTTCAGGAATAAGTTGTTCATATTCCCAATATTCCATATCTTTTCCTAAATATTTTTCTACAACTTCATAATCTTCTCCTAAAACTTTAGTTGCTAGATTTTCAGCTAAATAGAAAAATTCATCTTTATATTTTACCTTAACATAAGTTACATTAGGATTAACAGTCAAAGCAACATTAGAAGGTAGAGTCCAAGGTGTTGTTGTCCAAGCAATAAAATAAGCATCTTCGTCTTTCTTCTTAAACTTTGCATAAACTGTTGTAGTCTTAATCATTTCATAACCTTGAGCTACTTCGTGAGATGCAAGACCAGTTCCACAACGTGGACAATATGGTAAAATCTTTGCTCCTTCATACATTAACCCTTTTTTGAAAATCTCATCCAAAAGATTCCAAACAGATTCAATATAATTGTTGTCAAGAGTGATGTAAGGATTGTTCATATCTGCCAAGAAAGCCATTCTTTCAGACATTTCTCTCCATTTACTTTCATAAAAGAAAACTGATTCTCTACATTCCTTACAGAATTTTTCTACACCATAATTTTCAATATCTTTTTTACTTGTAAGTCCTAATTTCTTTTCAACTTCAATTTCTACAGGTAGTCCATGAGTATCCCAACCTGCTTTTCTCTTTACTTTAAACCCTTTCATAGTTTTATATCTACAAGTCATATCCTTTAGAGTACGACTTATAACATGGTGAATACCGGGTTTAGCATTTGCTGTAGGAGGACCATCATAAAATATATAATTATCATGTCCCTCTCTTGAATTTACAGATTCATGCAACAAATCTATCTCATTCCAATATTCAGATATTTTCATTTCTCTATCCTTAACGGACTCTTTTGAAAGTTCTCTAAACTTTGCCATATATACCTCCATTTTTTCTATAAAAAAATCCCTAAGATAAAATCTTAGGGACGAAATTTTTCCGTGTTACCACCCAAATTATTTAAGATTAAAAAAATCTTAAATCACTCAAAAATCTATAACGAGATTAACCAAAAAACTCCAAGTTGATACGAGTTTGCTTCATAAAATAGTTTGCACCTAACACTATCTCTCTGAGTTAATTCACAAGCTCCGTCCTCTTCATCGTTTATTATAAAATACAGGCATTATTATACTATAAATGCATAAAAAAGTCAAATATTTTATTCAATTCATTTAATAAACATTCAAAATAACTTTTTATTTTAAGCAATTTATAAAAGTGGTTTATTTTTCGATATTTCTCTTTTAATAATTATAAAATTATTAAAAATATTTATTTATATTAAATTTCTCTTATTAAAACAAGCTAATTTATGTTTGTTATTATATTTTTAAGGGTATTAAAATAAATATATCTTATACAATATTATTGGAGGTAGAAATGAACATTTATGATTTTAAAGTAAATGATATTGACGGAAATGAAGTTTCAATGGAACAATTTAAAAACAAAGTTTTACTTATAGTAAATACAGCCAGCAGTTGCGGTTTTACTCCGCAATTTGAGGGATTACAAAAGTTATATGACGAATATAAGAATAAGGATTTTGTAGTTTTAGGATTCCCTTGTAATCAATTTAAAAATCAAGATTCCGGAACTAATCAAGAAATTAAAACATTTTGTAGTATGAATTATGGTGTTACTTTCCCTATGTTTGAAAAAATAGAAGTAAATGGAAAAGACACTCACCCGCTATATAAATTTTTGAAGTCAAAAAAGTCCGGCATTTTGGGAAATAAAATAAAATGGAATTTTACAAAATTTCTTGTAGATAAAAATGGAAATGTCGTTTCAAGGTTTGCTCCAACAACAGAGCCGAAAGATATTGAGCAACATATATTAGAACTTTTAAAATAATTTAGAAAAATGCATTGTCAAATAGACAATGCATTTTTAAATTTCCTTTCTATTTAATACAAATATAGATGTAAAAATCATCAAAATTGTAAGTAATATTGTAGTTAAAATCGAATATCTATAATCTGCAAATGATATACTTCCCTTAATTAAATTAATATTGTCTGAAAATAGAAACATTGGTAAAAACTTAGCTATTTTATCATACATTCCAAGTAAAAATTGTAAAGCTACTATTATAACTAAAGTAGATAAAGCACCTACAGTATTTCTAAAAACAAAACCTGCAAAACATTCTAATGTTATTAAAAATATACCAAATACCCAAATTGGTATTGACGCCTTTATTACAAGTAATATCTTAACATTTTCTTTAAATATATAATTTGTATATAAATTAAAGATTAAACAGTAAATGATAAAAGATACTGTCCAAAGTATAGATGCAAAAAACATTTTAGAAATTACAATCTGAAATCTAGGTAATCCCTTTGCAACTAAATTTACTAATGTTTTTTTAGAAAACTCATTTACTATATAGTTACTGAAAATTATAGCTACAAATATAAAGCCCAGTTGAGTTATATTTTTAAAAAACTGTGCCCACGAATCTATAAATGTAGGCTCTTGAAGTCCTTTAGCTAGCTCTTCTCCTAAAAATGATTTTAAAATTTCAGGAGATATTTTTGCCGTAACAGGACCTAGAATACCAAGAAATAAAAATATAAAAAACATTATAAATAATTTTTTATTTCTAATACTTTCGAGATATTCTTTCTTTAACAATGCTATAAATACTTTCATTTTATCACCTCTATAAATAAATCTTCTAATGAAGGCTTAATTATATTGTAGCTACCAATAAGCAAATCATTATCCAAAACAGTTTTAAATATTCTATTTTCGATATATTTCAAATTTTCAAAAGAAGAAAATATCACAGAGCAATCATTTAATTCTACTTTAATATTGTTAGTTTCAAATTTATTTAAAAATAAATCTCTATCTTCAATATTATAGAATTCTACAGAAATTTTATCTTTTAATCCCATATTTTTAATGTCAGATATATTTCCATTTAAGCTATTAACACCGTCATTTAATATCAAAAACTCATCACAAACTCTTTCAACATCTTGTAGGATATGAGTTGAGAATAAGACTGTTGTATGCTCTTTAATCTTTAATAGTATATCCAAAATTTCTTTTCTACCGATTGGATCCAAAGCAGAAGTTGGTTCATCACAGATTAGTAATTTAGGCTTGTTAAACAATGCCTGAGCAATTCCAAGACGTTGTTTCATTCCTCTTGAAAATTTTCCAATCCTTTTATTCTCGTCTTTTAAGCCAACTAAATTTAACATTTCTTCAGTTCTTTCTTTAATTTCTGAATTTGATAGTCCTGTAATTTCTCCACATAAATTCAGATACTCTTTTGAGGTCATATAGTCGTAGAATTCCGGAACATCAGGCAAATATCCAATAAATCTATTGGTTTTCGTATTTCCAAAATGTACTTTTTCATCAAAAACTAAAATTTCTCCAAAATCAGCTTTCAAAAAACCTAAAATAATTTTCATAGTAGTGGTCTTTCCAGCACCATTTTTTCCTAGAAATCCAAAAATCTGCTTTTCTTTTATACTAAAAGATAAATCTTTGATTACGTCATTTCCATTAAAAGTTTTTCTTAGATTTTTTACAGTTAAAATATTCACTATTCTTCACTTCCAAATACAAAATATGAAATAGGTCCAATAGTTTGAATAAGAACTATCACACAAATCCATATCAATCTATTTCCACATCTATAATTTTGATGTTTTAAGCAATGTCTTAATGCAACTACTAATAATGTTATATTTATAATAATAATTGGCAATAAAATTAAAAAATGTTCTCTTAAAAAATCCATAATCTCCTCCTATTTATCCACAAAATTTTTCAATTTTTCATAAAGCTCTTCAGTTTCTTCATTAGTTCTCATATTAATATATACTGTCTTTTGATTTTTTCTACTAATCTTTATGACCTTATCTGTTTTTTTGAAAACATAAAGCCTTATATTTCCTTCTCCTTCCATAGAAAAATTACCATAAGCTTTTTCTTTGGTAGCACCACCATTCATCCTAACAGCCCTTTTATTAGGAAATTTATCAAGCAATTCTAAATTCTCAATATCACTTTGTTTTATATTATCTTTATATAGAATCGTTGAAATTTTTACAGTATCTGAAATCTCAACTTTCCAATCTTTTTCAAAAATTAGTGCTAGCCCGAATATAATTACAAATGCGAGAAGCATATTTGAAAATGCAAATAATATTTTCCCTTTTTTATTTCCACGATTAATAATAGTATTACCTGTATTCATAGGATCGGACACTAAAAGTCTTGGGTCATCTGGATTTTTATATCCAAAAATATCATAGTATTCATCTTGATCTTCAACAAATTTATCATCTTCAATATTACTGCTTATTTCCATATCAATTTTATTAACAGTAGATATAATATAAAAGATAAAAAATGTAATCAGTATTATACTTGCTACAAAAGGAAGAAAAGAGTATTTATCCATTTTTTGTAAATATATTAAAACTAAAAATAAAACAGAATATACATTTACTAAAGTAAAAATTTTATTTTGAAGTTTTATAATTTTAATTTTATTTATATATAAATTCTTTTCTTTGTTATCACTTATAACTGATATTTTAGACCTTCTCCAGAAAAGTCCCATAAATATCATTGCTATTAAAGTTGTTGACAAGCAAATAAACAAAATTAACTCCATATCAGAAAAAGTTCCAAAAATAGAAAATCCCCCAATAAAAACCACCAAAGGAATTAACCAAAGGAAAATTGGAAGTTTCTGTTTATCTATTTCTTTTGAAACTGTAAAATCCACATATTTCCTAGTAAAACTTGCAAAGTTCTTTTCCTTTTTTAGCTTTCTCATTTGTTTTATATATTTATTTGACAAAAATCCTAGAGAAATTAAATAAGCAAATATAATTCCGATAAAAAATAGAATTTCTATATCAGTTTTAGTAAGTAGTGGTAAAAATGAAATTATAAAAAACACTAAATGAAGCAATTTAAAACTCTTTAAACCTTTTTTACTAATTTCTTGCACTTCCTTACTATCTACCTCATTTATAGGAATTGTAGTAAGTAAAATTTTCCCATTATTATAAGAAAACCCCTTCTTTTGTGAAAAATAACTTATCACAAAAATCATCCACAGACATCCATTCAAAATCAAATCGTAAATCATACTAAAAACTCCTTTCTATCAGTTCAAGCAAGAACTCTTTTCCAAGTTTTCTCATCTTAACCTCATTAATTAAATTTTGTAAATTTTCTTTTATGTTTTCAATATTTTCTTCCGTACATCTAACATATACAATCGACCCTACACGTCTGTCAATTTCTATTACATTTTCACTTTTTAAAATTCCATAAGCCTTATTCACAGTCATAGGATTAATTCCAAAATCTTTTGCAAGCTGTCTAACAGATGGTAATTCATCTCCATTTTTTAAATTCCCCTCTGCAATTTCTTTGATAATTCCGTTACAAATTTGAGTGTAAATAGGAACTTCCGACAAAGTATCAATAAAAAACATTTTTCTCATCTCCTTGTATTATATATTATAATACAGATAATACAAAAAGTCAAGAAAAAAAGTTTAGCTTTTAAGAAATTTTTAATCTTAATTGCTAAACTATTTTAAATATTTTTATACCATTTCAACTTTTTTCTTTGACTTCCAAAGATATAATGCCACACAACAAACTGTCATCAAAACAGATGATAAGATTGTTCCCTCCAGTCCAAATATTGGATCATAAGCGAAACTTCCTTTTACTGAACTCCCAATTCTAAATATTGAATATGGAACATTATTTCCACTATTTGGTAGTCCTAATAATATACTTTGAGTAAAATTCCACATTGCATGTACTCCCATTGCCATCCATAAACTGTCAAAATAATATACAAGCATGGATGCGAAAACTCCAAAAATAAATATACAATAAAATGGCAAAATAGACATTCCATTATTAAATAAATGCAAAGCAGCAAAGAATAATGAATTGAGTATAATAACAAAAGCTGGACTATTAGTAGATTTTAATAATCTTTGATACATAAATCCTCTGCATAATAGTTCTTCCGCGGAAGATTGAACAAAAACTGCAAATAGCAAGCCAATTGAAGGAAATATTTCAAATTGACTAAATTGTAAAGTGAAATCCCCATTTATCATTGCAATTAAAGCACAGAGCCCATTTAACACAAAACCTATAAACAATCCTAAAAATAGATATGCTATATTATTCCCCTTAGTCTTAGTTGTTATTTTTTCAATTATATAATGATTATTTTTAAAAATGAATAGTACAAAAAGAACTACTATCCATATATAAATTGATAGAATATAAAGAATAAATGTATAAAAATATACATTACCTTTAAACAATCCGGATGTAAATAATCCTTTAACTAATATAGATGTAAGTAATCCTCCTATTATCTCACTAATAATTAAAATTGCATAACTTATTATACAAATCCACAAGACATTATCATACCATTTTTTATTTTTAATATTTTCCATAATTAACTCCTACATAAAATTATTCTATCAGTTGAAAAGCATAACATATTCCTGAAAAAATATTGGCAACTGCATGATAAACCAACTTGGTAATATTGAACCATTGGCTTTTTTCTCATTTATATATCCCATTATCCAGCCGATAATTCCTGTAAACAAAATTATTAACATACTTTTTAAAATTCCAATAGCAGAGAAAAACATAATTCCATGAATACAACCAAATAATAAGGATTGAATACCATTGCTTACTATAAATCCAAATTTATTTCCAATTCTTTTTAAAAGAAAGCCTCTAAACAGTATTTCTTCGGGAAGAGAAGTATTAAAAATCGCATAAATCAATATTGAAGGCAAAGACTTTATTCCTAATCCTGTAAATTCCGAAGACGCTACATTCACATTTTTAAGTGAATATAAGATAAAAACAGAGATTATCAAAAATAAAACTAACACCGAAAAAATCCAAGCAAACAGTTTATTTTCTTTTATGTTATTTACTTTTTTCAATCCAATCCATTCAAAAAAATTCATCTTTTTTCTTGAAGTGATTAACCACCATAAAAATGGTATTATTGAAAATATTATAATTTGAATAATACTATTAGTCAATTTTTTCATTAGTAAATCCATAATTACATTTCCCTTCTATTTATCCTTATACTATATATAATACAATTAAAGTAAAAAGTCAATATTATAAATATTAGTAGTTTTGACTATATATAATTGTATATAAAAAAAATTTACTCAATTAGACCTAAAAGCATAATTCATTAATAAAAGAGCTTTAGGAAATCTCATACTTTTGCTTTAGCAAAAGTAAATGTATCGAAAATACATCAAAAATTTTTTAGGATTTCTTTCAGAAATACTATTGCTTGTAAACAAGCAATAGTTGAGATCTTTCGGCTACGCTCAAGATGACGGATAAGGAAGTACCTTTGTTAGATAGCTTACCGTTACCAGTAAATCAGCTTACGATTTATTTTTAAAAATTATAATAAACAAAATAATTTAAGTCAAAATGCTTGCAAATAAAAGTAAGTCTGACGCAAAGATTGTCCAAATCTTGATTTGAATATAATCGACTGTGGAAATCTCATAATTATACTTGTTTACAAGTACAATTAAACAAAAAAAGTTTAGTAACTAAAACTGAAAAAATCAGTATTAATCACTAAACTAAATTTATTTTTTAATTACTTTTATAAACTATAACCGGAGTATTTATCTCAACATTTTCGTAAATTTGTTTTACTTTATCCAGCGGTGTATTTATACAACCATAACTACCTGATGTTTTGTAGATGTTTCCGCCAAATTTTCCATTTCTCCAAGGTGCGTCGTGAATTCCTACGCCTGTCCAATTTATCGGCATCCAATAGTCGACATGTGCAACATAATTATACCCTAGTGGAGATAATCCTTTTAGATTTCTGTCTTTTTCTCTACTCCAAACTTTCATAACTCCAATCGGTGTCTCAACCTTTTTGCTTACATCTCCTGTAACTATATCTGTTTCTAAAAGAAGTTTTCCTTCTTTATAAAGCCACATATGTTGTCTAGTTAAATCAATTTCAATGTAAGTATTACCTATATCATCTTCTTTATCATAATATAATCCTTTGTGTATGAATACAGGCTCAATAGATTCAGATTTAAAATTCAATAGCTTTTCAACTAAAAGGTCTTTCGTCTTATTAACGTCAATCTGCCAACCATATATTCCATCTTTACCAGGAACTGTAATTTCTCCTTTTCCGGTAGTTTTAAATTTTCTATCCATTCCAAAAGTGTCATATTTAATCGCAAGTCTTCTTACATAATCTCTCGCCTTTTGTTCATCCGGTTTTAGTTCTCCATCAACAAAGGTAAAAATATTTGCCAAAAGTTCACCGTCTAAAACTTCTTTATTTGAACCGATATTAATTTCATATTTTAATTTTGAAATTTTTTCATATTTTGAAAGAGCGTCTTGCAGTGATTTATCATCTTTTTTTAACTTCGGTTGTTCTGAAATTTTACTCATATCAATACTTTCTTTTCTTTCAGACAACGCAATCAAAATAGCCTCTTTTAATTTTTCTTTAGTTGTGTAAGTTCCCATGATTTCACTTTGTATGGCATACTTACCGTCCTTATATACAATCTTAGCATCTTCAGGATGTTTTAAGCCCTTTAAAATTAAAGTATTTTTTAAAAACTCTTCAAACTTATCATTATCATAACTTACATTCACTTCTAATTTGAAATCACGACTTGTGAAAAATGCTAATGGCCAAGCGAATTGATTTTGTAAAATTTTTTTGTCAGCTAAATATTCTTCCTTGTAATTTATCTTTTCAGGTTTAAAAAAATCACTCTTTCCGTCAGAACGATTTAATTTAATGGAAACATCTGTCCAATCTTTGTTAAAAACATCATCTATCATTACATAACTTACATCATTCCCATTTACTTTAGTATTAGGTAGAGCTATAAAGGAAAATATAATGACTCCTAACAAATAAATCGATATAAATAGTGCTCCGAAAAATATGCTTATCTTTTTTATTAATTTTTTTCTTGATGTTTTTTTGTTATCTTCTATCAAAAAATACACCTCCATTTTTGTGAAAATATATTATTATATACCATGAATTTAAGTATTATAATCATTCTATTTAATTATATTAATATATCAAAAGAATATTAAACTAACATTATCATCTAATTTTATCATATTTAATTTTAAAAGTAAAATAATTAAAAAACTTGTATTTCTTTAGTTAAAAGTTTATAATATATTTAGTAAGGAGGAAAATAAATGCTTAATATTTTTTTAATTTCCGACTCTACGGGAGAAACAGCGGAACAACTTGCACGTGCCGCTCTAGCTCAGTTTAACAACATTGAGTATTCTCTTGAAAGATTTTCTCATATAAGAGAATTTTCGGATCTTTCTGAGATACTAAACAAATGTAAAGAAACTGAGAATTCTATTTTATTTTATTCTTTGGTTGACGCTCCACTTTTGGATTATGTTAAAAAGTTTTCAGAATTACATTCTATAACAAATGTAGATTTACTTTCTGCGTCTATTTTAGCTATTCAAAGAGTGAGTAATATTACTCCTGGAAATACACCAGGTGCTCTTAGAAAACTGAACGAAGAATATTTTAAAAGAATTGACTCTATTGAATTTGCAGTTCGTTATGACGATGGAAAAGATCCAAGAGGAGTTTTGATTGCAGATCTTGTAATAATTGGAATTTCTCGTACATCAAAAACGCCTCTGTCAATGTATCTTGCAAATAAAAATATTAGAGTTGCAAATATTCCTCTGGTACCAGAAACACCTGTACCTGAAGAATTATTCCAAGTTTCGCCTAAAAAAATTATAGGCCTAACTAACACACCCGAAAAGTTGGAAAGCATAAGAAAGGAAAGACTGAAATCTTTAGGTCTCCCTGATAATAGTATTTATTCAAATTCAAATAGAATACTTGAAGAACTTGAATATTCTAGCCGAATAATGAAAAGAATAGGCTGTCCTGTAATAGATGTATCAGCAAAAGCTATCGAAGAAACAGCTGACATTATCTTAAAACATCTATTAAAAATTAATAAGTAATTGGAGGAAAAAAATGAGCAAATTTGTTTACAATTTTGATGAAGGCAATAAAGACATGAGAGCTTTATTAGGTGGTAAAGGTGCCAACCTTGCCGAAATGACTAACATTGGACTAAATGTTCCTTTTGGTTTTACTATTACTACAGAAGCTTGTAATAATTTTTACAAAAATGATGAAAAAATTTCTGAAAGTCTAATTGAAGAAATTAAAACTCATATTAAAGACTGTGAAAACAAGCTACAAAAAAGTTTTTCAAGTACAGAAAATCCTCTATTATTTTCTGTAAGAAGTGGTGCCGTTATATCAATGCCTGGTATGATGGATACTATTCTTAACTTAGGTCTTAATGATAAATCAGTTATTGGTCTTGCAAACTCTACAAATAATGAAAGATTTGCATTTGACAGTTACAGAAGATTTATCCAAATGTTTAGCGATGTTGCTATGGAAATTCCAAAAATTTATTTTGAAAATGAACTTGACAGAATCAAGGAAGAAAAAAATGTAAAAATGGATACTGAATTAACTGCTGAAGATTTAAAAATTCTAGTTGAAAAATTTAAGAAAATTTTTAAACAAGAAACAGGCAAAGAATTTCCACAAGACCCAATCGATCAATTAATCATAGCTATTAAAGCAGTTTTCAAATCTTGGATGAATCCTAGAGCTATCGTTTATAGAAAATTAAACGGTATTGATGATTCACTAGGAACTGCTGTAAATGTTCAAGCAATGGTATTTGGTAATATGGGTAACACAAGTGGTACTGGTGTAGCTTTCTCTCGTAATCCAAGTACTGGAGAAAATAAATTATTCGGAGAATTTTTAATGAATGCACAAGGTGAAGACGTTGTTGCAGGTATTAGAACTCCTGAATCAATTGAAAAGCTAAAAGAAATTATGCCAGAAGTTTATGATGAATTCTTAAGAATTGCAAAAACTTTGGAAAAACATTACAAAGATATGCAAGACTTGGAATTTACTATTGAAAAAGGTAAATTATACTTATTACAAACAAGAAATGGAAAAAGAACTACAGATGCTGCAATCAATGTAGCAGTAGATTTAGTTAATGAAGGATTGATTTCTAAAGAAGAAGCTATTTTAAGAGTTGAACCAAAGAGTTTAGACCAACTTCTTCACCCTATATTCAATGCTGAAATGATGAAAAATACTCCTATATTAGCAAGAGGACTAGCCGCTTCTCCTGGAGCTGCAAGTGGTAAAGTTTATTTCCACTCAAAAGATATAGTTGATGCAGTTAAAGCAGGAGAAAAAGTAATTTTAGTTCGTCAAGAAACTTCTCCGGAAGACATTGAAGGAATGGTTGAAGCTGAAGGTATCTTGACTGCAAGAGGCGGTATGACTTCTCATGCAGCAGTAGTTGCAAGAGGTATGGGTAAATGTTGTATCGCTGGAGCAAGTGAAATCAAAGTTGATGAAATCGAAAGAGTAATAAAAACTCAAAACGAAGTTATCAAAGAAGGAGATGTAATTTCTCTTGATGGAACAACAGGAATTATTTACAAAGGTGCAATTGAAAAATTAAATCCACAGTTAACTGGAAACTTTAAAATCTTTATGGATTGGGTAAATGAAATCAAGGTTTTAGGAGTTAGAGCAAATGCAGATAACCCTAGAGATGCAAAACAAGCTGTTGAATTTGGAGCTGAAGGAATTGGACTTTGTAGAACTGAACATATGTTCTTTGACAAAGATAGAATTCCTGTTGTAAGACAAATGATTCTTTCAGAAAATACTGAACAAAGAGTTGAAGCATTAGAAAAAATTAGACCAATGCAAGAAAAAGATTTCTATGATATCTACTCTGTATTAAAAGAAAAATCAGTAACAATCAGATTACTTGATCCACCTCTACATGAATTCTTACCTTATGAAGACGAAGATATTAAAAACTTGGCAAAAGAAATGAATATTGACGAGTCTCATCTAAGAGATGTAATTACAGATTTGGAAGAAGTAAATCCAATGCTTGGACACAGAGGTTGTAGACTAGCAGTTACTTATCCTGAAATATATAGAATGCAAGCAAAAGCTATAATAAATGCTGCAATAAAAGCACAAAAAGATTTGAATATCTCAATTACTCCTGAAATAATGATTCCATTAGTTGGAGAACTTGAAGAATTAAAATATGTAAAAAGAGAAATCGTTGAAGAAATCGAAATGACTCTAAAAGAATTGAACGAAAACATTAAGTACAAAATTGGAACAATGATTGAAATTCCTAGAGCTGCGCTACTTGCTGATGAAATCGCAACAGAAGCTGAATTCTTTAGTTATGGTACAAATGACTTAACACAAATGACATTCGGTTTTTCAAGAGATGATGCTGGAAAATTCTTAAACGAATATGAAAATAAAAAAATATTCGACTTTAATCCATTTGCAAAATTGGATCAAAAAGGTGTTGGTAAATTAGTAAAAATGTCTTTCAAACTTGGAAGAGAAACAAACCCTCATCTTCATGTAGGAATTTGTGGTGAACACGGTGGCGATCCTGATACAATTGAATTCTTAAATTCTGTAGGAATCGACTATGTATCATGTTCTCCTTTCAGAGTGCCAATCGCAAGACTTGCAGCAGCACAAGCAAAAATTAAACAAAGTAGATAAAATTTAACTAAAAGAAATATAAAACAAAATGGATAGCGAAATGCTATCCATTTTAATTTATATATACAGCAAATATGACCCCTAAGATTTTCCGTCTTCAACATATTTCACATAAAGTGCTAAAATAGCACAAAAGAGAAATCCAAAAAAACTAAATGAAACTAAATATTTATTTTCATAAATTAAAGCTCTCTCTAAAATTTTAGAACTTAACATAATATCCCCAGCGAAAGAAATTACAATAAGTTTATTTTTAAACTTGAAAATATATAGAATAATTTTTAGTATAAAAACACTAATAAATACTAGGTAAAAATATATCAAACTTCTGCAATCAATATATTCAAATAAAAATAAATATAAAGGTATGTAAATAACAATAATTAATAATATTCCTAAAAACTTTTTTATAATATTATTTTTACTTTTATCTAACTTCATTTTATATTCCTCACTCTATCCAATTTGTAGTCTGCTCAAAATTTGTAAAAAATCTTCTTTTTATTTTTTCTTTTTAGTTTTAGGGAAAGGCAATTCATCATACATTGTTTCAAATAAGCCTTTTAGATACATTTTATCTTCCACATCATCAACCAAAAGCATTTCCTTTGCTCCTTCGTAAGGCAATTGAAATTGTACCTCAGAAACATAGTCAATAGCTTTCTTTGTAGCTTTTACTAAAAATCTGTCATCATATATTCCACCTATAACTTTTTCTTTATAATAGATAATATATTCTCCCATCATCGCCCTATATTTTATATCTTCAAGTTCAGATAACTGTTCCAAGATATATTCTAAATATTCTTTACTTGATGCCATAATAACCTCCTAAAACAAAAAAATTAAATGTAGATTTTTTTAAAATCTTCTTGTTTAATTAAAAATTCATCATGTGTTGCAACTAAAACAATTTTATTCTTATCTTTTAAGTTATTTAAAATTTCAAAAATGATTTGCTTTTTATCTTCTTGCAAATAATTAGTAGGTTCATCTACTAAATAAACATCAGCATCTATTCCATTTAAACAATTCAAATAATATAGTTTTTTCTGCCCCATAGATTTTTTTGTTAAATCTTCATCTATAAAAAATTCACTGTCTAAAACCTCACTATTTAAAAAGAAAATATTATTATAGTATTCGTTTTTTCTAGTAAAATCATTTATCAATATTTCACCACTATATCTTTCTGTTACCCCTAAAATATTTGTAAATAATGTTGTTTTTCCGGAGCCGTTTTCTCCTAAAATTAAATAAACATTACCTTTCTCGAATTTTTCATTTACCATAGTTTTTCCAAGTAAGGAATAGTCTTTAAGTTCTAAACTATCAATACTATCATTATTTTCATCTAATTTTTCTACATTTAAAAATTCATAAAAATTATTTATTATTGTCTTTTTAGACATATATTCTTTATAAAAATCTACATAAAATTCGACAGGTGTCCAAAAATGAGAAACATATAAACTAAGGGCAAAAAATGCTCCAATACTTAATTTTCCCCTGTAAACTTCAATTCCTGAAATAATATTTACAACTAAAATCATAAAATTCAGACAAGAATAAGACAAAATATTATTAAAAAAACTTTCAAATTTATATTTTTTCCTTGAATAATAATTATACTCCCTTGTTATTGTGTCAATTTTTTTGAATTTGTTATTATTATTTCTAATTAAAAATCTAAATTTATATACATCTGATAAATATTTCTTACATTTTTCAATAGTATTAATCCAACTACCTGTTAAGATTTCAAATTTATATTCATATTTTTTAGTTAATAAAATAAAAATTGGAATTAATAACATAACTATTAAAGAAATAAGAACAGAATATCTAAACATCATAATCAAAAGTGCAACCAAATATACAAAATTTATAATACACAAAACAGGATTTTCAAATATAAACTTATTTATTAATTCATAGTTCTGCCCTAAATTATGATAAATATTACTGCTTTCTAACTTACTCTTCTTTTCATCAAAACATAAAATATTTTTATACACAGTATTTAATATATTTTTATATGAATTTGTTTCACAAACTCCCAATGATATATCATCAAAATAAAAAATAATTTGAGAAAGAATATAAGCGACAACATTTAGAATAGCAAATAAAATCATATTACTTTTATCTTTTCCAATTATGGAATCAATAAATTTTTGAGATAAAAAAGGAGAAATTATAAACATAGATTTAACTGCAAGTTTAATAAAAGCTCTTTTGTATATTAATTTTTTATCTACAAATTTAATCAGTCTAAACATATACCACCTCAATCTAAAATTTTTTAACACTAATAAAATACTAACATTATCTACTGAAAAAATCAAATCTTTTATTTAGCAAATTCAAAAAAGTCGGGGTTTCCCCGACTTTTATGCTAATTTTGAATATTCTATTGCTATTTTACTTGCAAGTTTTGCGTTATTGAATACTAATCTGATGTTAGCTTCTAAGCTCTTTCCTTGTGTAAGTTTTTGAACTTTATCAAGTAAGAATGGTGTTGTATCTTTTCCTTTTATTCCATTTTCGTCCGCTTCTTTTAAAGCATCTAGAATTGTCTTGTCAATTGCTTTTCTATCCATTGAAAATTCTTCCGGAATAGGATTAGTAATTACAACTCCACCATTTAGCTCTAAATCCCATTTAGCTTTTAAAACTCTTGCTATTTCTTCTTCTGAATTTATTTTACTAACTTTAAAATCACTTTCTCTTGTGTAGAATGCAGGTAATATATTAGTTTGGTATCCATAAACAGGCACTCCCTTTGTTTCTAAATATTCTAAAGTAAGTCCCATATCTAAAATTGATTTACAATCTGCACAAACAACTGCAACATTTGTATTTCCTAATTCTTTAACTATTTCGTCTCTAAACTCAATTATTTCTTTAACTTTCCAAGTAGTATCTATATGTAGCAAAGGAAATGGAGGCTCATCTGGAAAAAACTTTTAAAACTAAATGCAATAACACTGAACTATCTTTCCCAATACTATATAACATTATTGGATTTTCACATTCTGAAGCAGCCTCTCTTAAAATATATAGCTTCAGATTATAACTTATCTAAATGCGATAAAACGTCCATACATCCTCCCTATAATGAATTTAAATATTATCTAATTCAAAAAAATTTTTTATTTGATTATTATAATTAATATTTTTATTAAATCTATTAACTAATATAGCACTCATTCCAACTGATTTTGCACCAAAAATATCTTCTTTAATATTATCTCCAAACATAACAGATTCCTTAGGTAAAGCACCTAAATCATGCATTGCAAAATTAAATATAACTTTTGAAGGTTTTGCAGCTCCAACTTCTTCACTAATATAAATATGATCTATATAATCTAATAGCCCTGTGACTTTTAATTTACTCATTTGACCATCAGTAGGACCATTTGTAATAATAGCTATTTTTTTCTTAGCTTTTTTAATTTTTTTCATAAAAGGAATAACATCATCAAATATTTTAATTTTAATATTCCCTTCTTCCATAAATATTAAATTAAGTTCTTTAGCTTTTTCATCTACATTATTTACTCCAAAAAAATTTAAAATATCAGAATATCTTCTTGTTCGATATTCTATTTTATTAAGTTTTCCTTCAAGAAAAGAGTTCATTAATTTAACTTCATTTGAAATGTATTTCTCCTTAAAAAGATGAATATCAATTCCATAATTCATTAATTGTCTATTGATTCTAATATTAGCTTTTTCCTTTGCTGATTTATAATTACATAACGTATCATCTAAATCAAAAAAATAGTATTGATAATCATTCATATAACACTCCTTTATCAATTAATAATATAAAATACTTGTTTTATTTTAATATTTACCTACTTTATCCTTAATATTTTTTATTTCTTTTATTAATTCATCCAATTGTTCTTCTTCAAAAATACTAGGTACCATTTTTGTGATTGACTTGGCACTTTGTAAATTTTTTTCTTATCAATTTCCCACTTACTACCTTCATCTAATATTTTTATCATTTTACACAACTTTTTACTATAATAAACCTATATATATCTTTATTTTCACCTAGATAAACAATATCAATATCTTTTGGTATATTATTAATTATATTAGATATCCACACACTATCATTAACATTGTCCTTTATTAAAATAATATCATCAACAACATTTAAAATATGCTTTTGCACTTTAATTATATCATACTAAAAAACCTTTTTCAAAATAGCAATTTTTAAAATATAAATTCAAAAAAGTCGGGGTTTTCCCGACTTTTATGCTAATTTTGAATATTCTATTGCTATTTTACTTGCAAGTTTTGCGTTATTGAATACTAATCTGATGTTAGCTTCTAAGCTCTTTCCTTGTGTAAGTTTTTGAACTTTATCAAGTAAGAATGGTGTTGTATCTTTTCCTTTTATTCCATTTTCGTCCGCTTCTTTTAAAGCATCTAGAATTGTCTTGTCAATTGCTTTTCTATCCATTGAAAATTCTTCCGGAATAGGATTAGTAATTACAACTCCACCATTTAGCTCTAAATCCCATTTAGCTTTTAAAACTCTTGCTATTTCTTCTTCTGAATTTATTTTACTAACTTTAAAATCACTTTCTCTTGTGTAGAATGCAGGTAATATATTAGTTTGGTATCCATAAACAGGCACTCCCTTTGTTTCTAAATATTCTAAAGTAAGTCCCATATCTAAAATTGATTTACAACCAGCACAAACAACTGCAACATTTGTATTTCCTAATTCTTCAAGATCTGCTGAAATATCCATAGTAGTTTCTGCTCCTCTGTGAACTCCACCGATTCCACCAGTTGCAAAAACTTTAATTCCTGACATTTCTGCACAAATCATTGTTGCAGCAACAGTTGTTGCTCCATTTAATTTATTAGCAACAACATAAGCTAAATCTCTTCTTGAAGTTTTTGTTACACTAAGTCCCGCTTTTCCGATAACTTCAATTTCTTCTTTTGTTAGCCCAACTTTAATTTCTCCGTTTATAATAGCTATTGTAGCAGGAATTGCTCCATTTTCTCTAACAACTTTTTCAACTTCAAGAGCTGTTTCAACATTTTTAGGATAAGGCATTCCATGTGATATTATTGTTGATTCTAAAGCTACAACAGGTTTATTTTCTTTAATTGCATTTTTTACTTCTTCACTAACTGTTAAATATTTTTCTAATTTCATAACTTCCTCCAAAATTTAATAGATTTTTTTCACTTATATCTTTACTAACTGTATCCATAGATTGTGCTGTTATAAATCCTGCGATATTTCCAAGTTTTGCACATTCTAAAATATCTTTTTCGTTAACAACTCCAAAGATTATTCCACTCATAGCTGAATCGCCACAGCCTGAAGTATTTTCAATCTTTGGTTTTTCAGTTATCTTTACAATTCCATTATCATTTTTATCAGCATATAAAATTCCCTTTTCGCCCATCGAAATAAAAATTTTTTGAACGCCTTTTTCTAAAAATACATTCACTATTTTTTCTAAATCACTTTCATTTTCATAAGGAATGTCGGTTAATTCTTCTGCTTCATAAATATTCGGTTTTAAAAGATAGATGTACTTTAATAATTTCTTAATTTTTAAAGCCTTTTTTCTAGAAACACAATCTACAATTATCTTTGAATTAGGGCAATTTTTACAGATATATTCAAGGACATCTTCTCTTAAATTTGTATCCATAACTATATATTTATAACTCTTAATTAAATCAATTAGTTTAGAGATAAATTCAATATTGATTTCATCCAAAACTTCCATCGAAGAAATGGCAGTAAATAAATCATTATTTTCATCCAAAATAGAAATATAATTTGACATCCCTCTATTTGTTAAAAATTTACTGTTTGAAAAATCCAGCCCAATTTTTTTCAAATAATCTTTGATTTCTCTTGAATAGACATCATCACCAAATACAGAAATAAATTTATTTTCTATTCCCATTTTAAGTAAATTTTCAGCAATATTTTTACCAACTCCACCAAAAGAATATTCCAAAGTTCCCGGATTTGAATCTTTCATATTTATTTTTTCAAAACTTTTTGCTATAAAATCAATATTACATCCACCAATAACACAAACTTCTTTTGATAAATTCGAGTTAATGACATAAGCTCTTCCGACCAAATATCCTTTTTTAATCAAATTTGAAATATGAACTGCAACAGACGATCTCTTTATATTAAGTAAATCAGCTAGTTCACTTTGAGAAATATAAGGATTTTCTTTTATTATTTCTAAAAGTTCTTGCTCTCTTTTTGTCATAATACCTCCTTAAACAACAGTTTACAATATTATATCAAATGTTTATATAAAAATCAATATTTTTAAATAAAAAAATAAATTAAAAATAAGTTGTTAGGATATTTACTTTTAACGTCAGAATATTAAATAAAGTTTTCTCCCTTATATGTCATCTCGACCGGAGTTGAGCAAAGCGAAACGAAGTGGAGAGATCTCATAAAGCTCCGTTATATAGAAATAGATTTATGTAGTTTATTATTCCAAAATTAAGTATTTATAAAAGTTCTTTAAAACTTATTTTTGCTTATAACAAGCAACAGTATTTATGAAAGAAATTCTAAAATAATTTTTGTATGTATCTTAGATACATTTACTTTTGCTAAAGCAAAAAGTATGAGATCTCTCGACTTCGCTCGAGATGACGTGTTGGGGGCTTCTCTTTGCAAAGTATTATGACGTGAATTTTTTTATTTTCTATAAAGATTAAAAATTATTATTATTGTTTATTAACTTTTTATGTTGGACTATTAATCTAAATATTATACTTTATATACAATAAGAACCTCAGCATAGCTGAGAACCTTGTTACTTCGTAATAAAAAAAGTCCTCAAAAAAGGACTTTAGTTTAATTCAAACAATTAAATTTTAAACAGCTTAGAATTTTTTCTTTTTTCTTCTTGCTGCCTCTGATTTTTTCTTTCTCTTTACACTTGGCTTTTCGTAATGTTCTCTTTTTCTATATTCTGAAAGCACTCCAGCACGTGCACATTGTCTTTTAAATCTTTTCAACGCATTATCTAAAGATTCGTTTTCGCCAACTCTGATCTCTGCCATGATATCCCCCCTCTCTTATATAGACAAACTGTCTTGAGAAATAATCATTCATATTATACAACAAAATTGATATAAATTCAAGTAAATTCACTATATTTTTTAGTATAATTAATAAAATTTATAAATTTTTATAATATATTTAATTTTAACCTGGTGGCCAATTTAAACTACGTCCTGCAAGAACGTGAAAATGTAAGTGTTTAACGGTTTGTCCACCATCATCATTACAATTATTAACTATTCTATAACCTGATTTATCAAATCCCATTTCTTTAGCAAGTTCAGAAATTTTTAGAAATATTTTCCCAACTACTTCTGCATTTTCCTTATCTACAAAATTACAGGATTCAATATGTCTTTTAGGGATTACTAAAAAATGAATTGGAGATTGAGGTGATAAATCGTTAAATGCAACTATATCATCATCTTCATAAATTTTATTAGACGGAATTTCTCCATTAACAATTTTGCAAAATATACAGTCCATTATCTCACCTCCATATAATAAATATATCAAAATCAAAATAGATAAGCTCTATTTTAACTATTGTCTATTATACCATATACCAACTATCTTTACAAGAAAAAACACGATTGCAATGGTATATTATTGCATATCGTGTTGTTGCATTTTTTGCTTAATTAAATAATTTATTTTTTACAAAATATCAACTTGACACATTTTCATAGCTTCTAATGCTGTATTATGACTTTGTGGAGTAACTCCCGCACAACATTTACTATCTACAATTAATTCAACTTCAGGTAAAAATCCTTTAATCATTAAAGTATTTACAATCACACAAATATCTGTGCAAATCCCAACAAATTCTATACTTTCAATTTTCTCTTTTTCGTTTATGCTTTTTAAATACTCAACCAAGTCGCTAGAGCCAAAACCTGCTTTTTCAAAAATTTTACAGTTTTCTTTATAAATACCTTCTCTAATTTTCCAACCATCAGTTCCTTTAATACAATGTTTCAAAGGAAGTTTTCTACCCTCTTGAGTATTTAAGTAATTATCATTATGAGTATCCATTGTATAAATAATTTCTCCGTCAAAGTTTTTAATTTTTTCCTTTAAATTAGGAATCATATTTATAGCTTCTTGAGTTCCCAACTTACCATCAACAAAATCATTTTGAACATCAATAACAACTAATATTTTCATAACCAGCCTCCAAAAGTTTTTTATAAAAAAATCTAAATATTTTAACCAAATAAATTATATACATTATTTAATCTTTTGTCAAATTATAAAATTCATCAGTTATAATATATCTATAATATTTCAAAAATATTATACTCAATATAAATTCATTCACAAATTGTGAAAATGCAACTCCAAATAGAGATAAATCAAAAATTTGTGTTAATATCAACATTAAAATAAGGCTTAAGATATTTACTCCTGCAGTTGTTTTTAATAAAAACATATTTTTATTCAAACCTTGTAAAGCACATTTATATATGTATGAATATGAACTACAAATATTTGCAATTAAGAAAAATATCAAAAATTTTGTAGTAATATTTTGTACAGAAACGTCATCAGTAATAAGTTTAGGTAAATATTCTCTAAAAATAAAGAATAATGCACTTCCAAAGATAAATAATACAGTTGTAATTTTAACTGATATTTTAGGATAATCTATCAAATTTCTAATGTTTTTCTCTCCAGAACTTATGCTTATTAAACTCAAAGTCGCAGAACCATAGATATGTTTAAAAGTAAATAAAAACATAATCAAATTTGTAATTATTGAATATCCAGCAAATTCGTTATTTCCTATTCTAATAACAATCATATTGAAAATAATGACAAAAATTGTTCCGTCAAAAATTTCCTGTATCATAATAGGAAAAGCTAATTTAAAATGATTAAATCCATTTATAAAATAGCTTTTTAGTAATTCAAATTTTAAATTTAATTTATTTTTCAATACAAAAATGTAAATAAGAAGATTTACAAACATTGAAAAAACTGTAGTAAATCCAACCATAGTAATTCCAAGTTTTGGAAAACCGAATTTTCCAAGAACAAACAAATAATCTAAACCCAGATTTAAAACTGAAGAAATAGTAGATCCTATTAAAATCCATTTTGTCATATTTGAAATTCTAAAATACGCCCCAAATGTAAATAAACATAGTTGTAACAAGACACAAAAACTCATAGGATACGAAAACAAAATACCTTGTTTCAAAGTTTCTCCGGACAAATTATAGAATATTTTTAAAAAATATGTTTTTCCTATCAACATTAATAATAAGAATAAAATTCCCATAAAAATATTGATAGCAAGAGATGAAAAGAATTCATAATTTAGACCTTTTTCATCTCCCTGTCCCAGTTTTTCTCCAAGTTTTGTATTTATAATTATTGCAGTCGCCCCTAAAACTCCACTTATTGTATATAATGTTGAAGAAATCAAATTTACCGCATTAAATGCAGGTGTTGAAACTCTTGCAACGATAGCAATATCGGATAACTCCAAAATATAACTTAAAATAAAATTTACCATAAGTGGAAAAGCGAATTTGTTAAGTTCTAATCTTTTATTTTTCATTTTTCTTTTTCTTTAAATCAATCTCAAAATCACAATTTTCATCGGAACATTTTAGAGCATGTTTAAATCTGTTTTTAACTTCAACTAAGAATTTTCCACATTTTTCGCATTTTTTATCAGCTATCGGCTTATCCCAAATTGCATAGTCACATTCAGGATAATTTTCACAACCATAAAAAACTTTTCTCTTTTTGGATATTTTTTCGATTATTCTTCCACCACATTTAGGACATTTTACCCCAGTATCTTTAACTTCCTTTTTTATATAATTACAATCAGGAAATCCGCTACAACCGATAAATCTACCGAATTTTGTCTTTTTGATAACCAAATTTTTACCACATTGTGGACATTTTTCATCAAGAACTTCATCTTTTATTTTATAATCCTCTGAATCCCCCTCAGACTTTTTCAAAAATGTTTCAAAAACAGCATAGAAGTCAGAAATAACTTTTTTCCAATCCTTTTTATTTTCAGCTATTTCATCAAGTTTTTCTTCCATTTCCATAGTGAATTTTTCGTTTATAATTGTTTCAAAGTTGGAAACTAAAAACTTATTTACATTTTTTCCTAAATCTGTTGGAATGATTTTTTTATTCTCAATTAAAATATAAAATCTGCTTGTCAAACTATTTATGATACTTGCATAGGTGCTTGGTCTTCCAATTCCATTTTCTTCAAGTTTTTTAACCAAAGTAGCCTCTGTAAAATTGGCAACAGGTTTTGTAAAATGTTGACTCTTTTCTATTTTTTCAGCTTTTATTACATCTTTTACTTCTAATTTAGGTAATGGTTCATCTTTAATATCGCTTGAAGTATATATTTTTGAAAATCCGTCAAATAAAGTGTATCTTCCATTTAATTTATAGATACAATTATTTGAATTTAAAACTATTTGAGTACTTTCGTAACTTTCAGCTTTCATTTGAGAAGCTACTGTTCTTTCCCAAATCAATTTATATAGTTTATATTGATTTGCAGTTAAATAGCTTTTTATTTTTTCAGGACTTCTAAAAATACTACTTGGTCTAACCCCCTCGTGAGCATCTTGAGAATTCTTTTTCTTTAAATTGTACTCATTTCCTTTACTTGCATAATTTTTCCCATAATTTTCGGTAATATACTCAATTGCCTCTGCAACTATTTCTGATGAAATTCTAGTTGAGTCAGTTCTCATATATGAAATTAAACCGACAGAGCCTTCTTTACCAACATTAATCCCTTCATAAAGTTGTTGAGCAATACTCATAGTCATTGAACTTGAAAAACCTAATTTTCTTCCCGCTTCTTGTTGTAATGTACTTGTAGTAAAAGGTGGTTGTGGTTTTCTCTCTTTTTTAACCTTTTTTACATCTTCCACGATAAAATTGTCTTTATCTGTTTTTTCTACAACTTTTAAAGCCTCTTTTTCATTTTTTATCTCTTTTTTTACTATTTTTTTATTTTCATATTCTCCATAATATAGTGATTTAAACTCTATGTTTTGAACATTATGTATCCCTTCAATCTTCCAAAATTCTTCCGGAACAAAATTATCTATCTCTTCTTGACGTTCACAGATAATTTTTAAAGTTGCAGATTGAACACGACCTGCAGAAAGTCCACTCTTTATTTTTTTCCAAAGAATCGGAGATAGTTTATATCCTACAAGTCTATCTAAAACTCTTCTAGCTTGTTGAGAATTTACTAAATTCATATCTATTTTTCTTGAATTTTTTATAGATTCTTTGATACTTTTTTTAGTAATTTCGTGAAATTCTATTCTGTTATTTGCATTAATATCAAGTCCTAAAAGATAGGCTATATGCCAAGAAATTGCTTCTCCCTCTCTGTCGGGGTCGGTTGCAAGATATATATTTTCAGAATTTTTGTAAAGCTCTTTTAATTCTTTAATCTTAGACGCTTTTCCTCTTACATTTATATATTCAGGTTCAAAATTATTTTCTATATCTATCCCCATTTTGCTTTTAGGTAAATCTCTTATATGTCCAACACTTGCCACAACTTTGTAATTACTTCCAAGCATTTTGCTAACTGTTTTAGCCTTTGTTGGAGATTCTACTATAACTAAATTTTTATACAAAACTAACTCCTTACACAATCTTACTCATTGAAATATGTTCTATTCCAACTTCAACAAAAATATTATCATTATCTTTAGTATAACCTAACATTTCATAAAAGGTCATTGCATGATATTGCGCTGAAAATCTAATTGTCTTCTTTTCATTTTCTTTCTTAAATTTTTTTACAGTTTCTTCCATACTTATAAATAAAAACTTCCCTACTCCCTTTCCTCTGCAAGATTTCTTTACACAGGCTCTTCCAAAATAGACAATGTCTTTATTTATATTCATAATCCTTGCAGTTGCAAGAAGCTCATCTCCTTCAAAAACTCCAACATGAATTGTATCTTCTAAACTATCTCTGTCATCAACTTCATATTCAAGTGGGACTTTTTGTTCATCGACGAAAACTTCCTCTCGCAAAGCGAATGCCTTTTCCATTTCTTCGCTTTTTAATATTCTATATTCCATAAAAACATCTCCGTATAATCTATAAACTCTCTATATGTTATATAATTTAATTAATTTTGTCAATATATTTTTATAATTTCACAATTAAAAAAGTGTCAATTTTATAAAATTGACACAAAATTTTAATTTTATTCTATTATATATGCACTTACAATTTCTCCATAATAAGCTGTATGATAATCCCTGTTTGCTCCATAAAATTCTCCTGACACATTTTCAGGATAATTTTTTTCTTTTATTTCTTTTGGTATTGCATTTTCATCCTGTTTTTGTCTATAAATAACCTTACATTCCAAAGTCAAAGGCAATTCCTTTATAGCAGGAACATTTACAATTTCAGATTCAATCAAAGTTAAATTCAAATCTTTAATCTTGTCAGTATCTCTTCCTGACTTAGTTCCACAAACTCCAATAATATTTTTATCAAAATCATTTAAAAAGATATTTACAGTAAATTCTCCACTTTCATCAAGTATTTTCTTTGTAAAACGACTTTCTCTAACAAATGCTGTAAAAATTGGTCTATTCCATTCTATTCCCAAAGTTCCCCAAGAAATTGACATTGTATTTATCTTTTCTTTTGACTTTGTAGTAAGCAAGACACCTTTTTCAACTGCCAACATTATTTCTTTTGCATAATCAAAAACATTAATTTTTCTTTTCATAATTTTCTCCTAAATTGCAATTGGAATATCTTTTATTTGTTCTCCACATTTATAATTTTCTATTATAACATCATCTGATGTAAAATCGTAAAAGTTTTTAACATCAGGATTTAAAGTAACCTTTGGCGCAGGAAATTTTTCCCTAGTAATAAGTTCTTTTATAATCGGAACATGTCTATCATAGATATGAGCATCAGCTATTACATGAACAAGCTCTCCAACTTCCAAATTACATTCTCTAGCAAGCATATGAATCAAAATTGCGTATTGACAAACATTCCAATTATTTGCTGCCAAAATATCTTGACTCCTTTGATTTAAAATAGCATTCAGCTTATTATCTGTAACATTAAAAGTCATACTATATGCACAAGGATATAAATTCATTTCAGATAAATCTTCATGAACGTAAATATTTGTAATTATTCTTCTACTATAAGGATTGTTTTTCAAATCGTAAATAACTCTATCAACCTGATCAAACATCCCTTCCTTATATTTATGTTTAACTCCAAGCTGATAACCGTAAGCCTTTCCGATACTTCCATTTTCATCAGCCCATTCATCCCAAACATGACTCTTTAAATCCTTAATATTATTGGACTTTTTTTGCCATATCCAAAGCATTTCGTCAGTACATAATTTTATGGCTGTTTTTCTAAGTGTAAGTGCAGGAAATTCTTCCGCCAAATTGTATCTATTTACAACTCCAAATTTTTTTATCGTATATGCCTTTGTTCCATCTTCCCAAACAGGACGAACTTTTTCTCCCTTTGTGTCTACTCCATTTTCAAGTATATCTTTACACATTGAAATAAATATATCATCTGCTCTACTCATAACTATCTCCTAAAATCATACTACAATAAGAATAACATTTTTAAAACAAAAACGCAAATTCATTAAAGTAGTTTTACAAAATATTTCTTGTACGATATTGTATATTTCAAAATATTTTTAATTTATGTATTAAAAATACTTGATTTATATTTTACGATATGATATAATATGCGAAGTGATTAATTTATAATATTTAAGTGAGGTGAATATAATGAAAAAGGGAATACATCCAGAATACAATAAAGTAGTTTTTATGGATACAACAAGTGGATATAAGTTCATCTGTGGTTCAACAAAAACTTCAAATGAAACAATAGAAATGGAAGATGGTAACACTTATCCATTAATTAAAATTGAAATCAGTTCTGACTCACATCCATTCTACACAGGTCGTCAAAGATTTGTTGAAAAAGGTGGTAGAATTGAAAAATTCAAAAAAAGATACAATATGGACTAAAAATAAAAAGCAGAGCAATCTGCTTTTTTTGTTGCAAAAAATCATGGGCTTTAGGAGATTTCTCGACTATTGCTTGTTTACAAAAAATAGTATTTATGAAAGAAACTCTATAATAATTTTAGTATGTATCTTCGATACATTTACTTTTGCTAAAGCAAAAGTATGAGATTTTCGCAGTCGATTGTATTCCAAATCAAAGATTTGGACAATCTTTGCGTCAGACCTACTATTGATTATTTACTTGTAAATAATCAATAGTAGGTCTGACATAGTCATTGTAGTATTATCTAATACAATGACTATGGAAATCTCTTAAAGCTCCATTATGTAGAACTAAATTTGTGTAGTTGATTATTCCAAAATTAACTATTTAGAAAAGTTTTTTACTTATTTTTGCTAATAACAAGAAATAGTATTTATAAAAGAAATTCTAAAATAATTTTTCTATGTATCTTTGATACATTTACTTTTGCTAAAGCAAAAGTATGAGATCTCTCCACTACACTCAGCTATGCTTCGTTACGGTCGAGATGACGTATTAGGGGAATTGATTTACTAAATATCTTGACGTGAATTTTTTTACTTATCCTTACAAGTAAATAATCTAAGTTAGGGCTTGATTGACTACGCCAAAATGACGTATATGGAAAAAACTTCGTTTAATAGCTTCACGTTAAATATAAATCAGCTTACGAGTTATTTTAAAAAATTATAACAAATAAAATATTTAACATCATAATACTTAATAAAGCAAAAAACAACAAAAAAGAGCTGTTTTTTACAGTCCTTTTGAATTAACAACCACCCTTTAATTTTTTACTCCTTATATAAATCTTCGGGAATTTATCGTGTTGATTAAAATATCCCATAAGTTCAAAAAATTGAAATGCTCTTTTTTGTTGATCAACAGTCATATTTGTTTTTTCTCTTATGAATTTTTTTGCCTTATTGGAATAAACAAAATATCCGTCAGCATTTATATCCTTAATAACTATATCATATAAATCATAATACTCTTTCTTCATTATTGTCCCCTTTTGCAGATTGTATTTCATACCAAGTTTTATATTTTCCATTCAAAGCAATAAGCTCGTCATGTGTACCTGTTTCTAAAACTTTTCCATTTTCTATCATAACTATTGTATCACAATTTTTTACAGTGGACAATCTATGTGCAATAATCATCGTACTTCTACCCTGCTTCAAAACCTCAATTCCATAGTTGATTATTTTTTCCGTTTCAGTATCGATGTTTGCTGTTGCTTCATCTAAGATTAAAACTTTTGGATTTCTAACAATAGCTCTAGCAAAGCAAATGATTTGTTTTTCTCCAAGAGATAAGTCTGATCCGCTTATTGCCAGTTCATAATCTAAATTGTTATTTCTTTTTTGTAAAAGATTTTTACCACCAACTTTTACTATTGCATCTAAAACTTCTCTTTCAGTTATACTTTCATCTTTAAGTGTGATATTATCTCTTATACTTCCTGTGAAAATATATGGATCTTGAAGAACTACAGCCATTTGTTTTCTGTAAGAAGCTTTACTTAAATTTTTTATATTTTGTCCGTCAAATAAAATTTCCCCTCTTTGATTTTCATAAAATCCTAAAATCAAATTCATTATAGTTGACTTTCCGCTTCCGGTAGCACCAACAAAAGCAATTGACTTTCCTTTGTCAAGTTTAAAATTGACATCCTTTAAAACGGGAACATTTTCTTTGTACTCAAAGCCTACATTTTTAAATGCGATATTTCCTTCAAGTTCAATTTCTTTGTCCGTAGTTTTTTCTTCTTCTATTTCAAAAATTTTGATTATTCTGTCGCAAGAAACGAGTGCAGTCTTATATCTATTTATTTGTGATAAGAAATTCATAAAAAGCCTTAAAATTCTTTTATTATATTCAATTAAAATATACAAAATCCCTACACTCAATCCCAAGCCATTAATCTTTAAAATTGTAAATACTAAAACTATCATAGCATTTGTAAAAATCATAGTAAAATCAATTAAATTCCAAGAGAATAAAGCATTTAATATAGTTCTTTTGATATAATTTTTTTCAACTTCCTTATTTTCTTTTTCAAAAGACTCAATCATCAAATCTTCATTTCCATAGACTTGAATTACAGGTAATGATTTAATCGTTTCATTGTAAATTGAGCTTGTAATTCCCTCATGTTTTCTTATGGTTTTAGTAACTGCTGTAAGTTTTTCTCCATAATATTTAGTTACCATATACATAAGTGGTAAATAAATTAAAACAATTAATAGCAGATATGGACTGATATAAAACATAACAGTAAGCATCATTGCTAAATTCAACACAAAGCCTAAAAGATCATTTAAAAGAGTTTGATATAACTCTTTAATTGTATTAGTATCTGTTGTAAATCTTGAAACCAAATCTCCAGCATAAGAGCTGTCAAAATATTGCATTTTAAAGTTTTGCATATGTCTTATTAAACTGGATTGTATCTTATATGCAATATTACAAGATAATTTGTTAAAAGAAGTTCTAACAAATAATAATAATACTATAATCAACAAATTAAGTCCCAGATATAACAATGCTTTTTGAACAATAAAAGAATAAAAATTTTCCATATTTACTAAGTCTGCATCTATAATTGAAGAAATTACAGTCGGTAAATATACGTCGAGAAAAACCCTAAATACAGTACAGATTGAACCTGTAAAAAGCAGAATTTTTTCTTCTAAAAGGTAGGAAGTTAAAAATTTTAATTTACTATTTTTCATCTTCTTCCTCCCTATCCAAACTTTGATACTCAAATTGTTCCTTATACCAAGAATCTCTTGAAATAAGTTCTTCGTGAGTACCTCTGTCGATTATTTCTCCATTGTCCATAACTAAAATCAAATCAGAATGTTCAACTGCAGAAATTCTATGAGAAATAATTATATTAGTCCTATTTTTTCTGTTTTCCTTAAGAGAATTTACAATTTTACTTTCAGTATTCGCATCAATTGCTGAAAAAGAATCATCTAAAATTAAAATTTCAGGATCCCGATATAAAGCTCTGGCAAGAGAAATTCTTTGCTTTTGCCCTCCGGAAAGTCCAAGTCCACGTTCTCCAACAATAGTTTCAAGTCCTTTTTCTAAATTTTGTATATCTTTGTAAAAGTCTGCCTTTTTTAGAACATTTATAATTTTTTCGTCATTTTCTGCAATACTTCCAAATAAAATATTTTCTCTGACTGTTTTAGAAAGTAAAATATTTTCCTGACTTACATATCCGAATTTATTTCTTACTGATGTAATATCATAGTCTTCATAAGGAATATCATTTATAAAAATCCTATTTTTATCAAAATTATAAAATCTTAAAATCTGTTTAACTAATGTACTCTTTCCACTTCCACTTTTTCCAACTATTCCCAAAGTTTCTCCTTTATTTAACTTAAAGCTGATATCCTTAAGTGAAACTTCTTTTTCTCCGGGATAACTAAAAGAAAAGTTTTTAAATTCCATAGTGGAAAAGTCTTCTAAAATCTTATCTCCATTTTCTATTTCCGTCTTATCATCAAGTAAAAGATTTATTCTATTTATTGAAACCAGAGCTCTTTTATAAGTATTTATACAATCTCCAAGTCCCCAGAAAGACCAAGCTAAAGTTTCTCCAAGTCCAAAAAATACCACTAACTTCCCAATTGTAATACTACCGTCTCTTACTAAAAATGCTCCATAAAAAAGTCCTATAATCATAGAAATTACTCTTATAAAAGAGTTTGAAAGAAATGTTAACATCCATAGATTAGCTTCCAAATAAGCCAAATCAAAATAATATTTTATGATTTTAGAAATATTTTTTTGTCTTACTTCTTCATTTACATAACTTTTTATAAGTTTTATTCCTTCTATTATTTCCAAAATCTCCTGACTTGACTTACCAAAAGTCACATTCATTTTTTCATTCACTTTTCCAATATTTTTACTTACTATATTTGTAATAATAGCTGTAAAGATAAAAGGAAACATAACCGCAATCGTCAGCTTCCAAGATAGGAAAAATACTAAATATGATGCACATATTAAAGGCATAAACATAGAATCACATACTAATAGAATTCCAAAACTGAAATATTCAAATATATATTTAGTTTCATTATCTGCAAGTCCAATTATATCTCCTGCAGTGTTTTTTTGAAAAAAGTCGGGAGATTTTTTTAAGATTTTTCTAAAAATTTTATCTTTATAGTACATCTTAATTTTTGCTCCAGAACCAAAAACTAAATACGAAAAAGTCATAAAACTTAAAAAGTTCAATACTCCTAAAACAATCATCAAGCCTACATATTTATAAACTTTTATAGCTTCAAAGTCAGGACTTTTAAACAAATCTACAATTGTTCCCGTTAATGTTACTAAATATATCAAAATCAAACTACTGATTATATCAAAGATACAACCAAATAAAAATCTGGTTTTTGCCTTTTTAAAGCCGTCTCGGACGGCCCAATAAATCCCCATTTAATCACCCTCTTTCATTTCAAAAAAAGCTCTTCAAAAAGAAGAGCATTTTTTTAATTTTATTTACTTATTTTTTCTTAAAAGTTGCAACTGAACCTCTTTCAATTATTCTTGAAGGTAGGATAGTAACATCTTTTAATTTTTCTTCATTTCTAAGTTCCTTAATCAACTTTCTCATAGAAATTGCACCCATATCATAATACGGTTCTTCTATCGTTGTAAGTGCAGGTCTGTAAATTGATGCAATTAAATCATCGCCGAACCCAGCAACTGAAATATCTTGTGGAACTTTAAGACCGTTATCGTAACAATAACTTATAAAACCGATAGCCAAAGTATCTTCACTCGCAAATACAACAGTTGAATTACTTTCTTTAATAAGTTTGAAAATTTCTTCTCCCATATCATATCCTGTTTGAACTGTTATGTCTTTTGCATTTATAAGTGCTGATTTTACTTTTCTTTCTGCAACAGCTTCATTAAATCCTGCAAGTTTTTCTCTACCGATTCTACTTGTAACATCTTCACTTATAAAAACGATACTTTTATGTCCTTCATCTACAAGATAATTTGTCATCTTATTACAAGTTGATTTGTAATCTATACTTACAGTATGCTCATCTGTATATTCGTAAAATTTATCAAGTCTTACAAAAGGAATTTTTTTACTTTTCAACTTAAACAATATTTCAGGATTAATCTTTTCACTTATCATAATTATTCCTTCAACTTGCTTAGTGCACATAAATTCAATAATTTTGTGCTCCGCTTCTATATCTCCATACGTGCTGGAAAGCAAAATATCGTAATTATACATTCTTCCAATTTCTTCGATTCCTCTAATGATTTGAGCCATATAGGAAATCCCTATATCTTTAACAATAACCCCAATCATATTTGATTTTCTCATTACAAGGCTTCTTGCCAATTCATTAGGCTTAAAGTCCAATTTTTTTATTGCATCTAAAACTTTTCTTCTTGATTCCGGGCTAACAGGTTTCGACTCATTCATAACTCTTGAAACAGTAGAAATTGAAACTCCTGCTAATTTAGCTACATCTTTTATAGTAGGTGCTGACATTTTATCACTCCTTTAAAATAAATTTATAATTATAATTAAATCGTTTACAAAATTCAATACTATTATATCACACTTTTTATTAAAATAAAACACTTGAGGAAAATAAATTTTCAAAATTTTCCTAAGAAATACATAACGTTTTTATAAAATATTATGGAACTAAAATTTCAAAAAAATACTGTAAAATAATTTGAAAAATACTTTACAGTAAAAAAATTTTATTTTTTAATTTTAATATATAAACTATAAAAAACAGCAGAAATAATCAATGCAATAAAGCATATTCCTATTTCTATTCCTATATAATTAATCATAGCCTTATTTACAGGTAAAAATCCTCCTGTCAAATCAGAAAACACAGGATAATTAAAAGTATTTTTCCACTTCCATAGATAAGAAAAAACTAAACTTAACCCAAACTGACTTATTATCAATATAATATTAATAGCAAAAGAAATCATAGCCTTTCCAATTATAAAACTCGTCTTTTTCATTGGAAGTGTAAATAAAAATCCCTTATGATAATAAAAATCTAAATAAGTTGTTATAAAGAAGTAAGATAAAGCCATCAAAAAAATTACAGCTAGAATATACTTTATATTATTATATTCAAGCAAAACACCGTCTAAAGGGGCTTCTTCATATTGAAAAGTTCCATTTGCTTTTATTACTTCAGATAACCTTTCTTTTTCGTGATTAGCATAACTTTTTGACATAGAAAAATTTATTTCATTTTCTTTGATTTCAATGATTTTTTCGTACATCAAAATTGCACTTTCCATATAGCCTCTATCGTCTCCGCTATGCTTTAGCTTTAAAGTCTTTTCTGATATTTCAAGAGATTTTTTTAACAAATCCATTTTATCTTTATCACCAGAATATATACTAGGAGACTTCCCGTCACTTGGATATAAAATTGATGCAATTTCTTTTTTTATCATGAGTAATTCATGCTTTTTATCGGCATCGACTTGCTGATAATTTAAATAATTTTTATAAAATAGAGAAGCTAAAAAAACTAATATAACTCCTAAAATCACTACAAAAATTCTACTTCTTATAAATTTTTTACATTCTAATATCAAAGTATTCATAACATTCACCTACTCAGCAAACAGTCTTTGATACATCTGTTCAGACGCATTTATATGCTCTCTTATTTTAATTAATTTTATGCCTTTATCCTGTATTGCCTTAATTGCATCGTCAAAAGAATTCTTTTTAAATTGACAAATAATCATATCTTTTTCAATTTCGGCACTTACTACAAATGGAGATAAAATTTCTAAAGTTTGATCATTTGAAGTAGTATCAATAGCATAGATTAAAAATTCGTCTTCTACAATTTTTTTGACAATTTTTTTGTCCTTTATAAACAAAAGATTATCAGTTAATTGGCTAATTTCTCCTAAAAAATGTGTAGATAAAATTACCAGAGTTCCCCTTTCTGATATTTCCTTTAACATAACTCTAAGCTCTATTTGACTGCTAGGATCAAGCCCGTTAAAAGGTTCATCAAGCAATAAAACTTCGGGATTATTAATAAGAGCAATAGCCAAAAGTAATCTCTGTTTCATTCCCAAAGAATAAGTCTTTACAGATCTTTTATAAAATTTTTCAATCTTTGTTAAACTTACAATTTCTTTTATTCTAGTCTTTGGCAATTTTTGTATATTTGCAACAAATTTCAAATGATCAAGTCCTGTTAAATTAGGAAATAAAATACTTGCATCCTGTAAATATGACAATTTTTTAAAAATAGCATTATCCCTATTATCTATCCCATTTATAGTAATCTGTCCGGATTGATAGCTATTCAAATTTGTAATACAATCCAAAAGAGTAGTTTTTCCCGTTCCATTAGGTGCGACTAAAGCCCAAACCTCTGCATTTTCAAGTTCTAAAGATAAATCATTTAAAACTACATTCTCTCCATATCTTTTAGTAAGATTTTTTATACACAAACTAGGCATATCCATTCCTCCTTCTATCTTGAATAAATGCTATACAAATCAATAAAACTGTTAAAATACAAATTCCAATTAATAAAATTTTACAAGATTTGTCAAAACTGTAAGTAATAGTTTTAGATAAAATATTTATACTACTGTCAGCAATTTTTCCAACTCTCCAATATGAAAATGGATTATACCATTTATTAAACATCTGTAAAGTCGCTATAAGTCCAAATGATAAAATAACGGATTTTACACTCGATTTTACAAAAGTTGAAATTGCACTTGTAAATAGGAAAACAAATAGTCCATAGAGTAAAAACAAAATCAAACTTTTTATCAAAACATCAGATATTGGAACAATCTTATATCCAAAACTCATAAGTGAATAATAATCACTTTTTACAATATAAGTTGTAATTGGATATTTAAAAGATGATGAACCATTTATTAAAAATTCTATTCCAAAAAATATTGCAGGTATCAATACTCCTAACAAAATCGTTAAAATTCCACCTGTAAAAAGTCCCGACGATACAATCCTAAATTTACTTGCCCCCGATGTCCTTAAAAATCTAATTGTTTTATTTTGACTCTCCTCCAGTTTTGAAAATAAAATACCAAAAGTTACTACAATTATAAAAGTATAGATTAATACTAAATTATTTGTAAAAAAGTCCCATAATCTATGTGAAGTTCCTACTAATGTTTTTTTGCTATGATAATCAAGAAGATTACTTTCTTCTGAAGTTCTAGGTTGTTCAAACTCTGTTCTCTGTATATTCAAAGGATGAGCTGAAGGAATATTATGTTTTTTTAGATATGTTAAAGTTTCAAATGTGACTTCAACTGTCAATTTATTTATATGATAATCCTTAACTAAATCATTGTTTAAGTCTATAATTGTAAATTCTCCATCAGAATCTTTAAGATTTTCTAACTCTTTATCATATAGATATTCCCAATCTGAATTTTTTATTTTGTCTATCATTCTACTTCTAATTTCAATAATTTTGATATAATCTTTTTGAGATTCTTCGTTTAATTTTTTATCTTCTTCTGAAAGTTTTCCTTCTTTTAATTCTAGCTTGAAATGTTCTAAAGATAATTTTATGTCATCAATTACACTCTCATGAATTTCGATTTGTTTTTTAGTATTTTTATCATTTTCAAACTTGGATATTGATGATATTACAAATCCAAGAATTATAAGCATAATAAAGAATAGAATATTTTTCTTCTGTTTTATAAAATATTTAAAAAACAAATTACACATATATGCCTCCTAAAAATAGGGAGAGTTTATTGGGCAATATTACTTTATCTTCTATAAACGTATCCAGAATAATATGCTAAATATCCATCTCCAGTAGATTGATAATTTGTTAAATATAAAGTTCCACTATAGATAAATCTACCATGCTGTCTACTATAATAATACGTTCCTTTCAAGGATCCTTGAGTAGCAACAAAATAATTACTAATATATATTCTACTTGGAGCTACTTCTCCTTTAACTTCATAATTTTTATATGCTTTTTTCACAACTTCATCTGCTGTAATAGATGCAGACATTACAGAAAAAATCGTTACCATTAAACATAAAACCAAGCAAAATTTTTTTAATATTTTTTTCATAATATTATCTCCTTTTTTAAATATGATTATTATGTGTGTTACCCAATAAACTCTCTAATGTACTTATATCATATTTTAATTAATATGTCAAATATATTATACATATTTTCGCATTACTTTATCTTGAACAAATGCTATACAAATCAATAAAATTGTTAAAATACAAATTCCAATTGCTAAAATTTTACAAGATTTATCAAAACTGTAAGTAATAGTTTTAGATAAAAAATTTATACTACCGTCTGCAATTTTTCCAACTCTCCAGTAAGAAAACGGATTATACCATTTATTAAACATCTGTAAAGTCGCTATCAGTCCAAAGGATAAAATAACTGATTTTACACTTGATTTTACAAAAGTTGAAATTGTACTTGTAACAAGGAAAATAAATATTCCGTAGAGCAAGAACAAAATCAAACTTTTTATTAAAACATCAGATATTGGAACAATCTTATATCCAAAACTCATAAGTGAATAATAATCACTTTTTACAATATAAGTTGTAATCGGATATTTAAAAGATGATGAACCGCTTATCAAAAATTCTATTCCAAAAAATATTGCAGGTATCAATAGTCCAAGTATAATCGTTAAAATTCCACCTGTGAAAAGTCCCGACGATACAATCCTTAATTTACTTGCCCCCGATGTCTTTAAAAATCTAATAGTTTTATTTTGACTTTCCTCCAGCTTTGAAAATAGAATTCCAAAAGTTACAACAATTATAAAAGTATAGATTAATACTAAATTATTTGTAAAAAAATCCCATAATCTATGTGAAGTTCCGATTAATGTTTTTTTGCTATGATAGTCAAGAGCTTTATTTTCTTCAGAAGATCTCGGTTGATCAAATTCTGTTCTCTGCAAAAACAAAGGAAGGGCTGAAGGAATATTATGCTTTTTTAGATATGTTAAAGTTTCAAATGTAATTTCTATAGTTGTTTCATTTACATTATAGCTATCACCTATTTGAATGGAAGCAAATCTTCCTTCGGGATCTTTGAGATGTTTAAAACTGTCATCATATAAATACTGCCAATTTGAATTTTCAATGCTTTTTATGTATTCTTTACTTTCTTCTATATATTTAGGGATAATTTTCTGATATTCTTCTATTAATTCCTTATCTTCTTCTGAGATATTATCCTTTTCAAGTTCATTTTTGTAATGCTCCAGTTCATTTTTATATTCTTCGATATTCCTTTTGCTTCTTTCAATTTTTTCTTTATTAGTTTTGTTATTTTCAAAATTTTTTAAAGATGATGTCCCCAATCCCAAAATTATAATCATAATAAGTAATATAATATTTTTCTTCTGTTTAATAAAATACTTAAAAAACAAATTACACATAGCTACCTCCAAAGCAAAACGCAACAAAAAAAACATTTTATATAAAATACATTTCAGAAAATCAATTTATCTATTTACTTTCTCTTCTAGGTAAATCGTTACTACGAGAATATCATAATTGTTAATATTTGTCAAATATAATAACTAGTATTTTTCATATTATATATTGACATAAAATAAAATTATATCATATAGTAAGATAATTTGAGATTGTATAATTTTAATTTTAAAATATCGTTCTTATTATTTATGTAGCTTTTAATTATGAAAAAATATTAAAAAATGTATTTTTATTTTCAATTTTAATTCTATATTCTTGTAGCAGTATAAAAAAAGATAAAGCATTTTTATACTACATAAACATAAGTGAAAATTGTATAAAAAAACTCATCTAAACATGTTAGACGAGTTTTTATTGTGAAACAACAAGGTTCCCGGGTACCCACCCGATGCGAAGCATCGAGGAAGGGTGGGGTTCTTATTTAACTATTTTTAAAAATTTTACAAGCACATTCTATAAATATTTTCTATATCTTCAGGTGTTAATTCTCTAAAGCCTTTTATACTTTCTTTTCCCTTACAAGCCTTCTTAGCCATAATAGCAAAATTTTCATCGTTAATATTTACATCTTTTAATGTACTTTGTAATTTTAAGTCATTAAATAAAAATTCTGAAAGTTTTTCAATGGCTTTTTCTGCAATTTCTCTATCAGAAAGATTTTTATCTATACCAAAAACATTAACTCCAAATTGAACATATTTATATATATTTTCATCATTTAAACAATATTGCATCCAACGTGGAGTTAATATTGCAAGTCCATGTCCATGAGTTATATCATAAAAAGCTGAAAGTTCATGTTCCATTGGATGACAACTCCATGCAGTTGATTTACTTCCATTTATAAAACCGTTTATTGCCCAGGAAGATGTCCACATTAAATTAGCACGAGCTTCATAGTTTGTAGGGTCTTTCATTGCTATCGGAGCATATTTTATAACTGTTTTCATAAGACCTTCCATAACACAATCAAGCATAAACAAATCATTTTCTGTTGTAAAATAAACTTCTAGGATATGACTTAAAATATCTGCTGAACCGCAAGCAGTTTGATACTCACTTACACTGTATGTATTTTTAGGATCAAGAAATGAAACTTTTGGTAACATACACATTGAACCATTGCTTAATTTTTCATTTGTTTTAAGGTTTGAAATAACTCCACCATTATCCATTTCAGAACCGGTTGCTGAAAGTGTTAATATAGTTAAAAGAGGCAATGCATCTTCTATTTTTGCTCTTTTTTCTAAATCAAGAAAATCCCATGGGTCAAAATCAACTTTTGCTCCGGCACAAATAAATTTTGAGGCATCAATCGTTGAACCACCACCAACAGCAAGAACCACATCAATATTTTCTTCCTTACATATTCTAGCACCCTCTCTAACAGATTCTATTCTAGGATTAGGTTCTATCCCTGAAAGTTCAAAAACTTCAAGTCCTGCACCTCTTATTTCTTTTCGGATTTGTCCCCCGGACAGTCCATTTTTTATTCACAATTGCGGCTTTATCTTACACGCAAAGACTGCCAAGGTCAATAGGAAAAAGGACGTTTCCCGATGTCAATAATCACCACATCTTCAATTTATGTATCAAAACACTTAAAATCCCGTCTCATATAAGACATGCTTCCTCTATATCTTGTGTGTGCTCCAAGAAAATATTTTTTTCGTTTCGCTAATTTTCGTGTTTTTGTTCGACTATTTTTCTTTTTCCGCAGTTTTTTCATCCGCACCTGTTTCCACATGCAAAACCCGTGCGCCGGGGCAACGGAAAGGAGACGGGCGGCAGGCCCCGAACACCGGGCCGCCCTCCGCACGACCGCTGCAAACGCCGCGGCGGCAAGGCCCCAAACACCGGGCCGTCCTCCGCGCGCCGCAGACAATTCACAGCAGGGAAAGCACCCACAGCACCAGCCCGTACACCACGCTGGCGGCGGTGCCGATCGCGATCACCGGCCCGGCAATGGCGAACAGCTTCGCGCACGT
>OKSA01000264.1_pt1 | contig 50057 bp, 40 predicted proteins | sample 1601181 | NCBI WGS metagenome assembly OKSA01 (sample SAMEA3541538, study PRJEB24748) | human gut metagenome | biome: human gut; feature: human-associated habitat; material: faeces | place: China | collected 2012
CAAAGCAGTGTCCCGACAAGAACATCAAGCTTCTCAACGGAGGTTGTCCGATTCATGCCTGCGTAAATGTTGAGGATGTTAAGAAGGCTAAGGAGCTTCATCCGAACGCACTCGTTCTTGTTCATCCCGAATGCACTCCTGAAGTTGTTGCTATGGCTGATTATGTCGGCTCAACATCGGGCATAATGAATTATGCAAAGAAATCCGATGCAAAGGAATTCATTATCGGCACAGAAATCAGCATTGCCGAACATTTGCAGTATGAATGTCCGGACAAGAATTTCTACGGTCTTACATTAAAGCTCATCTGCCCGAATATGAAATCAACAACACTTGTTGATGTTTACAACTGCCTTAACGGCAACGGCGGAGAAGAAATCAAGCTTGACAATCAGACTATCACAGACGCAAGAAAGTGCATTGACGAAATGATCAGACTCGGCTGATAAATTACTTATGAACGCAAATCTGTTCGGGAGGAATAAATGACTAACAAAGCATTGATTGCAATGAGCGGAGGAGTTGACAGCTCGGTTGCCGCATTTCTTACCAAGGATATGGGATATGACGCAACGGGCATTACCCTCAAGCTCTTTGATAACGAAGATATCGGTGAAAAGCGAGAAAAAACCTGTTGTTCTCTTGATGACATTGATGATGCAAGGAGAGTTTGCCTCAAGCTCGGCATTCCCTACTATGTCTATAACTTCAAGGACAGCTTTAAGGAAAATGTAATCGACCGCTTTATCAGAGCCTATGAAAACGGTACAACACCGAATCCCTGCATTGACTGCAACCGCTTTATCAAATTTGAAAAGCTCATTCGCCGTGCAGAAGAGCTTGACTTTGACCGCGTTGTCACGGGTCATTACTCAACAATTGAGTATGACAAGGGTGCAGACCGCTATTTGCTGAAAAAATCGGTTGACAGCACAAAAGACCAAAGCTATGTGCTGTACTGTCTTACACAAAGACAGCTTGCAAAAACACTTCTTCCTCTTGGCACATATACAAAGGAAAAGGTGCGTGAAATTGCAAATGAGCTTGGTTTGATAAACGCACGAAAACACGACAGTCAGGACATTTGCTTTGTTCCCGACGGGGACTATGCAAAATTCATTGAACAGTACACGGGCAGAACTTATCCTAACGGTAATTTTGTTGATACCAAAGGTCATATTCTCGGTGAACACAAGGGAATTATCCGTTACACCGTAGGTCAGCGAAAAGGTCTTGGTCTTGCACTCCCCCACCCTATGTATGTTAAGGAAAAGAATCTTGACACCAACGAGGTTATTCTCTGCGATAACAACGAGCTTTTCTCAAAGGAGCTTTATGCAACGGATATAAACCTCATCACCTGTGACAAAATCGACAAACCGATTAAAGTCAAGGCGAGAGTTCGTTACAGCCAGCCTGAGAAGGACGCAATCGTTGAACAGATTGACGATAACACCCTGCACATTGTCTTTGACGAACCGCAAAGAGCAATCTCAAAAGGTCAGGCAGCAGTCCTCTATGACGGTGAATATGTAGTTGGCGGCGGAACAATTATATAAAATTTTATAATTATGATGATTTTAGAGAGCGTGATTTCACGCTCTCTTTTTAGATTGATAGCATTGCGATTATATTTCAGGCAGGAAAACACGGTTCGCCGCTACAGATTACACACTATTTTCATCTCCTCAAAACATTTTTATTAAATAAAAAATTTCATCAAGGCGGGCGTCCGATGAACGCCCCTACTTCAAACATAAAAAGTCGGCAAGACAGTATAATTTGCGTACTGTCTTGCCGACTTATATTTTTACTTATTTACACTTTTTCAAAAAATGATTACCATGTGCCGACATAAGCATGACCCTGTGAGTCATACTGCGACTCTGTATAATAATTGAGCGAAGTGCCGTCAAAACCGATATCAATGGTCTGACTCGAACCGTTTGTGAAAATAATGTAATCAACAGTGTTCGGAACTTCAACCGAGTAAACCTTCTGACCATAGTCATTTGTGTTGAGATATGTCATCGCAACGCCCGGCCATGATTTTGTAAATGTACCGTCTTCAGCCCATGAGTAGCAGTAGAGTGTACCATCCCAGTTGAGTGAATCCGTAAACTTAACTGTATAGGTTGATGACGGAGTGGTTGTAGGCTCTGTAACAGGAGCTGTTGTTGCAGGAACGGTTGTCGGAACAACTGTCGGCTCTTCTGTTGCCGGCTCGGTAACAGGGGCGGTTGTCGGAGTAACTTCCGACTCATAGTAAGTGCCGACATTTCCGTGACCGTCAAGCTTTGCGACATACATCTGAATGTATGTTGCGTCTTTAACGCTTACGATATCATCCTCGCCGTCAGCGTCACATCTTGCGGCTGCGATAAGAGCCTTATCTGAGAGTGTTATGAGCTTCACAATGTACTTCTGAACCGCTGTTGCGTCAAGTACATTAATCGCACCGTTGAGATTAACATCACCGATAAGAATTTTTTCCGTCGGCTGTGTAACGGGGGCTGTGGTAGGAGTTACCGTTGAAGGAGCAGTTGAAGGACGCTCCGATGATGTGTAAAGATAAACAACATTGATAATACCCGATGAAAGGTTGCCTGACGCATTTACGGGAGCAATAACATCTGTTCTGCCCGAAAGCGGAGAAGTTTTGTATGTATCGTCTGAAGAAACCTTTGACTGAATTAAAATTTCATCATCGGCAATCTTTTCACCTGTTGCGGCGTCAATGTGGCTTGTGATAACCTTGCTGCTAAAGCTGAGTTTCTTATTCTGAACCCATGCCTCGCCCGAAACAAGGTAGCCTGTCTCGTTTGCACCCGGCTCCTGCTGTGAGTCTGTGTGGAACATTACATATGAGCTTGATGCAGGAATTGTGCATTTGAGCCATCCGTTGCCCTCACTTGTCATAACAGTTGCGTTGTTCCACTTGCCGTTAGGCTCTTCGCCGCCGTCTGTGTAAGCATAGCAACGAACATTTGACCAGTTGTTTGAGTTATAGTAGTGAACAACCGAACTTGTGCTGTCAAGTGCCTTATAAACAAAGTTAATGGTTGTGTTAGTACCGTTAAATGTACCTGTCGTGTTGGCAGGATACTTGTCTGTGTCGAGCTGATAGCCCTGAATTGATGTGAACGGAACGCTGTAGCTGTCGCCTTCACGATACTTTGTTGAAACGGTGTCCTTAATTGACTCACCGTTTTCGTCAACATAATTTACCGTAACATAGCCTGAACGAATACCGCTGGAGCTGTAAACATAAGTTACATTGTAGTTCTTTCCGCCTGTAACAGTACCCGAAGTTACACCCTGAGTATCCTTGAGAGTATAGTCATAAAGGATGGTTGTGTCGGGGTAAGTACGGTATGTTGTACCGTCTGCATATTTTGCTGTTGATGTCTTGAGAACATTTCCGCTGTCATCAATATGTTTAATTGTTACCGTACCGAATGTTTTTTCACTAACCTTAAGGTTGTTAAATGTTGAACTCTGAACAAGCACACAGGCGCTGTTTGCGGGAACTGTATATGTGTTGCCCGAAACTGTGCCAAGACTTTTAAGACCTGCCGTCGTACCGTCTGCAACTACTGTCCAGCCGCTGCCGTCAAGTGTAATCGGCCAATCATTTGTTGAACTTGCGTTTACAAGAACACAAACCTTGCCCCACTCATTTGACTTGTTGTTTGAATATGTGTAAGCAACAACATCGCCGTATTTTGACTGGAATGAAGGAGTGTTGAATGTTGAACTCTTCATCGGAGAATAGTTTTCTCTGATTTCAAGAAGTCCCTTGTAATAAGCGGCAACATCCGAGTATGTCTTTACTCTTGACCAATCAATCTCATTTATTGCGTCGCTTGATTTGTAACTATTTGTATCACCCTGTTTTGTACGGCAAAATTCCGAGCCTGCCGTCATAAACGGGATACCCTGTGAAGTAAGGAGAAGTCCCATTACTTTCTTAACCTGTCCCCTGAGTGATGAAGATGTTGAATTCCAGCTTGATGAGCCGTTACTCTTTACAATTTTATCCCAGAGGATAAGGTTATCGTGAGCGTCGGCATAAGCAATTGTCTGTGAAGGAGCCTGAGCCGAAAAGCCCTTGCCGGTTACACCGTTTGCAACCGTTCCGGCCTTATCGGTGTTGCCCTGAACAAATCCCTTATCGGAACCGTCTGTGCTTCCCTTGATTGCGTCACGGTAGCTGTCGCAGAACATACCTACTCTTGAGTTGAGTGAACCTGCCTTTGACTGCGAGCAACCGTCGGAAATTGCAACACTACCGCCTGTCCACGGTTCACCGTACATGAGAATCTTTTTACCCGAACCGTCTGAATAAAGTCCGTCAAGAGCAGAACGGATATCGTTCATTGTTGTGATATCGTGAATACCCATAAGGTCAAAACGGAAACCGTCAATGTGATATTCCTCCGCCCAATACTTTACGGATTCAATCATATACTTTCTGTACATCAGCTTATCTGACGCAGTTTCGTTACCGCAGCCTGAACCGTTTGAATATGCTGATGATGAATTCATTCTGTAGTAATAACCCGGAACAGTTCTGTTAAAGCAGGAATCGGTTGAGAATGTGTGGTTGTAAACAACATCCATTACAACTGAAATTCCTCTGTCATGAAGAGCCTGAATCATCTGCTTAAACTCAGTGATTCTTGTGTTGCCGTCATATGGGTTCGTTGAATATGAACCCTCGGGAGCGTTATAGTTCACCGGATCATAACCCCAGTTACGGTTTGAAGAAGAACTTGCAACATCTTCCTTTACCGAACCGTAATCATAAACAGGCATAAGCTGAACGCAGTTAATGCCCTGCTCAACAAGGTAGTCAATGCCTGTTGAAACGGCTGATGAACTTGTGTCTGAATTAAGAGTTGTGCCGCCCTCGGCAAATGCAAGGTACTTACCCTTGTTGTCCTCACTCACACCCGAGTTTTTGGAAACTGAAAAATCTCGCACATGAACTTCCCATACAGCCGCCTCGGATGCGCTATTAAAGAGAACATGCTTATCGTCCGACCAACCGCTTGGATCGGTTGAGTCAAGGTCAACAACCATTGTACGGTTGCCGTTTACACCGACAGCCTGTGAGTAAACATCCTGTGTTTCCTTGGTTGTGCCGTTTACTGTTACAAGATATGTGTAATATTTGTTTTTGTAATCACCGCTCAGATTAAGTGACCAAACACCTGTTGAGCTGTCTTTTTTCATATCATAGGTGCCGATTGCCGAAGCGCCCGCCTCGTTGTCAGAACCTGTTGTGTAGAGCTTGAGCTTTACGGATGACGCATCAGGTGACCAGGTTTTCCATGTTGTGGAAGTTTTGCTGTACACTGAACCGAGTCCCGATTCGTTATACGCTTTGCTTGCATAGCTTTCAAGATAGTTTGCATTGTAATAATTGCCTGCTGAAACCGATTCATCGCTTGTTACTGCCGCATTTGAGGCAAAGGCTGACATACCTGCAATCATGGACAGAGAAAGAAGAATCGATAACGGTTTGCGTAATCTCATATTTTCACTCCTAAATATTATTTCGCACAAAGTACCGTACGATAACTATATTTTAACATTTATAAATGCCGTATTTTTCCTATTGAGAACTAAAAAAGCATCCTAAAGCCAAACTTTAAGAACGCTTTTTATACATTATGCACAAATAAAGACTGATGCAAAGCAATAATTAACTATTATTATTGCAATATTTCAGCAGTTAACTGTCGTCGATATGTTATTTGCCGTTTGCCGAAAAATCTGACTGCACTGAAATTATATACCATATGTAATACTTTGTTACATATTATTAAGATTTTATCGAACTAAAGTTTTTATTGTTATATAATTCTTTAACTGTGGTTTACATTCATTTGTCATTATGTACAATTTATTACTGATACATCACTGTTTGTTTACAAATCAACAATATTTTTGTAATAATATTGACAATATCGCAACATAATAGTATTATTATCTTGTGGCCGGTTGTCATCCGGAGGGAAAAATGATAACCTACAAATTGAATCATACACCCGAAGACGGGTTTAACACCTTTGGGATAAGCGCATTTTGCGGCAAAAAGCTTATAAAATCCGTGTCGGGAATCAGCGAAAACTTTCGTGAAATGACAGAGCTTGTCGAAATGTGCAACGAACTTGAGCTTGAACTCTGCCAGCTTGACGATATCATCGAAGATTATCTTACTGATTTCACACTTTAATTTGCAAAGACTTTAACTTTTGTCATAATCGTGGTACAATAGTGTTTAATGTTATATCAGACATTATATATCAGACAATAAGGTGATATCATGATTTGCAATTTATGTCCGAGAAAATGCGGTGCGGTTCGTACTGCCCACAGCGGAAACGGATTTTGTAAAATGGGAGAACTGCCCGTTGTTGCAAGAGTTGCTCCGCACTATGGCGAAGAACCGTGCATAAGCGGTACAAAGGGCAGCGGAACTGTTTTCTTTTCGGGCTGTACAATGAGATGCGTGTACTGCCAGAACTACGAAATTTCAAACGAGGACGGCGGAAGAACAATCACTCCCGAAAGGCTTGCCGAATGTTACAAAGAACTTGAGGACAAGGGAGTGCATAACATCAACCTTGTAACGGCTGACCATTTTGCACACGCTGTTGTTAAAAGTCTTGAAATTTACAAACCGAGAATTCCGATTGTATATAACTGCAGCGGATACACAAGTCCGAAAACTCTCAGTATGCTTGACGGACTTGTTGACATTTATCTTCCCGACTTTAAATATGCAGATGATTTTCTTGCGGTAAAATACTCTTCCGCACCGAATTATGTCAACACGGCTGTTGCCGCAATTCACGAAATGACTTTTCAGGTTGGTCTGCCGCAGTTTGACGATGATGGCATTATGAAAAAGGGCGTTATCGTAAGACATCTGATTTTGCCTGCCCACACAAAGAACAGTCTTGAAGTGCTTGATATTGTAAAACGCAGATTCGGCGATCAGGTTTTGTTAAGTCTTATGTGTCAGTACATTCCTATGGGCAAGGTCAGCGACAGGGAGTTTTCACGAATTAACCGTAAAATCACACGCAGAGAATATGACAAGGTAAAGCTTGAAATGATGCGACTGGGAATTGACGGCTTTACACAGGAGCTTTCTTCCGCAGATGAAAGCTATGTCCCCGAATGGGATTTTGAAGGATGATTTTGTCAGTTCGGTCATCTGAATTCCTCTTTATTTTTCAATTGATATTATTTACTTAGTATTATTCTCTTAGTCTTTTTCTATGGGTATTATTAGGCTTCAAATTCTGAAGTAGTCCCCTTCAAAATCTGAAGGGGACGGGTTCAAATTCTGAAGGGGGCAGGTGCAAATTTTGAAGGGTATGAGTTCAAATTCTGCACCCCTAAAATACGAATTTTTACATTCGATTTTACCGCCCGTTAAAAACAATTAAATTAACATAAAAACGGAGAGCGTCTTGCCCTCCGTTTAATTTTTATTAAAATATTTTACTGCTTTTCAACCGTTTGTGACGGTTTTACATACAGGGTTTTGTTGTTGACATAAATTACCATACCAGGTTTTGAGCCGTTTGGCTTTGACACATAGCGAACAAGTGTGCAGTCAACGGGAACCTGACTGCTGTTTCTCGCTTTACTGTGATATGCCGCAAGCTGTGCCGCCTCATAGATTGCCGTGTCGGAAATCTCTTTGCCGTCCGAAACAACAATTACATGAGAACCGTGAATGTCCTTTGTGTGCAGCCACATATCGTTCTTTGATGCTGTTTTCAAAGTCAGCTTATCATTCTGGCGGTTGTTCCTTCCTACAAGGATTTTAAAACCGTCGCTTGATTCAAATTCGAGCGGCGGCAAAGTTGTCTGACGGGGCTTTTTGCCCTTTTGAACCTTGAGATAGCCATGCTCGGTAAGTTCCTCACGAATTTGCGCAAGGTCTTTTTCATTCTCCGCACGGTCAACCGTATCGAGAACCGAATTAATATAATCAAGCTCTTCCCTGCCCTTTTCAAGCTGTTCTTTGAGCATAATTTCGGCATTTTTAGCCTTGCGGTAATCCTTGTAATACTTCTGAGCATTTGCCGAAGGTGAGATTGCCGGATTAAGCTTTATGCGTAAAATTGCGTTGTTCTCATCGTAAAAGTTTTCAACATCAACATACTCCGCACCACGCTCAATGCGATAGATATTTGCCTGTAAAAGGTCACCGCATATGCGAAGATGCTCACGGTCTGCACAGCGTTCAAGCTCACTCTTCTGCTTTGCAATTTTTCGTGCAAGCCTTTCAAGTGTGTTGTTCAAAAGCTTTGTAAGGCTTTGTGATTTCACCCTCATTCTGTCACGACTGTCACGAGCCTCATAGAATCCGTCAAGCAAATCGGAGAAGCTTTCCTTACTCTCAACCTTTGCAAAATCGCCGTACTGCTCAACATTCATAAAGCAGAAGTCCATAGGCTTGCCGTCCTCACGATAAACCACAACAGGCTTGCCCGAACAATCGCTGCAAACGCTTTTCAGCTTTTCGATTTCAACTGCGAGTCGGTCAAAAAGCACACCCTCAATTCTGTTTGTTGCGCCCTCCATAACCTTGTATTCAATCTCACGGCATACAATCGGAGAAACACCCTCAATTGTCCTTAACAACGCCTTGTTAAGCGGCATTTCCGTGTCAAGATTTTTTACGGCTGTACACACATCAAGCGCCGAACATTTAAGCAGATTCAGCTTGTTCTGCGATTCGGGAAGTTCGTATTTTATATTCGGCAGTACAAGTCTTTTACTGCTCATTGTAAGATCTACACGCTTGAGTGAATCGATAATGACGCCGTTTGAATCGACAATAATTATGTTGCTGTACATACCCATAATTTCGCATACAACAGTTATCATCACAGTATCGCCGAGTTCGTTCACGCACTCGAAATCGAGCATAAGAACACGGTCACAACCGTTCTGGCGAAGTCCCACAAGCTTTCCGCCGCCGATTCTTTTTCGCAAAAGCATACAGAACATCGGAGGTTGTGCAGGATTTTCGGGTGTTGACGAACAGAAGTTCACTCTCGGTGAATTTGCTCGTGCAGAAAGCAACAGCTTTTTGTTGCCGGAAAATGTTCTCAACCCGAACACAAGCTCCTCTCTGTTCGGCTGATAAATCTGCGACACCCTTGCACCGAGGGCCTCTTTTTCTATTTCACTTTTAATATGTCTTAAAAAAATTCCGTCAAGCGCCATAGTAACTCCGTAAATTATTTGTGATATTTACCGTTTGATGAAATCTCAAACGCACGGTAAATCTGTTCGCTTAAAATCATTCTTGCCATTTGGTGAGGAAAGGTCATTCTGCTCATTGAAAGACGGACATCCGCCCGTTTTTTAACCGATTCGTCAAGCCCGTAGCTGCCGCCGATAATAAAATCAACGGTGCTTTTTCCGCTTACAGACGCATTGTCAATCAGCTTTGAAAGCTCCTCACTCGACATAGACTTTCCCTCAATACACATTGCAACAACATAATCCGAAGGCGAAATTTTTTGCATGATTCGTTTTCCCTCAGAGAAAATAACCTCATCAATCTGCGACCTATTCGGTATGTTGCTCTTAATGCGTTCTTCCGAAAGCTCAATAATATTGAATTTACAAAATGCGGTCAAGCGTTTTGCATACTCTGCAATTGCGTCGGTAAAATATTTTTCCTTGATTTTGCCGATACAAATTATGTTAATCTTAATCATATTCCTCTTGTTTGTTTAAGGTTAAAAGATGATGGCTTTTGTTATGCTTACGCTCGGAGCAACATCAAGCGAATAATCGCTTTTGTACTTCATTCCGTTTGATGTGAGCAGGTCTACGGATGTTGACATTGCAAGCGGAACGGTATTATTTTCTTCGCTGAGATGGCCGAGCATAAGTCTTAAAGTTCCCTTTTCAACAAGGTTAACAAGTTCTTTTGCACAAGCCTCATTTGAAAGATGTCCTCTGTTTGAAAGGATTCTCTGCTTTAGCGGATAAGGATAAAATCCGTTTTTGAGCATATTGATATCGTGATTTGACTCAAGCACAACAAAGTCGCTCTGCTCTGCGGCAGTTCTGACATCGGGCAACATAACGCCCATATCGGTTGCTATAAGTGCGGATTTTCCGTCGGGAGCAGTAACACGGTAACAACAGCTTTCCGCCGCATCGTGGGGTGTGTCAATTCGCTGAACACGCATATTGCCGATTACAACCTCGTCAGTTATAACATCTGCATCCGTGTTTGGATCAAGCTTATTGCCTGCCCTCAAAGCATTGAGCGTACCAAGACTTGAATACACCTTAAAGCCGTAACGCTTTGCAAGCACACGCAACGCACTGCAATGGTCAGTGTGTTCGTGAGTTATAAAAACCGCCCCGATACTGCCCATATCAAGTCCGTTTGCAAGCATGGCATTTTCAATCTGCTTGCATGAACGACCTGCGTCAATCAGTACGCCTTCGCTTGCCGAACCTATGTAGTAGCTGTTACCCTTACTTCCGCTGAACAGCGGCACTGCTCTTGCCAAAACAATCAATCCTTATCTTTAGTATAACGAATATGATAACACAAATTTTAAAATTTGTAAATTATCTCACAAAAAAGCCGTTCTCACAAAGAAAACGGCTTTGATTTCTAATTAAATTTTAGTCAGGCACCAAGCTCCTGCTCGTTGTCTCCTGTAAAATACACCTTTTTGATATCTGCACCAAGTCCTCTGAACTTTTCAACAACATCTTCATATCCACGCTCAATGAACTGAATATTTGAAATCTCGGTTGTGCCGTTAATTTCAAGAGCGGCAATAATCATAGCCGCACCTGCACGAAGGTCGGTTGCCTTAACGGGAGCCGCTGTGAGCGGAACACCGCCCTCAATGATTGCAAGTCTGCCCTCAACAGAAATCTGCGCACCCATTCTGATAAGCTCGCTGACATACTGATAGCGATTATCCCAAACATTCTCGTTGATGATGCTTGTTCCGGGAACGCTCATAAGCAATGCGGCAAACTGCGGCTGACAGTCTGTCGGAAAGCCGGGATGCGGCATTGTCTTGATATTACAGCGCTTTAGCGGAGCAGATGACGCATCAACCTTGAGAGCCTCATCATATTCCGTAATCTTAACACCCATCTCACGCAGCTTTGCGCTGATTGATTCAAGATGCTTCGGTGTAATATTCTTTACCGTAATACAACCTCTTGTTGCGGCGGCGGCACACATATATGTTCCTGCCTCAATCTGGTCGGGAATAATCGAATAAGTAATGCCGTGAAGATACTCAACGCCACGGATTTTGATAACATCCGTACCTGCGCCCCTGACATCCGCTCCCATTGAATTAAGGAAGTTCGCAAGGTCAACAATATGCGGTTCTCTTGCGGCATTTTCAATAATGGTCTGTCCCTTTGCCTTTGATGCGGCAAGCATAATGTTCATTGTTGCACCTACGGATACAACATCAAGGTACACATGTGTACCGACAAGTCTGTCGCATTCTGCCTCTATAATCGCACCGTCAACAAGCTGAGTTGTCGCACCGAGAGCCTCAAAGCCTTTAAGATGCTGGTCAATCGGACGCACACCAAAGTTACAGCCGCCCGGAAGAGCCACCTTAGCCTTGCCGTACTTGCCCAAAAGTGCGCCGAGAAGATAATATGACGCTCTCATACCTCTTACAAGGTCGGTCACAGCATTGCATGTGCGGATTTTTGTAGGATCAATATATAAGGACGAACGGTTGATTCGTCTTACATTAGCACCCATCTGCTGAAGAATTCTGCTGATAAGTGATACATCGCTGATGTTAGGAATATTTTCAATCTGGCATGGCTCATCACAAAGAATAACTGCCGGAATGATTGCAACGGCTGCATTTTTCGCACCGCTGATTGTCACTTCACCCGATAATGGCTTTCCGCCGGTAACTACGAACTTCTCCAATTGTTACACCCCAATTAATGTGTAGAAGATACTTTTAACTAAATAAGCTAAATATCTGAAAATGTATATCTATATAGTGTATAAGTAAAAATCAAAAATTATACGAATCTAAAATTCAAAATGAGAACTAATTTGTTACATTTTATTAAAAACGAGCCCACTCGGTTACGCAGATGTAATTTAACAATTCTCTTACAGAAAATGATACTACAAAATTGTAGTAAAGTCAACGGAATAATAAAACTGTAATCTATTTTTGGGCATGTTGTACTCAAATTATTAATTTGTTGCTTTTTTTGTTTTTAATATAACCAACCATGTTTTTTAAAACTGTTTTTTCCTAAAAAGAAGTAATTAATCAAAGCAATTTTTTGTAAAATTATTACAAATTGAAACAGTTATTATATTTTCTTAATTGAAAATTTGCAGGCAAATCTATCGTATATATTTATTCTTTGCAAATCAAACGAATAAAACAAAAATATCTAAAGGTAAATTTTTTTAAAAATCACAGACAAAATGATTATTATGCCGAAAAAAAGACTTTACTGCCACTTGCATTGAATTTAAAACTTTTATCAATTATGATTGAAACAGAATCAGTCGGCAAGTGTCCTTTTACATTATAATAACGACAAAATTAAGGCATTGCGGCAAATTTTTAATTAACGGGGGATTCAGAATGAGCGAAACAGCAAAAGAACCGAAAAAAATAAGTAAAAGAAGCAGTGAAGAAAAAATTGAAATTATTGTTGCGATTTTTCTCGGAATAACCGCACTTGCCACAGCATGGGCATCGTGGATAGGTTCACTTCACGGCGGAAATCAGGCGACTAACTACACAAAAAGCAACAACCTCTCATCAGAGGGCAACTCGATGTGGAATGAGGCTTCTCAAAATCTTATGCAGGATATGATCACATGGAATGACATCAATGAGGCAAACCTTAATTACCAATATGCGGAATCTAAAAACGATAAAGCGGAAATGGAAAAATATCAGTACCAAATTGATCAGCTTATGAGTGATAACTGTACAGAAGAATTTCTTGAGGCAATTAATTGGGCAATGGATCAAAAGGAAAATGTAACTCCGTTTATGAAGGACGGTTACACCGAAAGCTATTTTGCAGAGGCACAAGCTACAATTGAAGAGTCGGATAAACTTCTTGAACAAGGTAAGAAAGATAACGCAAACGGTGATGCATTCGGTCTTGTAAGCGTAATTTACTCGGTTGTACTCTTTATGCTCGGTATCGTAGGCACTTTCAAGAATCTTCCGAACAGAAGAATTGTGCTTGGTGTTGCAGTTGCAGGTTTTATTCTTGCCACTATATATATGTTTACAATTCCGATGCCGACAGGATTCAATATTCTCAGTTATTTCGGAATGGCATAAAACAAAATATTCTGTACTCACAGCGGTGAAAGCAAATGCTTTTGCCGCTGTTTTTTTGTAAAAAATCAAAAAAATATTACACTTTTCCCTCTATGTCTATTGACTTTTTAAAAAGGGAATGCTATATTATAATTAACATATGAGCATATCTTCATATGTTCAAGTGTAACTTTTAATCTGACAGAAAATAAAAGGGGACGCCTATGGAAAACAAAGAAAAAACAACCACTCCCGAAATGCCCGACATTGATGTGCTGTTTGAGCTTGCAGACCTTTTTAAGGTTTTCGGTGATTCAACCCGACTTCGCATTATGTACACCATTTCGGAAAATGAAATGTCGGTACTCAACATTGCTGAAGCTCTCAGCATGGAGCAAAGCACAATTTCTCACCAACTGCGTGTGTTAAGGCAGAACAAGCTGGTGCGTGTTCGCCGTGAAGGAAAGCAGATTTATTACAGCCTTGACGATGACCATGTGAAACGAATCATCGAAATGGGACTTGACCATGTTCTTGAATAAGGGGGAAACATATGAGGTACAAATATCAGCTTGACAATCTCAACTGTGCTAATTGTGCAGGCAAGATTGAGGCTAAAATTGCAGAAACAGACGGCTTTGAGGATGTGAGCTTCAATTTTGCGACAAAACTTCTCAACTTCAAAAGCGAAAAGCAGAATCCTGTTTCCGAAATTCAGGCGATCTGCGACAGCATTGAGGACGGTGTAACTGTTGTTGACAAAACTCCGAAAAATGATATCACAACAAAGGCAGAACCCGAAATCACGAAAAAGAAAATCAACCGTGACACAATCTTCCTTGCAATTTCAATTGTACTTGCTGTAGTGTCCGAAATTCTCCACCTTACACTTGACGGTGTTACGGCTGTTCATTATGTTGTACTCGCAGCGTGTTTTGTTGCAACACTTCTTTCGGGTTACAAGGTATTTATCAAGGGTGCAAAAAACATTCTAAAGCTGAGAATTGACGAAACAACGCTTATGGCTGTTGCGGTAATTGCGGCATTCTGTCTTGGAGATTTTGTTGAGGCGGCAATGGTAACAATCCTCTTTTCTATCGGTGAAATTTTTGAGGATCGAGCAGTTGACGCATCCCGCCGTGACATTGAAAAGCTTGCAAACATTCGTCCCGATACAGCAACAATTATTGTTGACGGTGCGGAACAGATTGTTCCTGCCGAAAGCGTTGAAATCGGAAGTATCATTGAAATCAAGCCATACGAAAGAGTTCCGCTTGACGGCATTATTATTAAAGGTAAAACAACTCTCGACACATCGGCTCTCACAGGCGAAAGCCTTCCTGTTGATGCAGGCGAGGGCAGTGAGGTACTCAGCGGTGCAATCAACGGCAGTAACCTTATTACCGTCAAAACCACAAAGCATTTCGGCGACAGTACCGCAACAAGAATTCTTCAGCTTGTTGAAGATGCCGCCGCTCAAAAGGGCAACAGCGAAAAGCTTATTTCAAGATTTGCCTCCGTTTACACACCGGTTGTTGTACTCATTGCAGTTGCAATCGCAGTAATTCCTCCGCTTTGCGGACTCGGAGCATTCAGCGAATGGCTCTACCGTGCGCTTGTTTGTCTTGTAGCGTCATGTCCGTGTGCTATTGTTATTTCCGTACCTCTCTCCTACTATTCGGGTATCGGTGCGGCATCCGAAGTCGGTGTACTCATCAAGGGCGGAAAATATATTGAGGCTCTTGCAAAAGCAGACACATTCGTATTCGATAAAACAGGCACGCTCACAAGCGGTAAGCTCAGCGTAAACAAGGTTAATCCCATAGGCTCACACAGTGCCGACGAAGTTCTTGCTCTTGCCGCTGCAAGCGAAAAATATTCCGCTCATCCGATTGCCTCCGCAATCAGAGAAAAAGCAAACGGTCTTGAGCCTCCCGAGCTTTCCGACTACAGCGAAAGTGCCGGCCACGGAACAAGCGCAGTTTATAACGGCAAAACTATTCAGTGCGGCGGTTCAAAGATTCTTTCGGACGAACAGAAGAAGATTGCAAATAAAGACGATTCTGTTTTCGTAATTTATGACGGTCAGCTTATCGGTTCGCTCAATGTCAGCGATACGGTAAGGCCTGAGGCAAAAGAGGTTATCTCACAGCTTAAAGCGCTCGGTGTCAAGAACACGGTAATGCTCACGGGTGACAGACAACAGCCTGCCGAAAATGTTAAAAACGAACTCGGACTTTCCGAATGTCACGCAGAGCTTCTCCCTGCTCAAAAGCTTGAGCTTTTCAAGGGCTTGAAATCAAAATCCAAGGGTGCTTGCTTTGTAGGCGACGGCATCAATGATGCCCCTGTTCTTTCGGCAAGCGACTGCGGTATCGCAATGGGATTCGGCAGTGAAGCCGCTATTGAAGCGTCAGACGCAGTTCTCGCATCAGGCACACTCAAACAGCTTCCAAAGGCAATTAAAATTGCAAGAAGTGTTATCAACACAGTCAAGGGCAACATCATCTTTGCCCTCTCAATCAAGGCTCTTGTAATTATCCTTGCCGCATTCGGTCTTGCACAAATCTGGATGTCCGTTATCGCCGACACAGGCGTCAGCGTAGTCTGCGTACTAATAGCCGCAAGACTCCTCAAAAAGAAATATTGATTATATATCGTTAATTTATAATTTACAATCATTAAAGCACAGTGAATTTTATTTAAATTTTCGCTGTGCTTTTTTATATTTACAAATATAGTCTTTACATAATTCTTGTTTATGTGATATTTTTTAACATTCTTGTTGACATTTAGCTATTTATTAGTTATAATCTTGATGTTGTGTTCTTTGTTATTATAGTTTGAGGTGATTATTATGATTTAATTTTACAATTAGTTTATTTTTTGTTTTTTATTAAATTTAGGAGGTAGTACCGTACTATGAAAAAATTCTTATCAATACTTTTATTATGTGCAATTCTTCTTTCTTTTCCTGTAATTGCACATGCAGAAAGTGAAGACTCTAATGAATCTGAGGTGTACTCAGGTGAAATCATTCCATCAGAAGAAGAGGAGCAAGAATATTTATCATCTCTCAGCAAAACAGACTTATTAAAAATAAAACAAAAAGAAACAGAAGCAAAATTAATAGAAAAATTCTCCAAACCAACAGCAAGAGCGGCTTATAAGATTTCAATACCTGGAACGTTCACCATATATCAACAAAGTAAAAGTTATTATTGCGTTCCCGCTTGCGTAAAAAGTGTATTGCAATACATAAACGGTAAGAGTGACTCTCAGGATAAAATAGCAAGTGACCTTGGAACTATTAGAATCGGTACCGATGGCAGAAAAATAGCACCCTATTTGAATAAAAAGCAAAAGTCTTTTTATTATGCCCGTCTTGAAGAACCAAGCAAAACACTTATGGAAAGTTGTCTGTATGCAACTATTGCAAGAAATAAAAAGCCGTGTTTAATGGCAATTATCACTGAAAGCAACGATGATTGGTACTATACTACACGAGGACACAGATTAGTAGTTAACGCTATATACAGTGATAAATCAAGAATTCAATTTGCCGATCCAATGGGTAAATTAAATTCTAATTGGCCTTATTTCTATGTCAAAAGTTCAACTTTGGTCAAGAAAGTATGCAACGATATAATCTGGTAATTGTCTTTCCATTGAACCTATATATAGGTTCAATGGATTTTTATATTAGGAGGAATTATTTTGAGAAAAGCATTTCCGTTAATATCAATTATTTTAATTTCACTTTTGCTATATGGCTGTAACATCTCTTCTTCATCAAGCAATAACCCCACTGAACAAACAACCGTAACGAATACAGATGATTTATCTCTCGATTCAGATATTGAAACAACAGAATTAAATCATGACTTGGATATTTACAACAACGATAAAAAAATAGATACCTTAAATCTTTTCGATGCACTTATGCCAACTGAGGATGGACTCATATATTCAAAAATCAATAAAGACTCTCCAAATGAAATGGAATATTACAGATATTATTTTGATAAAAAAAACAGTGTAAAACTTGGTTCAATAAAAAACTGGTCTATGCAAATTCACGATAAAGCTTATGTAAATAATCACCTTTGCTTTACGGCAAGCACGGGCGACATTACCAACGAAGAAAACAGAACTCTTGAATTTATTGATATAGACCTTAATAAAAACAAAATGACTACTGTCTTTTCTGACAAAGGCGGTTTTCCCTATGATACCGTTACAGGTGCAGACAATCTTGTCATAATTACAAAAGTATTAAACAACGGTACTTCTTTGGAACTATATGACACCGAAACGCAAAAGTTTAAACAACTGAAATATTTAGAGTTTGATGATAAGAACTGTGTAGGAAAAACTATAAGAAAAGTTTCAATTGACGACAAAACAAAAACAATCTGCCTCTTGGTTTTGGACTGTGTTTCGGAAACAGATGTTTCTTTAAAAATAGAAACCTATGACTATGATATGAATTTTCTCAAAAGCTATGATATATCCGATATTTCAGATGATTCAAATGAACTGATTCAAGGTGTACAGTTCTTTGATTTTAGAAACAACTACCTTATCTATCAAAATTTTAGTATGACAAGATGTATAGGTTATATAGGGAACAAAAAATTGCAAAAATCCGATATGATTGACAACATTGACGACACCTACTCTATGGCTCAAACTCCACAAAAAGGATATGATACAATTTTATCATATAAAGGAATTGATTCAGACCACAAGATATACTCATTTAACACCATTGACAAAACAATGAAAAAAACAACATTCAAGCCTGAAATCAAAGACTACACTATAAATAGAATATCACGGATAGGAAAAGATAATTTGATGATAATAATGTTCCCTGATAATGCAGACAAAAAAAGCAACCTTAATCCAAGAATATACTTTACAAAACTAAGCGACTTAAATTTTCAGTAAACAGGCGGTAAAAATCAATTAAAATCCATTTTGCAAATTATCTGTCAAAATCCTGCAAAAAATTTAATTTATGGGCAATACTGCTCTTTACTTTTTAAGGTATTTATTGTATAATTAGCGGTAAAGCAAAAAGGTATATTTAATGTTACAAAACACCTTTTGCTCACAATAAAAAGGATAGGAGGGACAAAACATAATGATCAGCGGTGCTGAAATTATGGTAAAATGTTTGGAAGCCGAGGGCGTTGACATAGTCTTTGGTTATCCCGGTGCGGCTATCTGCCCATTTTACGATAAAGTTTACGATTCGAGCATTACCCACATTCTTGTTCGTCAGGAACAGAACGCTGCTCATGCGGCAAGCGGCTATGCAAGATGCAGTAATCGTCCCGGTGTTTGCGTGGCAACTTCCGGTCCCGGTGCAACCAACCTCATCACAGGCATTGCAACCGCCTATACGGACTCTATTCCGATTGTTGCCATTACAGGTCAGGTTCGTTCCGACCTTCTCGGCAGAGATGTCTTTCAGGAAGCTGACATCACGGGAGCTTGTGAACCGTTTGTAAAGCACAGTTATCTCGTCAGCAAAACAGAAGACCTTCCGAGAGTTTTCAAAGAGGCTTTCCATATTGCCTCAACCGGCAGACCCGGTCCTGTACTTATCGACATTCCCGTTGATATTCAGGAAAATGAAATTGAAAGTTTTGAATATCCCGAAAGCGTAAACATTATCGGTTACAAGCCGAACACTAAGGGACACGCAATTCAGGTTAAAAAGGCTGTTGAGGCCATCAACGCAAGCAAGCGTCCTGTTATCGTATCAGGCGGCGGCGTGCTGAGTTCGGGTATCAAGCTTAAACTTCAAAAATTTGCAGAAACTACGGGTATCCCCGTTATTTCAACTATGATGGGCATCGGTGTTATGCCCAGCGAGCATGAGCTTTATCTCGGAATGCTCGGCACTCACGGCAAGGCTGTTGCCAACCGTGCTCTTCACGAAGCCGACCTTGTAATCGTATGCGGTGCAAGACTCGGTGACAGAGCTGTTGCGGCTCCCGACCAGATGAGTGAAAACACAAAGGTAATTCACATTGACATTGACCCTGCTGAAATCGGTAAGAATGTTAAAACAGAAATTCCGATTGTAGGCGATATGAAAAATGTCATCAATATGCTGCTTGACAGCATCGGCGATTACAAGGTTACAACAATGTGGAGCGAAACCGTAAAGAACTGGAAAAAAGACCTTTACCGTGAGCCTCCCGTTTTTGACGGCTTTGTTGAGCCGAGAACACTTGTCGGTCATCTCAGTGCAATGTTCCGCTCAAAGGCAATTCTCGTTGCCGATGTAGGACAAAATCAAATCTGGTGTGCAAACAACTTCCGTATTCGTGAGGGCAGATTCCTCACAACAGGCGGTATGGGTACAATGGGTTACTCAATTCCCGCTGCAATCGGTGCAAAGTTTGCAAGACCCGACCGTGATGTTATTGTAATCTGCGGTGACGGCAGTTTTCAGATGGGGCTTAATGAGCTTGCGACTATTGCAGGCAATCAGCTCGGAATTAAAATCATCATTATGAAAAACGCACGACTCGGAATGGTTCGTGAACTTCAGGACAAACACTACGGCGGCAGACACTCCGCAACAATTCTCAACGGTGATCCCGACTTCTTGAAGATTGCCGATGCTTACGGCATTGACCATGCAGAGGCTCATTCAAACGAGGAAGCCGAAAACATCATCAAGGGTATTGTTGATTCGGAAAAACCGTTCATTCTTGTTTGCGATGTTCACCCCGACACTCCGTCAATTTAATGAGGTGATAAAATGCAGTATACATTATCAATACTTGTTGAAAATCAGGCGGGCGTTCTTTCAAAGATTTCGGGACTTTTCTCTCGCCGAGGTTTTAACATCGACTCGCTTGCAGTAGGTGTTACTCAGGACCCGTCGGTTTCCCGAATCACAATCGTTGCAAACGGTGACGAGTACATTGTTGAACAGCTTGAAAAACAGCTCAACAAGCTCATTCCCGTTATTAAGGTAAAAAGGCTTAACGAGGGCGAATTTATCAGCCGTGAGCTTGTTTTAATCAAGGTTCACTGCGCCGCCTCAAAAAGAGCCGAAATTGTCAAAACGGTTGAAATTATGCAGGCGAAAATCGTTGATGTATCCCCTTCGTCAGTTACCGTTGAGTACTGCGAATGTGCAAGCCGCGTCAACACGCTTGTTGACTTACTCAAGCCTTATGGTATCCGTGAGATTGTAAGAACAGGTACTGTTGCCATTGACAGGGGCACAGCTTCGGTTTCCGTTTAATCTTACAGTTAGCATATATTCTAATTTATATGCCGCGTTTGCGGTAAGGAGGACTTTAATATGAAAGACTACACAAAGAACATGACAGCACCAATCTACTATCAGTCAGATTGCAACCTTGACCTTCTCAAGGGTAAGAAAATTGCTATTATCGGTTACGGCAGTCAGGGTCATGCACACGCTCTCAACCTCAAGGATTCAGGTTGCGATGTAATCATCGGTCTTTACAAAGGCAGCAAGAGCTGGGCAAAGGCTGAGGCACAGGGCTTTAAGGTATATACATCGGCAGAGGCTGCAAAGCAGGCTGACATCATCATGATTCTTATCAACGATGAAAAGCAGGCAGCTCTTTACAAGAACGACATCGAGCCAAACCTCGAAGCAGGCAACATGCTTATGTTCGCTCACGGCTTTAACATTCACTTCGGTTGCATCAAGCCTCCAAAGGATGTTGATGTTACAATGGTAGCTCCTAAGGGACCTGGTCACACAGTTCGTTCAGAGTATCAGGTTGGTAAGGGTGTACCTTGCCTCGTTGCAGTTGAGCAGGATGCTACAGGTCAAGCTAAGGATCTCGCACTTGCATATGCACTCGGTATCGGCGGTGCAAGAGCCGGCGTTCTTGAAACAACATTCAGAACAGAAACAGAAACAGACCTCTTCGGTGAGCAGGCTGTTCTTTGCGGCGGTGTTTGCGCACTTATGCAGGCAGGCTTTGAAACACTTTGCGATGCAGGTTACGACCCAAGAAACGCTTACTTTGAGTGTATCCATGAGATGAAGCTCATCGTTGACCTTATCTATCAGTCAGGTTTTGCAGGCATGAGATATTCAATTTCTAACACAGCTGAGTACGGTGACTACATCACAGGTCCAAAGATCATCACAGAGGATACTAAGAAGGCTATGAGAAAGGTTCTTTCTGACATTCAGGACGGTACATTTGCTAAGGACTTCCTCCTTGACATGAGCGATGCAGGTTCACAGGTTCACTTCAAGGCTATGAGAAAGATCGCTGCCGAAGCTCCTGCCGAAGTATTCGGTAAGGAAGTTAGAAAGCTCTACAGCTGGTCTGACGAAGATAAGCTCATCAACAACTAATGCGAGTGTCTCGCACACAGTTCGTGAAGACAGTTTGATGTATTCAAACTTCTGTCACCCGAGCATTACATAGTACGAATTTAGGGTAGCTTGATTTTCAAGCTACCCTTTTTGCGAGTACCTCGCTCGTAGTTCGTGTAGGTAGTTTGTGATAATTTACAACTACTTGTTTCCAAGCTTAACATAGTACAAGATTAACGGTTCAGTCAATTTGGCTGAACCGTTTTTTGTTGTGCAATAAAAGGGTTCAGTTTTTTACGGCTGAACCCTTTTGCAGTTAAAACTTATTAATTTTTAAATAATCAATACTTCTCATAGGAGAAAGAATTATAAGCGTCAAGCAAAGACTGCTTATTCTCAGCTGTAGTATTCTCACTCCATACGCTGTTATCACCATAACCTGTCACAATAAATTTGGTAAACATATGTGCATTTACGCAATTATTAAACTGTTTAAGGTTAATTTCGTTATATTTTGCCCGTGAAATATTTTTGTCATTACCGTCAAAATAACTATAAGAAATATTATTATTTGATTCTTCGACTACACCTCTTGACGAATACATATTTCCAAAAAGATTCTCTCCGTCGTATGTGATTATTGAATTACCCGACCAATAGTAACCGTCATCTACATTTAAATATATATCCAGGTCGTGAACCTCATACTTTTTGGCAGTTTTATTATAGTATATCGAAAAACCGTCGTTAACATTTCCCACTCTTTTTAACTTACCGTCTTCAAATTTGTAAACAACGGAATGGAAACCATACTCATTGGAATCAGCCTTTTGTGCAACAAGTTCCGGAATTCCGTCAAAGTCGAAATCCAAAAACATAACACCTGACAAATTGTGATTACTTCCCAAGCTTGGCATCCATTCACTCTGATGATTCATCAAATAATTGATATAAGCGTCCCTTGTTTTATCGGATGTCTTATATCTGTATGTTACACCGGTTGGGTTAAACATCGTAGTAAACTTTTTACCGTCTTTTGAAACACCTCTTACCGTATAAGTGTTACTGCCGGACTTTGCACCCTTGTGAACATAATAGTTGTCATAAGTTTCTGCTATCTTCTTCCAAGAACCGTTTTCTTTAATATAAACACGGAACTTTGGCGCATCTCCCGTCCAATGCATTTCAACACCGTTGTTTACTGCACCAATGCTGTAAATTTCGGGACAATCCTGATGATCGCCAATAGGCGTACCCTTTGAATCGTAGCCGCTTGTAAAACTCTTGGCATCCTTGCTGATACAACGAACCGTGTAATAAATATCATCAATGCTTAAATCAAATTCCTTTGAAACAACATTCATATCAAGCATAGTCGTGCCTGTTGTGTCGGCAAGTTTTGTCCAACCGTTTCTGTCCTTGTAGTACACACGATACTTCTCTGCACCTGCGACCTTATTCCATGTCAGCTTTACACCGTCATATGTAACCTCAAGTTTTGAAATTTTCGGTGTGGCAACATACTTTACCGACTTGCCTGTCGGGTTATAACCGCTTGTGAATTTCTTTGCGTCTGATGTAATACATCTTACAGTATAGGTGTAATTTCTGCCGGATGAAACATCCTTGTCGGTATATGAGGTTGAAGTTGTATCAACCATTTTTGTCCAGCCTTTACTGCCCTTGTAATAAACTCTGTATTTAGTCGCACCGCTTACTTTGCCCCAAGAAATTTTCACACCGCCGTTTACATTTTCAAGCTTTGAAATTTCGGGGGCGGCAATATATTTTACGGTTGTTCCCTTTGAATCATAACCGCTTGTAAAGCTCTTTCCGTCAGCAGAAATACATCTTACAGTATAGGTGTAATTCCTGCCCGATGAAACATCCTTGTCGATATATGAGGTTGAAGTTGTATCGACCATTCGTGTCCAACCTTTACGGCCCTTGTAGTAAACTCTGTATTTAGCCGCACCGTTCACTTTGTTCCATGTAAGCTTTACACCGCCGTAAACACTTTCGGCTTTTGAAATTTTCGGAGTTGCCAAGCTTGCCCTTGCGACCTGTGCATACTGCACGGGTGTGTTAAGCGGTTCAACCGCATTTGCAGAAACTGCCGAAACCGCAACCGCAGACATCGACATTACCGCCGCCATAGCTATAGGCAAAAACTTTTTCATATCTATCCCTCACTTTGTTCAAATTCTACGCATTATAAAATAATTCGTTTATTTTTTTATGCAAGTTAATTGTAACATTAAATTGTTAAAAAAACAATACTTTTCAATACACTTTTTCATTTATTTTATATTTCAAAATATTTAAAATAACAAAACCGCTTTCAAAAATGAGAACGGCTTTTTTATGTCAAAGCATATGAGCATCAACATAAAATTTTATCAAAGCGGGCGGATAATATCCACCCCTACAGAATTGTTCTAATGGTAGCTATATTACGCTCGGGTATAAATATTTTTTATTTGTCAAACTTCTGTCACCAGAGCGTTGTATAGTACGAATTAACGGTTCAGTCAATTTGGCTGAACCGTTTTTGTTGCGCAATAAAAGGGTTCAGCTTTTTACGGCTGAACCCTTTACCGTTATAATTTATTACTTTTAGGAATCAATATTTATCATATGAAAATGCGTTGTAAGAATCGGTAAGGTACTGTCTTTTCTGATCGGTTGTAAACTGATTCCAAAGTTTTGGATAGCCGTCAACAGAACAGTAAACAAACTGACTGTACATATGTGCATTTACACAATTATCGAGTGTACTCAAGTTTGCAGCATTATACACTTGTTTGCTTGTCCTGCCATGAACATAATAGGTGTAATCCAATCCCCAATTTTCAAGAGCTAAATGATAAGAAGAATACGGATGAGCACTTATAAGGTTGCCATCATAACTCAATGTATAGTTTTCACAATCAAGATAACGATCGGGATTGCTGGTTGATAAATCGGCTGAATTTATCACATACCTTTTAGCCGATTTATCGTATAAGTAGATCAATCGATTCTGAATGTAGGTCATAGAATTATCAAATCCAACCAATGAAAGCTTTCTATTCTTGAAAGTATATACCCTTGCATTCAAATAGTATTCCTTATCCCCTGCTTCCTGCGCTATAAGCTCAGGAACACCGTCAAAATCAAGGTCTGTAAACTGCACACCTGCCAAAGCAATGTCCCCCACCTTGAGTTCAGGCAACCACTCCGATTCATGTTTAAGCAGATAATCTATATATGCATCTCTTGTTTTGTTGGTTGTTTTATACTTAAATACAACACCTGACGGATTATAGGTACTTGTAAATTTCTTACCGTCCTTTGACACACATCTTACAGTATAAGTATAGGTCTGTCCTGCTTTTACATTTTTATGAGTGTAATAATTATTTGTTGTATCAGCAAGCTTTTTCCACGAACCGTTTTGCTTAATATAAACTCGATACTTTGAAATTTTATCAGCGACAGCCTCCCAATTTAAGGTAATTCCTCCGTGCATTGTATCAATATTATAAATTTCCGGACATCCGTTGTTATATAATGCACTTTTTACACCCTTTGTGTCATAACCGCTCTGAAAAACTTTGCCGTTACTTGAAATGCAACGAACAGTATAAATATACTGACCATTTACGGAATTATCTTTTATGCTTAGTTCTCTTGATACAAGTCCCTTGTCAAGATAACTTGTACCTTTTGTATCTACAAGTTTATTCCAACCGGTAGCATCCTTATAATATACACGATATTTTTCAGCACCTGCAACCTTATTCCACGCAAGCTTGATACCGTCATATGTATATTCTGCCTTTGATATTTTCGGTGTGGCAACATATTTTGCGCTCATTCCCACAGGGTCATAACCGCTCAAATACTTTTTAGCATCGGAACTGATTGCTCTTACAGTGTATGTATAGGTTTTATTCGGCTGTAAATTTTTATGTGTCACAACACCTGTTTTGTTATCGCATACTTTTGTCCAGCCCTTACCTTCTGTTTTGCAGTACAATCTGTAATTTGTATTGTTTTCAGTCTCCCAAATCACCTTAATACCGCCGTTTACAACATTGGTTTCAAGTATTTTAGGAGCTTGATTATATCTGATACTTAAGCCTTTTGGGTTAAATCCACTCTCAAAACTCTTTCCGTCATCACTTATACACCTCACGGTATAAGTATAGGTTCCCATACCAACAGATTTATCAACTGTAGAATTAGAAGTCGTATCTGATACTCTGAACCAATCTGACGAATTTTTATGATAAATTCTATACTTTGATGCACCGTTTACTTTGTTCCATGTAATTTTCACACCGCCGTTTACATTTTCAAGCTTTGAAATTTCGGGAGCAGCAACATATTTTACAGTTGTCCCCTTTGAATCATAACCGCTTGTAAAGCTCTTTCCGTCAGCAGAAATACATCTTACAGTATAGGTGTAATTCCTGCCCGATGAAACATCCTTGTCGATATATGAGGTTGAAGTTGTATCGACCATTCGTGTCCAACCTTTACGGCCCTTGTAGTAAACTCTGTATTTAGCCGCACCGTTCACTTTGTTCCATGTAAGCTTTACACCGCCGTAAACACTTTCGGCTTTTGAAATTTTCGGAGTTGCCAAGCTTGCCCTTGCGACCTGTGCATACTGCACGGGTGTGTTAAGCGGTTCAACCGCATTTGCAGAAACTGCCGAAACCGCAACCGCAGACATCGACATTACCACCGCCATAGCTATAGGTAAAAACTTTTTCATATCTATCCCTCACTTTGTAAATATTCTACGCATTATTAAGAACTTTTGCTAAATTTTTATGCAAGTTAATTGTAACATTAAATGATATAAAAAGCAATACATCTTGATAAACTATCACAAATTTTTAAGCTAAAATAAATAAACCGTTCACAAAAGCGAGAACGGTTTATTTTATATATTCTGTTGATGTTTTGAATTATTTAAAATAATTTCTGCGTTTTGCAAAAATTACTGCACAACCTGCAAGCATTGCAACAAGAAGAATTACAGCAACGCTGTTCTGTCCTGTCTGTACAGCACCGCTATTATTCTGTGAATTGTTCGGTGTGTCATTTGTAGCTGTGTCGCTTGTTGAAACAGGCTTAGTTGCCGAAGTTGCAGAAGTTGTATCGGGTACTGTTACAGGTTCGTCAACTGTTGCAACCGTAGTTGTAGGCTCAGTAGGAACAGTTGTATTCGGTTTATTAGATTCCAAACCAAAATTCATTTTTGACAATTCTTCAAGAATACTATCGTCAATAACTCCGCTTTCATAAGCCTCTTTAATTGAGTAAACATTGCCATTCTTATAAAGCATAACATCATCGCCATGGTTATAATAATAAGTATAGTCGCCAATTGTTTGTTCAATCATAACGCCTAAACTCATAAAGGGTATATTTCTAAAACATACTGTTTTATCACTTGTAGAACCAACAATTTCGACATTCAAATATTCAGGTGCTTTGCCATTGTAATATTTATTTATAATTACACGCTTTATTTCTGAAAGGAGAGCTCTATCTTCACCCTTTGGGGTAACATCTATCTTACCCCAAAGATTTCCCCAAACATATAATTCATAGAGCATATCATCATCAATTACACCTGTTTCATAGGCATCTGACAAGGTATATACTTTATTATTCTTGTATAACAAAACGGGACAATCTCTCGGATAAGAAATAGTATAATTTCCTAAATCAAATTCCACTTCATCTGTCCAGTGTGCAAAACTATCCATAAAATCGAAATACACGCCACCGTCACTGGCTGTACCATATATTCTTACTTCAATAAAATCAGGCTTTTCATCGCCATAATATGTATCTAACATAGCCTGTTTAATATCTGAAATCAAGTCTGGATCAGAAGTTTCATCAGGTGTAGCAGCAAAAGCTGTTGTTACAACCGAAAAGCACATTACAAATGCTATCAATGCTGTTAAAAATTTTTTCATTTTTATTTCCTCATCTTTTATTTATTCTATCTGTAATAATGGTATAGGCAACAGATATTCAATTTACTTCATTATACCGCTAAAATATATGTAATGCAATATAGTTGCTAAAAATTCACATAAAATAATCAGCAAAATAAAAACCGTTCTCAATAACGAGAACGGCTTTTATAGGGATTATTTAATTTGTAAATTACTCAAAATGATTTCTGCGTTTTGCAAAAATTACTGCACAACCTGCAAGCATTGCAACAAGAAGAATTACAGCAACGCTGTTCTGTCCTGTCTGTACAGCACCGCTATTATTCTGTGAATTGTTCGGTGTGTCATTTGTAGCTGTGTCGCTTGTTGAAACAGGCTTAGTTGCCGAAGTTGCAGAAGTTGTATCGGGTACTGTTACAGGTTCGTCAACTGTTGCAACCGTAGTTGTAGGCTCAGTAGGAACAGTTGTATTCGGTTTATTAGATTCCAAACCAAAATTCATTTTTGACAATTCTTCAAGAATACTATCGTCAATAACTCCGCTTTCATAAGCCTCTTTAATTGAGTAAACATTGCCATTCTTATAAAGCATAACATCATCGTTATGGTTGTAATGATAAGTATAGTCACCAATTGTTTCTTCAATTGAATAATCAAGGCTAAAGCCTTCATTGTGCATAAAATATACTCCGCCGTCACTTGTTGAACCAACAATTTCAATGTTGAGATACTCAGGCTCTTTACCACCGTAATATGTATCTATCATCACCTGTCTGATTTCTGATGCAACATCCGATTCTGATATTTCATCAGGTGTAGCCGCAAAAGCTGTTATTACAACCGAAAAGCACATTACAAATGCTATCAATGCAGTTAAAAGTTTTTTCATTTTGATTTCCTCATCTTTTATTTATTCTATCTGTAATAATGGTATATGCAACAGATATTTAATTTTCTTCATTATACCGCTAAAATATATGTAATGCAATATAGTTGCTAAAAATTTAGCAAAAATAATTCTGCTCAAAGAAAATGCCACTTTCATAGCGAAAGTGGCATAAATGTTAATTTTAGTTGTCAAATCAAACAGGGTGAACCATATTTTTCTTGTCAAGCTTGTCGCCGTTGATGCCAACCTTGGCATTTCTTCTCTTTTCAAAGAAGTCAAGGGCAACCTTCGGGAACTGTGCATAAGAAAGAACATCCTCAGGCTGTTCAATCCACTGCTCAATCTCGCCACGGAGCTTATCAAGCTCAGGCTCAAGCTGATCTGCAGGACGACCTTTGATAATCTTCTTGTCACCGATAATCTTCTTCTGAAACTCAGGATCAATCGGCATTGGAGTTGTACCGTACTCACCGGCAACAAGTCCCTTGAACTCGTTTGTGCACATTGAGTAGCGCTTGCCTGTGATTACATTGAATACAGCCTGTGTGCCGACAATCTGTGATGTCGGAGTAACAAGCGGAGGATAACCTGAATCCTTACGAACACGGGGTACTTCTGCAAGAACTTCGTCAAGCTTGTCTTCTTTACCGGCCTGCTTGAGCTGTGAAAGAAGGTTGGAAAGCATACCGCCCGGAACCTGATAGATAAGAGCGTTAGCGTCTGTTGCGAGCATCTTAGGATCAAGAAGACCTGACTTGATGTACTTCTCACGGAGAGTCATGAAGTAAGCACGGATGTCAGAGAACTGTTTAAGGTCAAGACCTGTGTCGAACTCTGTGCCTGAAAGAGCGGCAACCATTGACTCTGTAGGTGCGTGTGATGTACCGAGAGCGAGTGGGCTGATTGCTGTGTCAATGCCGTCGGCACCTGCCTCAACACCCTTTAAAAGACACATTGATGCAAGACCTGATGTGTAGTGGGTGTGGAGCTGAAGCGGAAGCTCCGGAACAGCGGCTTTGATAGCCTTTACAAGGCTTTCGGTTCTTGTCGGAGTAAGAAGAGCAGCCATATCCTTGATACAGATTGAATCTGCACCTGCGTCTGCAATTCTCTTAGCATACTCAACATAGTATTCATCTGTGAATACAGGACCTGTTGTGTAGCTGATAGCAACCTGTGCATGACCGCCTTCTTTGTTAGCGGCTTTGATAGCTGTTTTAAGATTCTTGATGTCGTTAAGAGCATCAAAAATACGGATAATGTCAATACCGTTTGCGATTGAACGCTGAACAAGGTACTCAACGCAGTCATCGGCATAGTGACGATAACCGAGCATATTCTGTCCTCTGAAAAGCATCTGGAGCTTTGTGTTAGGGCAATGCTCTCTGATTGTGCGGAGTCTGTCCCACGGATCTTCGTTTAAGAATCTGAGGCATGAGTCATATGTTGCACCGCCCCAGCATTCGAGTGAGTAATAACCGATTTTATCGAGTTTGTCAAGAACAGGGAGCATTTCCTCTGTTGTCATTCTTGTTGCAATGAGTGACTGATGAGCGTCACGCAGAGCAGTTTCGGTAACTCTGATTTTTTTTGCCATTTTACAGCATCCCTTTCTCCGAATTATTGATTAGTTAAGTGTTACGAGAACCTTACCTGAGTCAACAGACTCACCCTTTGCAACATCAACCGTTGCAACTGTGCCGTCCTGCGGAGCCTTAACGGGAGTTTCCATCTTCATAGCCTCGATAAATACGAGGTCATCTCCAGCCTTAACAGCCTGTCCTGCCGAAACAACAACATTAACAACTGTACCGGGCATAGGAGCCTTTACAACAACAGAACCCTGAGCGCCTGCGGGAGCTGCCGGCTTTGCTGCAGGAGCGGGAGCGGCTGCCGGAGCAGGAGCGGCTGCTGCGGGAGCTGAAGAGCCACCGAGTTCTTCAACCTGAACATCATATGCTGTGCCGTTAACTGTAATTCTTAAATTCTTCATTTTTAGTATCCCCTTTTATTTTAACAAGTAATCATTTATCAGATAGTTGAATGCTTCTTTGAAAGTGTTGAAACACGCTTGCCCGAGAGCATATCAAGAGCAGAAATAAGAGTCTGACGGAGCTGAGCTTCTTCAACAATACCGTCAACATAGCCGTTCTGTGCGGCATTGTAAGCAGAAAGATTCTCGTCAGCAAACTTCTGAGCAACCTCAGCCTGCTTATCTGTGGCAACATTCATAACTTCGGGAGCCATAATGAATGCGGCAGCCTCAACATTAACAGGTGAAATAACCGCATCGGGAAGTGCGTAAACAACATCTGCATTAGCGCCTGTGCCTGCAAGAGCAACATAGCCTGAACCGATTGCCTTGCCTGTAACAACAGAAATCTTAACTGTTGTTGCCTCAGCATAAGCGGCTGATGCCTTTGTTGCCGACTTGATTGACTCAAAGCCCGGGCAGTTTACGAATGTTACAACAGGGAGTGAGAAAGCGTCGCAGAAACGAACAAACTTTGCTACCTTGTTTGCAGACTTGCAACCAAGCTCCTTGCCCTTTGTAACAACAATACCTACAACCTGACCGCCGAGTCTTGCAAAACGAACATTTGCTTCCTTGCCGTAATCATTGAAGAGCTTTACAATGCTGTTGCCGTCAACTGTTCTGCTGACTACACAACCGCAACCGTCCTCTGCCGGAGCTTCTTCAAATGACTGAGGAGCCATTGTGAGGTTATTTGACGGAAGATAAAGGATAAGTTCCTTTGCAGCCTTGATTGCCTTGTCTGCATCGTCACAAACGATTGAGGCAATACCGTTTTCAGCATTGTAAGCGGCATCGGAATGCTTGCCTGTTACCGAAAGTGAAAGCTGTGCGTCTTTGCTCATGATAACGATGTCTGCGCTTGCGGCGTTAAGAGCGTTTGTTCCGAGGCAAGTGCCGAGAACAACCGAGATCTGCGGTACAACACCGGAAAGTGACGCAGCCGCATTGAGAACATCACCGCAACCTGCGAGAAGCTCTGTACCCTGATTAAGTCTGCCGCCAACGCTGTCATAGAAACCTACAACAGGAGCGCCTGTCTTGAGTGCAAGACCATACAGCTTTTTAAGCTTGGCAGCCTGTGCCTTACTCATAGCACCGCCGCAAATGTCGCTGTTCTGTGCAAACGCATAAACAGGCATACCTTCTACTGTTCCAAAGCCTGCAACAACCTCGGCAAAACCTTCACCGGATTTTGCAAAGGCATCAATTTCACAAAAGCTGTCTGCATCAAAAAACGCCGTAATTGTCTTATAAGCGGAAGTTGCGGCAATTTCAGCCTTTGCCTGATTGATCTTTTCAATACTCATCTTAAAATCCTCCAATACCATGTATTGAATATGCACGAAAACTGAGCGTGCATACTAATTTTCTACACATACATTATACTCTATAATCTTCAAAAGTACAAGAAAAACACGCTGTACTATTTCAATTTTGAACACATTTAATAGTTATTACACCAAAACCGTAAATTTATTGTCAAATTAACGAATAGTTTGATTGACCGTTTCGGAAGTATTTTTCAAAAACGGAAAATTAAAGCTGTTTGCCGTTTAAAAACGGGTTTGCAAGCAGTTTTTTAACCTCTTGTTCGGTCAAATCTCTCCAGTCGCCCTGTTTGAGCATACCCATTTTTACTCCGCCGATCTGGGTGCGTTTGAGTCTTGCAACCTCAAGCCCGACAGCCTCGCACATTCTTCTGATTTCACGGTTCTTACCCTCGTGAAGAATCATTTCAAGAACTACTCTGCCCTGCTCCTTGTGAATTACATGGACATATGCAGGAGCGGTTTTCCTGCCGTCAAGCTCAACGCCTGTTTCAAGCTTTACAAGCTGATCCTCGTCAATTGACGGTCGAACGGTTACTCTGTAAATCTTGTAAACATTGTTTTTCGGGTGCATAACCTTGTTTGCAAAGTCACCGTCATTTGTAAAAACAAGCATACCCTCGCTGTCTTTGTCAAGTCTGCCGATCGGATAAACTCGCTCGCCGACATTCTCAACAAGCTGTGCAACACACTTTCTGCCACGCTCATCATTCATTGTGGTAATGAATCCACGGGGCTTGTTGAGCATAATATATCGGTAATTACCGCCCTTCGGCACAACAATCCTCTTGCCTCTTACAAACACCTTGTCTGTAGGAAGAACCTTATCGCCGAGAATTGCGGTTTTGCCGTTCACCTTGACATGACCGCCGAGAATAAGCTCCTCGGCCTTTCGCCTTGACGCAATACCGCATTGCGCTATGAATTTCTGAAGTCTTATAGGTTCAATTTTAGCCATATGTAAATTCCTTTTTATTAAAATTTTCTGTATATTTAAGCTGTCACGAAAACAGATTTCCTATTGCCGAAAATATTGACACACTCTTTTTATCCGATTTAATCTTTTCGCCTGCAATAATGTTGCATTTATAAAGCAGCTTTCCGCCGAGTGTGTATTCAATTCTGCCAACCGATTCGTTCTTTTCAATCGGAGCATACAAAAAGCTGTCTATGAAGATTTTTTTCTTGATTTTATCGCAGTCCTCACGCTTTAAAACGATTGTGTTGTTCTTCTCCCCTGTAACCGTTACGCTGTCCTTATCACCGCCCACGCACGGAATATCGGCACAAAAGTCAGCGTCCTTGCAGTCAACTCCCCTGTACTTTTCAAAAGCGTAATCATAAAGAGAAATATGGTCATTCCAATCGTTGCGGTCATTCAGAGTGACGCACACAAGCGTTACACCGTCTTTTTTTGCAGAGGAAACAAGGCACCGCCCTGCCACCGTTGTATAGCCTGTTTTTCCGCCTGTACAGTAGGGATAAAGCGACAAAAGCCTGTTATGATTTGCATATGCGGTTTTCTTTGATTTCGGTTCAAGAAATTCAACAATCACGCTCTTCTTAGCCGTAAGATTTGCAAAATCGTCATTTTCAAGTGCATATGACATAAGCAGAGCCATATCCTTTGCACTTGAGTAATGGTTGTCATCGTCAAGTCCGCTCGGCGTTACAAAATTGGTATTCGTCATACCGATTTGCTTTGCCTTTTCATTCATTCGTTGTGAAAATTTTTCGGGACTGCCCGAAATCGTATATGCCGCCGCATTCGCCGCATCATTACCCGACGCCATCATCATTCCTGACGCAAGGTCCGAAAGTCGGACTTTTTCACCGACTTTAAGATACATCGAACTGCCCTCGGCAACCATTTCCTGTTTGAAGGTTACTTCGCTGTTACAGGATGCCGCCTCCTCAAGCGTTATGAGAGATGTCATAATCTTTGTGGTACTCGCAGGCTTCATTTTTTCATCTGCATTTTTTGAACAGATAACCGTGTTGTTATCGGGACAATAAAGAACAAATGCCTGTGCAGAAGTTGTGGGAGGAGTATCCTCCGCAGTTTTTGCGCCCATAAGCACAAACGGCATAACAAAGCACACCGCAAGCGAGATTATTTTTTTCATAAGGACACCCCCTGCATAAATCTATGCCGAGGGGTGTTGCAATATTACGAATCAGCCGTCAATATCGTCCTGTGTGATTTCGGAAAAATCGTCTGCGGATTCGCTCTTATCCTTTTTGAAAACTCCCTTTACCTTTTTGAGAACATCGGGAATCATATTAACAAGCTTGTCGGCTGTGCCTTCTTCCCTGTCAACGGAAACAAGCCTTACATCGCCCTGATAAACGGTAAGAAATGCAACAGGCTGAATTGTCACGCCTGCACCGCTGCCGCCGCCAAAGCAGTCTTTGTTTTCCTTTTTGGTAGGCAGATCCGAACCGCCTGCCGCAAAGCCGTAGCTTACCTTTGAAACAGGAATGATGAGTGTGCCGTCAGGCGAAGTTATAGGCTCGCCGATAATAGTATTGACATCAATCATTTCCTTGATTTTTTCCATTGTGGTATCCATTAAACTGCCGATAGGATGTTCCATAGCCATTCTCCTTTTTCAACAATATTTATATCAATCTTTTTTAACTTCTGCAAGAAGTTTAATCCCCTTGATTCCGTGCTTAACGGCAAGACCGATAAGTCGGAATGCGAAAATTCTTGCGGCAAAGTCAAAGTTAATTTCTGTTTCTGCTTTTTCCGAAAAATTCGGATTTATGTCAACTCCGTAGCCTTTGCATTTTACAACACGGACAATTGTGCCTACTGCCGGATAAACAACGGCACAGTATTTGCCGTATTTTATAGCCGTGTCAGCCGCATCGTCACCTGCAACGCTGATACTCAGCGACAATTTTTTAACCAGTATGTGGCTGAAAAAATCCTGCAATGCAGATACTGCAAGCTCTGCAACTTTTTTTATCAGGTTCAAAAGCCACTCAATACCGTATTTTTTTATAAGGCTCGGCTTTTTTTCTGTCGCTTTTTTAGGTTGTTCGGTTTTCTGAGTTTGTTTTTTTGCTTTTTTCTTCTTCTTTTCCTTTTTGGGTTTTGCCGGCACAAGCTGAAGCTTTACAAATCCGATATACACGGCGCACCAAAACTCCTCTTTATATGATGCACGCAAAGTAATTGGAATAAACATCACAAGCGCAATAAACAGCACAATTCCGAGTAGGATATATAGCCAAAGCAAAGGGAATTCCCCCTAAATTTTACTGCCTGTCAACAGGCTGATCGGCAAGCAAATCAATCTGCTCATTGCCGTTTTCAGTCTTTTCCTGTTCTTCACCGTTTTCTTCGGACTCCTTGTCCTCATCACCCTCGGGGAGCGGAGGAAGTTCGTCAAGACTTGAAATGTTAAAGCAACGCAAAAAGTTTTCGGTTGTGCCGTAAAGCAACGGTCTGCCGGGAAGCTCAAGTCTGCCCTTTTCTTCAACAAGTCCCTTTGTTGTCAAGCTGCCGATTACACCACTGCAGTCAACACCACGCACCTGCTCGACAAAAGCCTTTGTAACAGGCTGATTGTACGCAACAACTGCAAGAACCTCAAGAGCCGCCTGTGAAAGCGGAGTGTTTCTTCTCAAGTCCATAACGGTACGAATCTGCGGAGCAAATTCCTTTTTTGAAACCATCTGACAGGAATTGTCAAGCAATATTATAGTTATGCCCCGTCCTGACGCCTCATAATCATCAATCAGTGCAGAAATATGCTCCTTAACCTTTTTTTCGGAAATTTCAAGTGCCTGCGCTATTCGGGAAAATTCAACCGACGCACCGTTTGCGAACAAAATCGCCTCAATCGCACCACGAATATTTTCAACAGCCATTACTGCACCTCCTCATTTTCATTGTTTTCGTCCTCGTCAACCTGTGGCAAAGGCATTGCGTTTTTATCCTCAATCATATGAACAACGGCATTTTCACCGCTGCCCTCAATTCTGATACGCTTGCCCTTTACCAGCTCCAGCGTTGCAAGAAATGTTGCCACAAGGTCGCTTTTGCCCTCGCACACCTCAAAAATTTCGTGATATTCAAGCCTTTTGCCGTGCCAGAGCCTTCTCATAAGATGGATAATCTTACTGTTTACCGACACGATTTTATGCGACACAATGCCCGAAAATGCGTCTTTTGACGGCGGAAGCTTACGCTTGCCCCGTCCGACTGCGCTGACATATGCCTTTGCGATATCCTCACTCGGATGAATTCGGTTATATGTCAGGTCAAATTCAACAGGAGATGCATCTCGGTAAAAGCTGTCAAAGTCATAAATATCGCCGAGCTTTGCCGCCATTTCACGGCAAACCGCATATTCAAGAAGCTGTCCCGAAAGTTCTTTCTTGAGTTCTTCAGCCTCTTCCTCATATTTTGGCAGGAGCATTACAGACTTGATATAGACAAGCCTTGACGCCATTGTCAGAAATTCCGATGCGATATCCATCTGATTTTCCTGCATCATATTAATTTGCCCCATGTACTGGTCGAGCAATTCGGAAATGCTGATATCGTAAATATCTATTTTGTTTTTAGAAATCAGCGTCAGCAAAAGGTCAAGAGGGCCTTCAAATGCCGACAGCTTATATTGAAGTTGTTGTGTTTCCATAAATAAGTTTCAGTTATGATTTGATGTTACGAATGATTTTGAAATCAACCGACAAACGGCATATACGGCAGGCTTGCAAGCCAGCTGATGAAGTTAAGAATCTGATTGCTGAGCCAGTTAATCGGAGTGTTGAGAATTCCCACATACAAGAGAACAAAAAGACCGATAAAAAAGTACATCTGATATCTGTAAAAGAATTCAACAGCCTTGTCGGGTAAAAATACGAACAGAACCTTTGAGCCGTCAAGAGGCGGAATCGGGATAAGGTTGAACACAGCAAGTCCGACATTGCACGAAATATAGAAACTTAAAAACTGAACAATGTAATCGCCGATTGTTGAAAGCGGAAAAGCACCCGTAAAAAGGATAATCGGATAGTAAATGAGGAGTCCGACAAAAGCCGCAACGATATTTGCAATCGGACCCATAATTGCGGTGATTGCCATACCGACCTTTGGATTTTTAAAATTCCTCGGATCAATCGGAACAGGCTTTGCCCAACCGAATCCGAACAAAAGCATACACAAAGCACCCATAGGGTCAATGTGGCTGAGCGGATTAATCGAAAGTCTGCCTCTGCCCTTTACCGCCTTATCACCGAGAAGTGACGCAGTAAAAGCGTGCGCCCATTCATGGAACGGGAGAATTAAAAATATAATAACGAGTACAGCCAATATTTCGGCAATTACCGAGCCGAAATCAAGGTTGCCGTTTCTGATGCCGTTAAGTAGTAATGAGAGCATAAGAGCCTCCTGAAATCTGAATTTTTAGGTAACAATTGTGTAACTATATTTATTCTTAATTATATAATATATCGTCAAAAATTACAAGAGCAAAAAACAAGTTAAGAAATTTTCAAAAAACACTTGCATTTTCTCTCATTTTCTGTTATTATAACAAAGTTAGAAATAGAATTAGTTTTCTTTAAGGAGGTGCAGACGCATGGCAAAATGTGAATTCTGCGGTAAGGATGTAAAGTTCGGTATTAAGGTATCTCACTCACACAGAAGATCAAACAGAACATGGAAGCCCAACGTACAGCGTGTTAAGGCTATTGTTGACGGTTCACCAAAGCGTGTATATGCTTGCACCCGTTGTTTGCGTTCAGGTAAGGTTACCAGAGCTAACTGATTTTACAGATTACGAAACAGCTCCACTATTTACGGTGGAGCTGTTTTTTTGTATTTTTATCAGAATTTTAAACCTCAATCACAGCACAGAAAGAGGGCTGACCTTTGTTTGGTCAGCCCTCTTAATTATTAGTCTTTATCAGCCGTTAAAGGATTTCCTCCTTCTTACGAAGAACGAACATTACACAAGTTGAGCCGATGAGAAGTGTAAGAATTACAACAGCCAGAGGAGCTTCACCTGTCTGAACAGCAGCATTTGCATTGTTATTGTTGCCGTTGTCAGATGTATCCGGAGTGTCGGATGTTGAGCTGATTTTCTTTGTTACAGGCTGTGTTACAGATGTTGCATCCTGTGAAGTTACAGGAGCAATTGTAACCTTAGTTGATTCCAGCGTTTCCTCTGTAGCCTTAGTAGCCTCAGTTGATGTTGTTTCCTCAGTAGATGACTCTGCGGTTGAAGGCTCGGCTGTTGTCGGTTCTGCATAGGTTGAAGGAGTAAGCTCAGTTGAAAGACCATTTTTTGCTGCCACAGCAACAGGATCTTTCTTAACTACTTCTTTATCAACAAGAATAACTTCTTTTGAACCGTCAGTCATTTCTGTGTCCGGATTTACTTCCGAAACACGAAGCACCTCAACAACAAGGTCAACCGTCGTCGAAACCGGTGCAACCTTTGAAATGTCTTTAACATCAAAAACAACTGTTGCAAAAAGCGTCTTTTCGCTAAAGTCATAAAGACCGAGATTACTTGCACCGAATCTTACATAACCAACGCCTTCCGACTTATTCTTGAAGTTTACATATACACCTCTGCCGTCCATTGTCGGGCAAACCGACTTAGCAGTATTCACATCAGCAACCGAAAGGATTGAAGGGTCATAAGAAATGTGCCACTGCGTGTCAAGCACATTCTTTGGAGACTGCATAATATATGTAACCGTTACCTGATTTGTAACTGCATTATACTTTGCACTTGCCATTGGGAAGTAATTTGATGTTGCATTTACTGTAAGAGCAAGCGAAGATTCAGCAGATGATGTTGTACCCTCTGTTGCAACAGCACCATCAGTTGCAGACTCGGTTGTTTCCGATTCTGTTACAACCTCTGTTGTTGATTCGGCTGTTGTTTCCTCACCCGATGGATTGTACTCTGTCGGGAACACACCGTCTTTGCCGTAATAATCGCCGGCCTTGAGGTCTGCCTTTTTAGGAGCATTGCCGTATTCACCGTTACCGTAGTAGTAGAACCACTCACCGGCAAAAATCAATTCATCCTTATCGTTCTCGGAAGTAAATTCAGGATTGATAATATAAATCATATTATCAAAGCTTTCAACACCGTTGGGATAATAATCAGACTCGCCTTTTTCATAACCTTTAAAATTAATATCGGTTGTTCGATAAGCAAGTTTATATTCAGGATTTGTCGGATCGTCTGTACCTTTAAGAGCGTTGTTCCAGATTACTTTATCAACATCGGTCGGTACATCAGAACAGTAAACATTTTTGATATCAGCATTGCGAGCTGAATAACCCGGCCACGCTGAAGGAGTTTCCGAACCGTTTTCCCAATAAACACCTGCATCAGATGTATATTTGTTTTCCCAGTCATCAGGCTTGCAGAAATATATATGGTAGGTTTCAGTGCCCTCAGAAGGCACATAACTGCCTTCATCGTCCGTATCGGCAGAAACGCTTATTGCAGCAACCACAATCATTGCCGCTGTGAGCATAACAGCCAATAAAAGACTGATAACTTTTTTGGACATTTGTATTTCCTCCTTATGTTTTTCCGACACCACACTTGTATCAGCATGACTATTATAGTATAAAACTCAGAAAAAATCAAGTGTTACAGGGCATTTTGGCGTCTGAAACCTATTGTAATAATCACCAAAAATCACTGTACTGTTTTATAAGATTTCTTTATTAGGTCTTTTCCGAACAAAATCAATGCAAAAAAACTGCAAATTTTACCTGCAACAAAAGCAAAAATGCCCTCCAAAGCGGAGGGCATCAAATAATTATGTATAATTATTTAAGATTATTCAAATCTCTTGCGTGTGTAAAGAACTGCACCGCCTGCAACGAGGAGAACTGCGAGAACTGCAGCTGCTGTTGTAGCACCTGTCTGAACTGTTCCGTTGTCTGTGCTCTTTGCTGTGTCAGCAGTTGAAACTGCGTTTGCAGAAGATGTTGGGTTCTGACCTGCAGTAGGAACTGTGTTCTTTGTAGAATCTGTCTTGTTGTCATCTTTCTTGTCACTTGACGGAGCTGTTGTTGCAGCCTGATCAGGAGTAGCAGGTGCAGCATTCTTATCTACTGTCTTAACAAGACCTGCTTCCTTAGCCATATCATAGTTAGGAAGTGAACCGTACTCGTACTTGCCTGTTTCTTCGTTAAGACCATAGTAGAAGTAGAACTCACCGGCATATGTTTCCTTACCTGTTACGCTTACAGAAGTGTTGCTAGGGTCTATAACATAAATCATGTTGGTGAGGTACATTGAGATACCCCAGTCAGGATCCTCAAAGAAGTTGTCAGCAAATTTACCGAGGAATGTCTTATCATTACCGTCAAATGCTTCCTGAGCCTTTGCCCAGAATTCGCCGTCAAGCAAATTGTCATAATATTCATTGTCGCCTTCCGAATAGTACTGACAAGAAACATCGGCAGTCTGCTTAGCAGCCTTAAACTGTTCCTCACTAAACTCGTAAGTTACTTTACCTGTTGCGGCATCTTCTGTCCTTAGACCGCCGTTAAGGTAGTTGTTGAAATCAAGATTAGGAACATCTGTAGGAAGGTCAAGATAGAAGATGTTATTTTCAGCATTTTCAACCTGCATCTTATAACCCGGCCAAGCAACACCTACTGACGTACCGTCAAGAGAGCTGCCTGCGTCTGAACCGTTCCACCAGTATGCACCTGCATCATTAGCATTGAACTTTTCACTCTTCCATGACTCAGGCATAAGGAAGTAAACTTTGTGTGTTTCTTTTACGCCCTCACTTGGGACATAACGACCGTTTGTATCAATAGCTGCGGAAACGCCGATTACACCTACAAGAGCAAGTGAAAGAACGAGAGCGCATGACACTATGATACTGATAAGTTTTTTTGACATTTGAATCTCCTCCAAAAAAATTTCCGATTTCTATCGGTATGGAATCATTATATAACAAAATTTTCAAAATTGCAATCTTTTTCAAAAAGCTTAAAACAAAAAAATACACAAAATTGCAATCGCAATTTTGTGTATTTAGCTTGTATTATAAAAAATTTTCCTATAAAAGATATTTATCTGTTTTATTTATCCGCATCTGCGTCATCCGACATTGCATTATTGTCCGCAGATTTTTTCTTTTTTTCGTCCTTTTTCTTTACGAAAATAATTGCACCTGCGGCAATCAAAACAACAACAATTGCAATTATAATAATTAATGTCGTGTTTGAACCCGAACCGTTTGCAGAGCTCTCAACAACCTTTGTAACATCTACAACCTGACTATTCTGCTGAGTTGAGATGTACTTTTTCTCAACAACTACCGACTTATGGTCGTCTTTGTTAGGTGAGTTTTCCTCGCCCATTCCGTCAATGTAGTTTACAAAATCGCCCTGAATTTTTTCGGAATTTGCCGTATCATTATTTACTATCGGAACGGCACTATCCTCTACCTCTTTACCGTTCACCCAAAGCTTGCAGGTGATTTTATATGATTTGAGATATGTCATATCATCGCCGTACATATCCGAGATGAAATATGAAAGATCGGTTTTGCCTCCCTTTAGTACCTTGAATTCAGCAGAAACAAGAGCCTTGTCACCGTTAAGCTTTACGGGATTCTGAACATCTGTCCATGTAAAGGTGTAAAAATTCTTAAGTTTAGGGTTGCCAATCGCATTTTTAAAGCTTTCGCAGTTTATTGAATCGGCATTCAACTTCAAATATTCATCGTTGTAAAAGAAACTCATTGCAGCTCCGATTACTTCTTCTTTTGTATCGGTCATATAAATAGCATACTTAACCGTATCGCCGACTTTAGCTGTTACGGAATCCTTTTCATCTGTTGAAATGCTGATTGTAAGGTCATCCTCTGCAGCACTTGCAGGAATACAGAATGCTGACACGGTAAGTACAGCCACGAAGAGAATTGAAAGCATATTTTTGATTTTTTTAGACATTTTTTTCATTCCTTTAGTTTGATATCCCTATTATATATCATTAAGACTAAAATTTCAATCAATAATTTAACAATTCTCGGTGAAATTTATGTGAAAAGTAAATTAATTGCAGATTCACATTTAAAGAAATACTGTTTTAGAGATTGTGATTCAAACTGATTTTCACAATTTTACAACAAAATGAAGATGATATTTTCTTTAGCGGTGATTCGGATGTTTCTTTTTTTACCCTCCTGTATCTTTCCTGCGTCTGCTTTTCGCAGGCTTTTATTTTTTCTTCTCTTATCTTTTCATGCAATTTCCTATAAAGAAAAAAACGCCCCTCGGAAAACCGAGAGGCGAAAAATTATTTTTTTAATCTGTCAACGCCGTTAACAGTCTTACAATAGGAAATTCAATTACTTATTGAATCTCTTTCTTGTGAAGTAAACAACACCTGTTGCAGAAACAAGAGCTAAGAGGATAACTACTGCCATAGAAGCATTACCTGTCTGTACTGCGTTGCTGCTTGTGCCGTTAGCCGGTGTGTCAGAAGTAGCTGCGTCAGCTGTTGACTGACCCTTTGTTGCAACCTGTGTAGCAGATGTAGCATCAGGTGTAGTAGGAGCTACTGTAGTAGGCTCTGTTGCAGCAGGCTCTGTTGTAGCAGGCTCTGTTGTAACAGGCTCTGTTGTTGTAGGCTCTACTGTTGTAGGCTCTGTTGTAGCAGGCTCTGTTGTAGCAGGCTCTGTTGTAGTAGGCTCTGTTGTAGCAGGCTCTGTTGTTGTAGGCTCTGTTGTTGTAGGCTCTGTTGTTGTAGGCTCAACATATGCCTCAACCTTAGCGTCTGAGTTAATGTTATCAAAGAGATCATTAGCCATGTCGCCGTTAACTACTGCTTCATATTCTGAATCAGCATCAACTGTGCCTGTTTCAGTATTGAGCTTACCAAGTGTAAGATCAATTACATTGAGGTCAACATTTGTTGTACCTGTACCGTTAACTGTGAACACAGCCTCAACAAGCTTCTTGCCGCCTGCAAAATCATAAAGTGCAAGGTTTGAAGCATTGCCTGTAACATCATCCATATTTACCATGCCATCAGCGATTTCAGGCATTGTAAGTGAATCAAGTGTAAGGAGGTTCTTATCATATGTAAGAGCCCACTGTACTTCTTCAAGCTGTGCGTCCTTAGTGTCAAGGAGATAGTAAACTGATACCTTGTCGCCTACATTAAATGTGCCTGAACCTGTAGCCTGGCAAATATTAGATGTAGCGTTGATTGTTAAATTATCAACTGCAGGAGTTGAAGGCTCAACCTTAACAGTAGCCTTAGCGCCTGAACGTGTTGAATAATCAAAGTTTGTAATGTCGAGTGTGATTGTTACATCAACGAGTGAATCTTCTTCAAAACCTGCAGAAACTGTGTTAAGAAGCATATTCTCACCATTGAATGTAAGGTCAAATTCTTCGCCTATAGGAGCTGCACTCTGCTCGGGAAGACCCCAGTTAGCTGCCCAATCATCGTTTACAGCAAACTTGAACTGATATGCATCGTCTGCAGATTCAATGTTTTCATACTTAATCTGATATACCTTGTCAGAAACCTGAGTCATGTGGTTAACTTCAGCGTCAACACCCCATGCTACACCGTTGAGCCAGTTGTCTTCACCGTTACCAACAACTGTAATGCTGTTAACATCAAGGTCTGTTACCATTTTAACGCCTTCACCTGTTACAGTAATCTTGTTTGTAGCAGGATCGAATGTTACAGTAACATCACAAGCTGTTTCTACATCGAAAGTTACATTGTTATCTGTACCGTCAAGACCGATCCACTTCTGCTCGTCGCCTGTGTTTGCAACAACCTTGAGCTGATAGTTCTTACCTGCAGGAACAGCAGAGAATGTCTTTGTGAATACGCTGCCGTCAGCTGTCATAACATTTTCAGGAGCGAGTGCAGGAGAACCCTGCCATTCATAACCTGTAAGATTTTCTGTACCGGCAACTACATATGTAGTATCGGCAGCAGGAGTTGTTGTAGGCTCTTCTGTTGTAGGCTCTGTTGTAGTAGGCTCTGTTGTAGTAGGCTCTTCTGTTGAAGGCTCAACCTTAACAGTAGCCTTAGCGCCTGAACGTGTTGAATAATCAAAGTTTGTAATGTCGAGTGTGATTGTTACATCAACGAGTGAATCTTCTTCAAAACCTGCAGAAACTGTGTTAAGAAGCATATTCTCACCATTGAATGTAAGGTCAAATTCTTCGCCTATAGGAGCTGCACTCTGCTCGGGAAGACCCCAGTTAGCTGCCCAATCATCGTTTACAGCAAACTTGAACTGATATGCATCGTCTGCAGATTCAATGTTTTCATACTTAATCTGATATACCTTGTCAGAAACCTGAGTCATGTGGTTAACTTCAGCGTCAACACCCCATGCTACACCGTTGAGCCAGTTGTCTTCACCGTTACCAACAACTGTAATGCTGTTAACATCAAGGTCTGTTACCATTTTAACGCCTTCACCTGTTACAGTAATCTTGTTTGTAGCAGGATCGAATGTTACAGTAACATCACAAGCTGTTTCTACATCGAAAGTTACATTGTTATCTGTACCGTCAAGACCGATCCACTTCTGCTCGTCGCCTGTGTTTGCAACAACCTTGAGCTGATAGTTCTTACCTGCAGGAACAGCAGAGAATGTCTTTGTGAATACGCTGCCGTCAGCTGTCATAACATTTTCAGGAGCTGCAGCAGGTGTACCAACCCATTCATAGCCTGTAAGATTCTCTGTACCGGCAACTACATATGTAGTATCGGCAGCAGGAGCTGTTGAAGGCTCTTCTGTTGAAGGCTCTTCTGAACCATCGGGATCTGTTACAGTATTAGTAGCTACAACATTCTTATCTAATACTTCCTGACTAACGATTGACTTGTTAGCAAGTTCAACTTCTTCATCGCCGATTGTCTGGTCTGTTACAGGATCAACCTTTGAAAGACGAAGTACCTGTACATCAAGATTAATAGTAGTTGCTGTAGCCTCAGGATCAATTACTTCAAACTCAGCAGAAGCAAGTACGATTTCCTTTGATGTTGTGTCATAAAGGCTGAGTGTATTACCGTTAGCTTTAATTACACCCGGAACAGCATTGTTATAAATATAACTGCCAAACTTAGGATATTCAAATGATGTAGCTTTGATTGTGTTAGCTGTTGGCTTGAGTACATTTGTATCGTAGTTCATATCCCACTGGAAGTCAAGCATGTCCTTGTCCTTAGACTGGAACATGTATGTAACCTTTACAGTCTTCTGATCTGCACTGAGAGTAACCTTCTTCTCAGGGAAGAGGTTTGAAGTAGCTGTAACTGTGAGACCTTTTGCAGGAGCTGCAGTTGTAGGCTCTACTGTTGTAGGCTCTGCTACTGTTGTAGGCTCTGCTGTTGTAGGCTCTGCTGTTGTAGGCTCTACTGTTGTAGGCTCTGCTACTGTTGTAGGCTCTGCATCAGTAACGATGTCAACCTTACCCTTTGCACCCTGCTTTGTAGCATAGTTAAAGTTTGAAAGGTCAAGTGTAAGAACGATGTCATAACCGTCTTCGTAACCAGCTGCATCTGTATCAATGATCATGTTCTGACCGTTGTATGTAAGGTCAAACCACTCATTGAGAGGAGCTGTGCCCTGCTCAGGAAGGCCCCAGTTATCTGCCCATGAACCGTTGGCAGCAAACTTGAACTGATAGTTCTCATAAGCGTCAAGGCTCTCAAACTTAATCTGGTAAACCTTTGAACCCTCAGATGTTTCTGTCATGTAGTTAGCTTCAGCATCTACCTTCCAGTCCTTACCGTTGAGCCATGCATCTTCACCGTTACCAACGACTGTAATGTGGTCAACAACAAGTTCTTTCGGAATTACAACACCTTCACCTGTTGCAGTGATTTCATTTGTTGTAGGGTTGTAAGTTACTGTTACATCACATTCCTTTGTTACATTGAATGTGAAGTTGTCATTGCCGGTATCGCCTACACCAATCCACTCTGTATCGTTTTTAACGATCTTGAACTGGTAGCCGTTGCCGACTGCTACGTTGGTAAATACTTTTTCGTAGTTACCATCGCCGTTTTCTGTCATTACATTATCTCCGCAAGTTGCTTCAGTCTCAGCCCACTTGTAACCTGTGAGTTCTTCAGAACCGGATACGAAATATGAATCGCCGGCAGCAGAAACGCTCACTACAGTTGCAACGAGTGATGTCACAACAAGCATCATAGACAGTAAAAGGCTAAGTGCTTTTTTGAACATTTTCTTTTCCTCCTTATGTGATAATGCTTCTATAAGCAGTTTAATTATACAACAATCAACCACCAAAAGTCAATGCTAAAAACTCTTGCCGGCTGATTATTTGACAAAATATTGTTTTTTTGTAGGAATGCACAAATAAAATATCATTTATTTGTTATTTGTAACCATTCACATTGTGAGATTGCCAGTTCCAACTGTCACGGCACATATCCTCAAGACTTTTCTCGGCAATCCATCCAAGTATTTTCTTGGCTTTTGTTGCGTCGGCAAAGCATTCTGCAATGTCGCCTGCACGGCGGGGCTTTATAACATAAGGAATTTCAATCGAATTTGCCTTTTCAAAAGCCTTTACAATATCAAGAACGCTGTAGCCCACACCTGTTCCGAGATTAAAAATCTCGGTTCCCTTGTGCTCTGCGGAATATTCAATAGCCTTTACATGACCTTTTGCAAGGTCAACAACATGGATATAGTCACGCACACCCGTGCCGTCATGCGTAGGGTAATCGTTGCCGAAAACACCGAGACACTTGAGTCTGCCGGCGGCAACCTGTGTTATGTACGGCATAAGGTTGTTCGGGATTCCGTTAGGATCTTCACCGATTCTGCCGCTTTCGTGAGCGCCGATCGGGTTAAAGTAACGAAGAAGAACAACAGACATATCGGGATTTGCGTTTGCGGCATCCGTAAGAATCTGTTCCATCATAAACTTTGTCCAGCCGTATGGGTTTGTCGGAGAACCCTTTGGCATTGTTTCAACAAGCGGAACTGTTTCGGGTGTGCCGTAAACCGTTGCGCTTGAGCTGAAAATAAAGTTATTTACACCGTGTTTCTTCATTGCTTCAAGCAAAGTGAGTGTTGAATCAATATTGTTGCGGTAGTATTCAACAGGCTTTTCGCAGCTTTCGCCTACTGCTTTAAGACCTGCAAAGTGAATTACCGCATCAATCTTATTCTCCGAAAAAATCTTTTCAACGGCATCTCTGTCACATACATCGGCCTCATAGAGCGGAATTTTTCTGCCTGTCAGCTCTTCCACTCTTTCAACCGCTACGGGACAGCTGTTTGAAAAATTATCTGCAATTACAACATCGTGACCTGCGTTGATGAGTTCAACACAAGTGTGCGAGCCGATATATCCGGCGCCGCCTGCAAGCAAAACATTCATTTTAAAATTCCTTTCTTAACATCAGCATTTTTCAGGCTCGGGATAGTCAACACCAAAGGTTTCGGCTGTAACCTTTGCCATAATCTGAGGATCAAGAGGCTTGTCGGAATAGTCTGTGTCACACTCTGCAATTTCATTGACAACATCCATACCCTCAATTACCTTGCCGAATGCGGCATACTGACCGTCAAGGTGCGGAGCGTTCTTGTGCATAATGAAGAACTGCGAGCCTGCTGAATCGGGCATCATTGAACGAGCCATTGAGAGAACACCCTCTGTGTGCTTGAGATTGTTTTCAAAGCCATTCACGGCAAATTCGCCCTTGATTGAATATCCGGGACCGCCCATACCCGTGCCTTCGGGGCAACCGCCCTGAATCATGAAACCGTAGATTACACGGTGAAATGTAAGACCGTCATAGTAACCCTTGTTTACAAGGCTGAGAAAATTATTTACAGTATTCGGAGCAATTTCAGGATAAAGCTCCGCTTTGATTGTTTTTCCGTTTTCCATTTCAAAAGTAACAATAGGATTGCTCATTTTAAATCGTCCTTTCGGTTTATTAACACTATTTTAGTATATTCTTGATAAAATAGCAAGTGTTTTAGTGATTATTTGCGAATAAATCAGCCTTTTTCAATACTCATTGTAGCAAAAGCATTGAGGTCTGTTCCTGCAATATTTCCGCTGAGAAACTCGTAATATCCCTGTGAACCGACCATGGCGGCATTGTCACCGCAAAGAGATTTTTCGGGCATATACATTTCCCAATCACGCTTTTTACACTCTTCTGCAAGGGTTCTTCTGAGAAGTGAATTTGCCGAAACACCGCCTGCGATTACAAGCTTTTTCTGTCCCAAGTCTTCAGCCGCCTTAATAAAGTTTGTAACAAGGCAATCGACAACAGCATAGCGGAATGATGCACAGACGTCGGCTTTGTTAAGCTCAACACCCTTTTGTGCCGAATTGTGAATGAGGTTGATTACGGCTGTTTTAAGTCCCGAAAAGCTGAAATCATACGGTGCATCGTGAACTGCGGGACGAGGGAGCTTGAATGCAAACGGATTGCCGTTTTCCGCAACTCTGTCCATTTCAATTCCGCCCGGATACGGCATTCCCATTGTCCTTGCGGCTTTGTCAAAAGCCTCGCCCGCGGCATCATCACGGGTTTTGCCGATAATTTTCATCTTTGTGTAGTCCTCAACCATAACAATATGGCTGTGACCGCCTGACACAACAAGGCAAAGGAACGGCGGTTTCAATTCTTTGTTTGAAATATAATTTGACGCAATGTGTGAACGAAGATGGTGAACAGGCACAAGCGGAATTCCTGTTGCAAGTGAAAGTCCTTTTGCAAAATTCACTCCCACAAGCAACGCTCCGATAAGTCCGGGGGCATATGTAACGCCGATTGCGTCAATATTGGAAAGCCTGCAGTCTGCATCTTCAAGAGCCTGTCTTACAACAGGAACAATTGCCTCTGCGTGACGGCGTGATGCGATTTCGGGAACAACTCCGCCGTAAAGCTTGTGTTCCTCAACCTGAGAAGCAACCACCGAGGATATTATGTTTCTGCCGTCCTCAACAACCGCTGCCGCAGTTTCGTCACAGGACGATTCTATTGCGAGTATCTTCATAATTTTCCTTTCACTACGAAACATTTATGATGAAGTTCCGTAATATCGTTAATATAATGTTTTATTACATATATATGTCAAAAACAGCGTGTCATTAAAACAGCGTTTTCGGTTGGAGAGGAGTAGTAATTTTTCCTCTCTCCCACCTTGATGAATCCGAATTTTTCATAGAGAGAACGGGCGTTTCCATTACTTTCACGAACCTCAAGAGTAAGAAAGCAAAGGTTATTTTTCTTGGCATAGGTCACAAGCGTTTCAACAAGCGCCGAACCTATTCCCCGATTTCTGTGTGTACCGTCAACGGCAACATTGAAAATGTAACCCTCATCAACAACAACACTCATTCCTATATATCCGACAACGGCATTATCTTCCGTTGCGGTAAAAAACAGCGAGGTTTCGTTGTTCAGTTCTTCTTCAAGGCTGTTAAACGACCACGGATGTGAAAAACACCGCTGTTCAAGCTGTGCAACCGCCTCAAGCTGATTTTCGGTCATTCTGTCAATTTTCATACGCTTTTAATATTTCCTTTACAGAATTAACAATTTCATCACGGCAATGTCTGTACACCTCAATGTCGCCGCCGTAAGGATCGCTTATACCGAGCACGGCGATTTTTTCGGGCTGTACAAGAAAAAACTGCATCAACATTTTTGCGTGACTTTGCGACATACAGTAAAATTTTTCGTATTTTTCAATGCCGGCATCAGCCACGGCTGTTGAAGCTTTGCCCGAAAGGTCAATTCCGATTTCCTTACAGGCAATCACGGAATTTTCCGACACGGGAAGTCCCGTTGAGGTCGCAATGCCAAAGCTTTCCGCCCTGATGCAAACGCCGTTTTTCTCTGCCATATCATTAAAAATTGCCTCTGCCATGGGACTGCGACAGGTGTTGCCCGTGCATACAAAGGCAATCGTTCTGTTATCCTTTTGCATCATACCAAGTCCTTCCGATTGCCGCATCGGCTGTGAGCGGAACGCTCATTTTAACTGCGTTTTCCATTTCTTCCTGAACAATGAGTGCAACTCTCATGCTCTCATCCTGCGGAGCTTCGACAATAAGTTCGTCGTGAACCTGCAACACA
>OKSA01000275.1_pt1 | contig 49242 bp, 62 predicted proteins | sample 1601181 | NCBI WGS metagenome assembly OKSA01 (sample SAMEA3541538, study PRJEB24748) | human gut metagenome | biome: human gut; feature: human-associated habitat; material: faeces | place: China | collected 2012
GATCGTTCTCGAAGATCTTAGCATCATAGTAAGCGTCTAAGAACTTACCAGCATCATCTCGTGAGAAACCGAATGTCATCTGTGTTAAGTCGTTTGTACCGAAGCAGAAGAACTCAGCTTCTTTAGCGATTTCGTCAGCTAATAATGCTGCACGAGGAATCTCAATCATAGTACCAACTTCGTATTTCATGTCAGAACCAGCAGCTTTGATTTCTTCGTCTGCTGTCTTAACAACGATCTTCTTAACGTATTTTAATTCTTTTTCTTCACCTACTAATGGAATCATGATTTCTGGAACGATTGTCCAGTCAGCATGTTTAGCCTGTACAGCTAATGCTGCACGGATAACTGCTTTTGTCTGCATAACAGCGATTTCTGGATATGTTACTGTCAGACGGCATCCACGATGTCCCATCATAGGGTTGAACTCTTTCAGGCTTTCAATAATAGCTTTAATAGTTTCTACTGATTTACCCTGTGCATCTGCAAGTTTCTTAATATCTTCTTCTGTCTGAGGTACGAACTCATGCAGTGGTGGATCTAAGAAACGAATTGTTACAGGATTACCTTCCATAGCTTCAAATAACTGCTCAAAGTCTCCCTGCTGATATGGAAGAATCTTATCGAGTGCAGCTTCTCTTTCTTCTACTGTATCAGAACAGATCATTTCACGGAATGCATCGATTCTGTTACCTTCAAAGAACATATGCTCAGTACGGCAAAGTCCAATACCTTCTGCTCCAAGCTCACGAGCCTTCTTAGCATCTGAAGGTGTATCAGCGTTAGTACGAACACCCATTGTTCTGTATTTATCTGCCCAAGCCATAATACGACCAAATTCACCAGCAATTGTAGCATCTACTGTAGGGATAATTCCATCGTAGATATTACCTGTAGAACCATCAAGAGAAATAGCATCTCCTTCATGGAATTCCTTTCCTGCTAATGTGAATTTCTTATTTGCTTCATCCATTACGATGTCACCACATCCAGATACACAGCAAGTACCCATACCACGAGCAACTACTGCTGCGTGAGATGTCATACCACCACGAACTGTCAGGATACCCTGAGCGCTCTTCATACCTTCGATATCTTCTGGGGATGTCTCAAGACGAACAAGAACAACTTTTTCCCCTCTCTCTGCCCAGGCTTTGGCATCTTCAGCAGTGAAGACAATCTTACCACAAGCAGCTCCAGGAGAAGCTCCAAGTGCTTTACCCATTGGTGTTGCAGCCTTTAATGCAGCAGCATCAAACTGTGGATGTAATAATGTATCAAGGTTACGAGGGTCAATCATTGCAACAGCTTCTTCTTCTGTTCTCATTCCCTCATCTACTAAATCACAGGCAATCTTTAAAGCAGCCTGTGCTGTTCTCTTACCATTACGTGTCTGAAGCATGTATAACTTCTTGTTCTCAACAGTAAACTCCATATCCTGCATATCTCTATAATGATCTTCAAGAGTCTGGCAAACCTGTTTGAACTGTTCAAATGCTTCTGGGAATTTTTCTTCCATCTGAGCGATTGGCATTGGTGTACGAACACCAGCAACTACGTCCTCTCCCTGTGCATTTGTAAGGAATTCTCCCATAAGCTTCTTCTCACCTGTAGCAGGGTCACGAGTAAATGCAACACCAGTACCACAGTCATCTCCCATGTTACCAAATGCCATACTCTGTACGTTAACAGCAGTACCCCAGCTATAAGGAATATCGTTGTCACGACGGTAAACATTAGCACGTGGGTTATCCCATGAACGGAATACGGCTTTGATAGCTCCCATTAACTGTTTCTTAGGATCATCTGGGAAATCTTCACCGATTTTCTCTTTATATTCAGCCTTAAACTGAGATGCCAGCTCTTTTAAATCTTCTGCTGTAAGATCAACGTCCTGACTTACACCTTTTTTAGCTTTCATCTCATCGATTAATTCTTCAAAATACTTTTTACCAACTTCCATAACTACATCAGAATACATCTGAATAAATCTTCTGTAGCAATCCCAAGCCCAACGTGGGTTTCCGGATTTAGCGGCAATAGTCTCTACTACTGTCTCATTAAGACCTAAGTTAAGGATAGTATCCATCATACCTGGCATGGAAGCACGAGCACCTGAACGAACTGATACAAGAAGTGGATTCTCTTTATCACCAAATTTCTTTCCTGTAATCTCTTCCATCTTCTCAATGTACTCATTAATCTGTCCCTGAATCTCATCATTGATCTCACGACCATCTTCATAATACTGAGTACAAGCCTCTGTTGTAATTGTGAATCCCTGTGGTACAGGTAATCCAATATTTGTCATCTCAGCCAGATTGGCTCCTTTACCACCAAGAAGATTTCTCATTGTGGCATCGCCTTCTGTAAACAGATATACCCATTTTGCCATTGTTGTGTTCCTCCTTCAATTAACTATCAACATTACTTTATGCGCTTTCCTCACGCGCAATATGAGTATAGCACAAACGAATAAAAAATGCTATAATTTTCCGTCATTTTTTTGCAAAAATTTATCATGGACTATATTTTTTTGCAACATTCACGATAATTTTAATTTTTTTATACAAAAGAGACTATTTGATGGGGTGTTTGCCGTTTAATTCGTTGGGTGGACAATCAGATATTTCAATCCACACCTCCGTGAAGGAGGCGGCGGGGAATGTCCCTGGAAAGGGATCTCCCCCTTACATATTTCAATCCATGCCTCCGCGAAGGAGGCGACCAATATGGCGATGAATACCAATGCAATCCAGCAGATTTCAATCCACGCCTCCGCGAAGGAGGCGACGTGGAGTGTTACAATTACTAAAAATCATAGGAAAAATTTCAATCCACGCCTCCGCGAAGGAGGCGACTACAAGGAGGAACCACGGTCAAGTGCGATGATGATTTCAATCCACGCCTCCGCGAAGGAGGCGACGACTAACCCGGTGGTTACGGCTAGTTACTGCATAACAATTTCAATCCACGCCTCCGCGAAGGAGGCGACTGGTTTGTCGGTTGACGAACAGATTAGCGGTATCGATTTCAATCCACGCCTCCGCGAAGGAGGCGACCATCTATGCAACCAAAGGATGATATAGACAAAATTAATTTCAATCCACGCCTCCGCGAAGGAGGCGACAGAAGTTTCAAAATTAGATTAAGGGAGTAAGAGAATTTCAATCCACGCCTCCGCGAAGGAGGCGACTATGAAGACAGAAGAGTTTGAAGAACCAGAGCATATTTCAATCCACGCCTCCGCGAAGGAGGCGACGATATGAAATTTCCGAACTAAAAAAAATGTTTGGTATTTCAATCCACGCCTCCGCGAAGGAGGCGACTGAAATCCCCGTCATTTGATACAGTATCGGCAACAGATTTCAATCCACGCCTCCGCGAAGGAGGCGACCGCAACATATTGTGATACTTCAGCTATCATGTACATATCTAGTCTCAACAACTTTTTTGTCCACTATTTTTAGCTTTATATCGCAATATGTTGTACTATTCTTTCTTTTTTAAGTGCGAATGCCCTGCGTTTTTTGCGTAGCTTATGATTCGCACTATGTTTAATTTTTAATATTTTCTATATTTTATTTCTTAACGAAGATAATAAGAAACTTTTTCTTTCTATATTTGACTATATCTAAATTTAGAAAGATTTTCAAAAAAGGGATTTTGTCGCAGATGCGATTGTTTATCTCAGTCGAGAAGACTCCCACCTCTTTCAGGTGGTGAGTGACAGCAAATTTGTCTCAGTGGGAGTCCAATCTCCGACTGAGATAAACGCTCCGCGAGGATGCGCAGTGATTCTGTAAAGAATATGTCAGCTTACGCTGACCAGAATCACGCGCCAAGTCTCGCAGCGGCTCGACTTGAATTTGTGCCCTGGAATCAGATAATTAAGGTTCCTTCTAAGTCAATGCTTGTTCTTGTTCCGTAGTGTTCTACTTTATTTTTGTAAGCGTTACCCAGATAATAGAATCTTAGGCTATCTTTATCCATGTCAATTATTTCGAGTAGTTTTGCTTTTACCACCTTTGTTTTTGCATTATCCATAATGCATTCAAAAACAGAATTTTGAACTCTTTGTCCGTAATTCTGACATTCTTTTGCTACTTTTCTTAAACGTTTTTTCCCTGAAGCTGTCTCTGTATTTACATCATATGTTATTAATACAAGCATTTCTCACCTCTTATTTCCACAAAAAAACAGGATATTCATCCAAATCCCCGCGAATAAATCTGGCTAACAATAACGCCTGAACATGAGGTAGGAGACCCCATTCTATTTTATCACCGAGAAATGGATGTTTGATTTTATCTCGTTTTCTGCCCTGCCACGCACTAATCATTGTTTTACGTCCTGTATCGTTCATTAAGACCGCTCCATTTTCCTTTTTTACAAAATGCTCTGGTTTAATCGTCTTTTTATTAATTAATGTTAATACAAAACGGTCTGCATATACAGCTCTTAATTCTTCCATTAAATCTAATGCTAAAGAGGTTCTTCCCGGTCGGTCTGTATGAAGAAAACCGACATAAGCATCTAAACCGACTGCAGTTAAAGCTGCGGCACATTCATTTGCCAATAATGTGTATGCAAATGATAACATGGCATTGACATTATCTAATGGCGGACGTCGATTTCTGTTTTCAAAGAAAAATTCTTCTTTATTTTGTAGAATCAATTGGTCGAATACAGAAAAATACTGACTTGCCGCATTGCCCTCAATTCTTCGAATGCTATCCATTGAATCACATTCTAATAACTGCCGAATGTGCTCATACAGATTGGCGGTCACTTTTTTGATGACATCCACATCAACCTGCAGGGCATGGTCTCTTGTTGCTCTTTCTAATACCCATTTGCTGTTGTATATTTTACCAATGATCATATTTCTGGCAATAGGGATACTATCTTCCAGCGAATCTGAAATTCTATACTGCTGTTTTCTTAAAATAACATTGCCCTTGTTCTCTCCGCTTACGGATGCTAAAAACTGTCCGTTTGGATTCATAAAACTTAGGGAAATTCCCCTTTTCGCACAGGCTCCCATTAATGCAGGACTTACTCCAGTGTAACCAAAGGTCACAATTCCTTCGAGATTATGTAGTGGAAGCCGGATAAGTATCTTCTTTTCCTCCAGAACCAGCACATTTTCTCCATCTAATGCAAGATAACGTTCTGGAGTTGTTACATATAGTGTATTTAATAGTTTTCTCATAACTCCCCGTCTTTTATCGTTTTTAAAATGTAAGTGTGTACTGACTTTTTCTTTGAAAGCTGTGGCAGACATATATTTTTCAGTGAACAGGCATTGCAGGACTTTGTTCTTTTAATATTTGGTGTATACTGCCTGTCAAAATACTGATGCATCTGTAGACATATATTTTCCACTTCCTGACGAAGAGAATCTGTTATTTCCACATGTTCTCTCCGTTTTGTTGTCCCGTAATATAAGTCACCTTCTTCTATTCTTGTGCATATCATTTCTTCAAGGCATATTGCCTGCGCCACAAGCTGTACTCGGTCAGCATTATTTTCTTTTGGCTCTCCCTTTTTGTATTCTACCGGATGTACTTTATAGAGTCCTTCTCTTCCATATAGACGTACGCCTTCTTCTCCTTCTTTGCATTTTTTAAATTCTACCACATCACAGATTCCACTAATCCCAAGATATTTAGAATATACTTTGATCTGACGGGAAACAACCAGATTCTTTCTCGTCTCTATCTGCGGACCATCATGTGCCCGTTTGTGCATAATATTTCCCTCTACTGTCCGTACATTCTCTTCCCATTGATTCTCGATATGGATTAACGCCCACTGTCTTGGACAAAATGCAAAATGCTGGATTCCAGAAAGCATCAGATAATCTTCTTCATTATAAACCTTCATATTCTTCCACCGCCAGTCCAGGTAACTCGTGGCAGATAATCTCATAATCTTCTATCTTTCTTGGATTACGAACACCTTCTTTCTTCTTAATCTCAATACTGTTATGCACTTTGTGAGAAGAATACTGTCCAATCTTGCAGTTGTGCTTCCACCAGTATAACTTATGCATTACCATGCTTCCGTCTGGTCTTGCAGAGGAACTGTCATTTACAAACAAAGTGCGGATAGCTTCTTTAATTTTTTCCGCATCTTCTTCGGTAAAACCTGTCTTTTCAGAAAGCTGTACATTAATACTTCCCTTTAATATGTAAACACCAAAGTCTACTCGATGCTTCATTCCCATTGTATCAGAGGATTTTCCTTCTTTATCTTCACTATTTACACTTTTTGTAATCTGCATACTTGTGATATCTATTGGATCTACACTGAAAGCTGGCTGAACAGATACCGGACCACGAATACCTAGAGATAATTCAGAACCTTTAAATGCAAATACCTGTCCAAAACTTCTAACATCCATCCACTCTTTACAGGCAATTTCATATCCTCTTTGTGCATCTGCTTTCTTTCCTTTTTTAAGTTCTGCTCCAAAAGCTTCATTCGCGTCTGCTCTTGCCTTTAAACTCTTACATTTATCAATACATTTATCATCAGACTGAACAAAAATATTTTCTCCTGCATCTAAAAGACGGTTTCGTATTTTTCTTTTAATGCAGACATCGGACATTTCTCCGTATCCTTCATAGGTAACTCGCGGCATGTTCCCATTTAAAGGATCCCCATTACAATTAGCATTCTCTACTACAATAATTCCTTCAAAATCAATCTTGTTCTGTAATACACCCATTTACTTTTCCTCCTCTTCTAACTTTTTCATTTTTTTCTCATCATTCTCTTTTTTGATTCGCTTTGCTTCCTCAATAATTTCATATCTCTGACTGTCAAATCCCAAACAAAATGTACCATCTAAATTTCGTTTTTGCTGGAATTCTTCTTCAGAAATAGTTGCTGAAATTTCTCCAAGTAATGTCTGAAGGTTTCGGGCTCTCCCTCTTAACTTCATTTCATATGGTTTCAAATTTTTCTGAATAATCACCCATGTATCACATGGATTTTCACAAAACTTTGTGTAGTAACGCATTGCCGTTGTAGTTCTGTCTATCTTCTCCTCACGCAATACCCACGCTTCAATCGCATCTGCAATAGCTAACATTCTTCCGCACTTTGCGTCTAAACTCTCTGGTGATTTCATAACCAAACACTCCTCTCCTTTTTCTATCAAATGCTTTCTTGTCAACGCACAAGCTACTGATAATACCTGTTGCCATAAAGTTTTACTTTTATAATTTTGCGGATGCTGTGCCCGATGCACAACCTCTCTCATAATATCTATCGGTACTTTTTTCCCGTCAACAATGCATGGCAGAATTCTTTCTACCGCATTCGCAATCACTTTATCTGTTCCTTTTATAGAATTTCCCTGCTCTCTTCCATAAGTACATAATGCGATTTCATATGGAGAAGGTGCTCCTGTAAAATAAACTCGTTTCTGCAGTTTCTTATTATAAGAAGAAACATTCCATGCACAGTCTCTGTGCCACTGCTCAATTCGTTCGATCAGTTCATTTCCATCTGCTCCAAAGTACTCTCTGCTAAATATCACAGATAATCTTCCTGTCGTTGCTGCATCTACTCCTAACAATACAAAATGGCTGTCTGCCCGCACATTTCCATGATATCCTCTGATCGCTCTGTTAAATCGTTCGGCTACATCTTCCTGTATTGATACTGTCTTATCCTCTTCTTCTCCATAAAAAGTTGCAAAAATATCTTCCTCTTCTTCATAAGCAGATGCAACACCCTCTGTACTTTCCAGAATAGATGGTACATTCTCTGATTTCACTCCCCACAGAACAAACTCTTTATCTCCTACTTTAACTCCTTGCCTTTCTATAAGCCATTTTAAAGCATTATGAATTTTCTGCGAAGCTTCATAACTGATAGTATATGCTTCTCCGACATCATGAAAACGTCCACGATAAGTAAAGTTTGTCTTATCATTAGAAGATATCATCTTTGCTTTATCGCCACTATTTCTTATTTTAGAAGGGTGATTTACACATAACCTTTCTTCCCTTCCTGTTACCTGACAAAAGCCAATCTCTCCTCCATTACTCAGATAGTAATGGATATAATTTTCCTGCAGCTTAGTATCTTCCCATAAGTTAACTCCATCAACCTGAAAACGGATAAATGCATCTTTTTGATCACCTACTGTTAATTTCTCACCTGCATTCTCCCATTTTTTAGTCAAATGCTGTTTTTCATCCAGAGAAAAGATTCCTCTTTCTACAAGATCATGTATTAGTCGATTTTCTTGCAAATATTTATAAAGAACTTCTATCTTATAATCGCCATATTCCGAGTCACACCACTTTTTTAAATTTTCCATGTACTTTTGATGATGCTCCTCATTCCTTTCTCCCGTATAGAATTCGTAATCACCAGCAAGATACTTTATCTTATCAAAAAGAGGATGCGGAGCCGCTCCCGAACTACGGCTTGCTGATTCTTCTGTTACAGGAATTACTGTATCTGAATCTTTTACTGGAAGAAAGCTTACGGCAATCACCTTTCCATCTTTTGACAACTGTACTTCGAGATGTGCCTTTTGTGTGGAATGTGCTATCTTTAACAGTCCCTCTTTTTCCTGTAATTCCAGATTATCATAAGTATCATACAACGCTCTCATCCAGCTCATTGTAGCTCACCACCTTCCTGATATCCAGAAAGAAGTTCCTCCTTGTCCACTCCTAAGATTGGAATATTACTAAGTTCTTTTTTCGTACCTTTTCTTAAGAAAATGGTATTTTCACATTCTTCTGGGTGGCAAAAATGAATAATACCGTTCTCCATCTGTGGATGCCAGAATCTTGAATATAAATTTCCCTCGTCATTCTGATTAGGATAGCATAAAGAATGATACATTAATCCAAAAGAAAGAGTTCCTTTATCATCATAGTATCCCGGCTCAGACATATCTCCTGGTTCAATATAGGCGGGACATTCTCTTGCCCCTAAAAATATATCTCTTCTTCCTCCTTTTTCAAGAGCACGCTTTGCCACGTAATAATGCTTGTTTTCATTCCAATCTTTCTGTAAATCGGGTCTTCTCTTATTAAACTCAAAATGGGCAGAAATAATATAGGCAACATCAGACAAATATGTATAATAAGAAAGATCATTCCCTCCATTATACTTAATCGGTCGGATTCCTTTTCTTTCTGTACGAATTGGATTTAAAACCTTAACAGATTCTATGATCCAATTGATAGAGGGTTTCCAATAATTTCCACATACAATCCCTTTCAATGTCTCATAACTTGGAATCATCATGCTGCTTTTTTCTCCACCTATCTTTGTCATGGGGTCTGTAAATAATGCGTATTTCCCATAGACTTTCATAACAATTCTATTTGGTTTCATATTTCCTCCTTTCATATTTATCTTCTATCTATTTATGTTAAACTTATAATACACCTGGCTATCTATTTTGTAAAGTCTTTTGAAAAATTTTTTTACTTATGTTATAGTAAACAGGTCATCTTTATAGATGTGGATTGAAATTATCTTTTTATCTTAGATGCGGCGATTTATGTTTTATAAAACGCCGTTTCTTTCTATATAAATATTCATGAAGATTCACTCTTAAATAATATTCCTTTTTTACAATACACATTTATCAGAATTCTAAATAAATATCTTTTCACAAAAATACATTTATCAAAATTCTACTCTAAAATAAATAATTCTTTCTACATAATATATTTATCAGAATCTGCTTCCAATAAAATTCCCATTTCTTTTTCATCATAAAAAGCATAATTAAGGAGGTAGACTCCCATATCTTCTTTAAATGTAATTCCACCAGCATCATAAATTTGTCTAAACTTATACCGATTAATATTTAAAGAATATTTTTTTGCTTTTTCTAACAGCTCCTTTCTTTCCGCCATACTCGTATATACCGTCACATCTTCTATCTGCCTCATTAACTCCTGTCCTTCTTCGAGATATGGAACAAGAACTGTTGTCATATCCTCGTCAATGACTTTAAAGTTTTCTGCCGCTCTTTTAAATTGAATCTTCCAGTTTAATTTCGGACCTGTTTGATTTCTCTTAAGAGTCAACAACTCATAGATACTTCTTCTGCCTCCATCTATTGGATATTTAAAATTCCCACTACATTCATTATCATTATAATAATCATCGAAATATTCTTTCATAAGTTCTGGTAATAAAATGTCCTTTTTCTCCTGTTCTGCCTTATAAAAAATAACATTACTCCACTTTTGACCAAGCCGAATTTCCGACATATGTTCATAGCTACCCTCTTCTAAATTAATGACATAACAATAGCCCAGGTCTCTTTCTCCATTTCGATTGACACGTCCTGCGGTCTGTACAATAGAATCTAATTTGGTCATATTTCTGATTGCCGCTTCAAAACTGATATCTACCCCTGCCTCAATTAAAGAAGTACTGATACAAAGCACCTGCTCTCCTTTCTTTAAAGCTTTCAATAATTCGTCTAAAACATCTTTTTTGTGTTCCGGACACTGGTCTCCTGTTAAAAGGAATAATCGGGTATCCTGGACTAAAACACCTTTTACATTTTCTATATTTTGAGTTTCTACATTCTCCTTATCCTTCTGTAAATACCGGAACAAATCTTTCGCTGTCTTTATTTTATTTACGACAACTAAAAGACTGTTTACTTCTGTTTTCTTTTCCCATATAAAAGGAGTTGCATTTTCAATTGTATATGGTTTCATGGCACAGCAATTCTTTATTTCAACTCTTTTTAACTGCGTGAAATTTCCCTCTACCGCATGTATCAGTTCCCCTTTTACATTTTCCAGACTTATATCTTTAGAAATATTACTAAAATCCGGCTGTGTTGCTGTACATAAAATCGTTGAGGTATTCCCCACCCGATTCAAAAAATTAATCGCCCCATTAAATAAATCCATACATTTGACAGGAACCGTCTGAATCTCATCAAATATAATCACTGCATTCAACAGATGATGCATTCTTCGCATATCTCTCGTTCCTTTTCCATAAAAGGTATTTAAAAACTGCACCATTGTTGTAAATACAATGCGGTTTTCCCATCGTTCTGTAAGCAGTCTGTAGTCCCGCTCCTCTCCCAAACTATCCAACATTCTTTTATCATCTTCTGTTACATTCGAATGATGTTCTAGCAAATCACAGCTTTCTCCTAAAACCTCTCTTATAACCTTTGCATTTTGTTCAATAATCGTTGTATAAGGAAGAACAAAAATAATTCTTTCCTTATTTGTTCTCTCGCTATGTTCTAACGCATATCGCATACTCGATAAGGTCTTTCCTCCACCTGTCGGAACAGTTAATGTATAAATGCCACTCTCTTTCCTGCCCGCTTCAAAACATTCATCTGATATTTTCTGACGAATTGCATTCACTCTTTTTACCTGTATCTTCTAAAGTCTCTGACTTCTTTTGCAATCTAGAAAGGTACTCTTCAAACTTTTGATTATATACTTTCCAGGTCATTTGAATTTCGTCTTGTGCCTTTTCATAAGAAGCAAAATCCTCACCAGTCTCATAGCACATACTGCTTAATCGATCGGCATCTATCAACATACTGTAAATTAGCTTTATAAAGAGATTGGGCATAAAGTTGGCATCATTTTTTCTCTTATTTTTTGCTTCACTTCCTGTAGAAGATTTTAGAATGAGCAGCTTTATCTCTTCAATAGATTTCTTAAAAAGCTGTTCTATCTCCTGCTCCGTAATCTGTAAATCCTTAAAAAAAGCTACTTTTACCTGCTCATAATCAGTAAGTCTATTTTCATCCTGCAGTCTCATCAACAATAGGCTGTCTCCATTAAAATCTTCTGCATCAGGAAGTCCTCCATGATGATAGCAAATAACATCTGCGAGTAGTTCACCCACTATCCTTCCATTCGGTCCGTACTTTTCTGATAAATCATAAATATATTTTGCTCCGTAAACACCATGATCAATACCAGATTGTCTTTTACTTTCTATCCCCTCTTTTGCCCGTCTCCATTCTTCGTGAATAAACCTCTGAAACTTAATGCTGTATTTTCCAAAATCATGAAGTAAGCCTGCAAGAGAAAGCGTACTTTCCAAAGTAGTTTTTTTATCAGAATGTAGCTCTTTTGAGCTAACAGGCCTCCTCAAGTCAACTCTTTTCCCCATAGCTGCTGCTAATTTCTGCACTTCTCTGATATGTTCTTTTAACTCCTGTTTTTCGAAATCATTTACACGAAATCTAGCTATATAATCGTTCATCTTATGAATCCTCTTCTCCTCATTTTTTTCTATTCTTTATTATCTTTTCAATATTTCCCGGTAAACCTTTAACCGGAATTTATCTGTTTCTATCGATTTCCGCATTTTTACTAATACCTTGAACTCCTTCGGTGCTTTTTTTAGGAAACGAAAGATCTCAATCCATCAGTTTCTGCAGATAGCCAGCCCATGTGATGCCTTCTGAAATAGACGGAATCTGTTTCAGGCACAGGCTCTGCAACTGGTAAAGACAGGATGCCACCCCTTCGATGATTGTTGGAGATGCTTCTGCTTTCATTTTCAAAATCTCCATAATCTCTTCTTTTGTTTTTCTTGGAAGATACAGATAATTGCATCTTCGCTTTAGTGCATCGGATAAGTCCCTGTAATTGTTCGATGTTAGTACGACAACGGGCTCCATCCCTTCTTTTGCCTTTACGGTGCCATATTGGGGAATGCTCAAGGAGAAATCATCTAAAAACTCCAATAGCGTGTATTCTAATTCTTCTGATGCTTTGTCTACCTCATCAAAGAGCAGGACATACCGTTGCTCTCCCCAGATAGACTCCAATACCAGGCGACGGATTAGAAAATCCTTTCCATAAAAATCAATCGTTTTTGCTACATCCATCGCTTCGTTAATCGTCTTCCCATCTAAATTTTTCGCTAAAGTACTCTGTATTGCCTGGATGGAAAGTAGCTGTCTTTGGTAGTTGTAATCGTACAGTATCTTGTCCGCAGTCAATCCCTCATAAAACTGAACACGCAACACAGAAAGCCCAAAGGCTTGTCCCATTGCTAAAGCAAGACTTGTTTTTCCCTGCCCCGGGTCAGACTCGACCAATAATGGGACACCATGTAGTGCCCCATAAGCTGCCATGACAATCTCATCATTTGGCAGGTATCCATTTTTTGTAAGCTGTTTTCTGATATCTGATAAACGCATATTTTCCCCCTTTTTCTTCATCCTTGTCTCATTTTACCATAGGGCATCTCAGCCTGTGTAATTTTTTAATCAATTTGTATAAATCTTAGCATATAGCAGAGAGATAAGAATTTTTATAATAACTTTCAAGAATGCCCTGCATTCTTGCTGCGAGATAGTGATCCAAATGATTTTAATGCATGGTAACACCCATATTTAAATTGTAACATATATACTTTATAGTCACAATATGTTATTTTAATCTCCGCAACTTGCATTAAAATATTTTATCAACAAAAATACACAGAAATTTTTATATACAAAACTCTTATAATTCATTTGCTCTTTCACATACTGCCTGCTATAATCATCTACATATATTTTAAACGAAGGAGTATAAACTTTGACATTTTATATTGATGAATCCGGATCTATTAATAATCATCTCTCTCATAATAAGTATTTTGTAATTGCTTTAGTCAGAGTTCTTAATAAAAAATCTTTAAAAAGATCTTACAAACGATTTGTTTCTTCTAATTATGATAGACTTCTTGAATTAGATAAAGATAAGTATCACCCCAAAACGGGAAAACTCATAAAAGAAGGCGGCAAAATGTTTTCTAATGAAACTTTTAAAGAACTTAAAGGTTCCCAGTTTGACAAAGAAATGAAAAAAAGTTTTGTCGATTTCTTTTCTCGTAAACCATCATTTGAATTGTATATCATTAAAATAAAAAATTCAGAATTAACTGATCAATTTTGCCAAAATACTGCGAGAGTGTTTAATTACACCATAAAGTTAGCTATGGAATACTTTATACATGGGGGATATATCCCAAAAGAAGATTGTTCACTTCAACTTGATGAGCGAAATGAAAAAACTGAATCAAGATTTTTTCTCGAAAATTATCTTAATACTGAACTATCCATGAATGGAACCACTGACAAGAAATTTGATGTTACATATTATGATTCATCTGATAATAATCTTATTCAAATTGCTGATGTTTTTGCAAATCTATATTACTCTCATTTGCAAACAGGTGGTTATAAAAATGAATTAAAAAAATTAGAAGAAGCAGGTATCCTAAAATTTGTTTTTACTTTTCCTAAACAATAATGATTTTTTCTTGGAATATTGACAGTTTTTCTTGCATATGATAAGATAAAGCTACCAACAGTAAGTCCTATATCAGTGCCATTATCGAGGTAAGTGTCATGTGTTGGCATCGCTGCTAGGCTATTGGTAACTTAGTATAATTAGACCAATCTCTTGATTGGTCTTTTTATTTTACCAAAAAAGAACCCACACCCTTACAGGCATAAGTCCTTTCAAATTTAACATTCTTGGTCTTACAATTAAGTCGCTCATATTAATCCTTCCTTTCGTTTTATCTATTAACATATATTAGTATATAAAAATAATAATTAAAGATAAAGTATAATCCTGTCCCATATAATGAACCCTGAATATAAATTAGCAAAAGCACTTAATTGTAGCATAGAGGATATTATAGATGTATCAGATTCTGACACATTAGAGAAATAATTTGTAAAAAAGCAAGATAAGCCTACACAGAAACGTTTGATGACAGCCATCTCCAGATTACCATTAGAAGGTGATATTAAAAAGTTGCAAGGAGCTTCCGGCCATCGCCTGCGTGTCGGTAATTTTCGAGTATTATTTGATGTAAATGGTGTTATCATTGATATTATTGATATTGGCAACCGTTGACAGATTTATAAAGGAGTGTGATTATATGTCTAATGTAAAAGAAAGAATCTTTGGCGCTGTTACTATCATGAGCGATGAAGATGCTGAGAAAGTCTGGAATTTAATTCAGGCAGCATTTTTGCTTAACAATGTAGATGAAGTTACTCCTGATCCAGAAGAAATCGCTGCTCTTAATGCATATCATTCTGGTGACCCTGATTATCAACCTGCAATGTCTCAGGAAGAAGTTTTAAAGGAACTAGGATTATAGCAAATCACTACATGGGAAGGTGGTGTCCACTTGACATATGATCAACTTTTAGATTCTGCCGATCAAGAAGGTCTGGCAGTAAAAGAAGTATCTCTCTCCACTCATGACGGTCTGATCAGGGATAAATGTATTGCAATTCGCAAGGACATTCCCACCCAGGCAAAGAAAGCCTGTGTCCTTGCCGAAGAGTTAGAACATCATTATACAAGTGCAGGAAACATATTAGATCAGAGTAAAACAGAGAATATAAAACAAGAACAAAAAGCCCAGATGTGGGCTTACAACAAACAGATTGGTTTATCTGGTATATTATCCGCTTACCAATATGACTGTAGGAATCTACACGAAATGGCAGAGCATCTGGATGTTACAGAAATTTTTCTTAAGGATGCTTTGGATTCCTATCTCTTAAAATACGAGAAATGTACTGTAATAGATAATTACATGATATTTTTTGAGCCGCTGGGAGTTGTGGATATGAATTATGGAATTGAACAAAGGAGGTATTTATTATGATGTATCCATTTATGACACTAAACGATGATACAGAAATCGTTCATTCTGAAATGAAACCAGATGGTAAGGTAAAAGTCTATATCGAAACACCAGATGAAAAATGCTGTTTTAAACATGCAACTTGCTGGTTACCTGATTATAAATGGGAGGATATTAAAGGATATTCTGAAACAGAAATGCCCTATTTTAAACAGCTAATTCGTAATAATGCACATCTTATTATTGAATTTTCTCAAGAAGAAGGGATTTTAAATACCGCAACTTCTTAGAATTGGACCGTATAGTATTTATTTTTGGTCAAATGAAAGTGACCCATTAGAATCAATTCATGTTCATATATCGCAAGGAAGAGCAACATCTATGGCAACGAAACTTTGGATTACCAGTGCCGGAAAAGTTATTCTTTCAAATAATAATTCTAAGATTCCTAATAAAATATTGAGGAAATTGATTCGAATGATTGAAGCCAATAGCGCTGACATTATAGATGAATGGATTATACCACGCATCCTGCATTTTGCATAGGGTGTATTTTTTATACCCTTTTTTCGAAAGGATGATTTTCATGGGAAAAGTTGGCACACGAAAACGAGGGAAGACCTCGCAGTATTATTTTCAACTGGTCAGTGTGGATGGGACAAGAAAATGGAAAACCGGTAGCGGATACCGAACAAAGGCAGAGACTCAGGCAGCGACAAAGCAAAAAACTGTACTCTTATCAGTGAAGAATGGGACTTTCACAGTTTACGACATACTCATGCAACAATTCTTTATGAGGCAGGTGTTCCAAGTACACATTTTTATTTTATGTGTACGTGATGTGTACATAGGGTTGTTTTAGGAAGTTCACAAGAAAACAAAAAAGGGACTTCCACATAAAATGGAAGTCCCAAAACCCGCATAAATAAAGAGTTTTTCTTAGAATCTACCTGCTTTTGCGGCTTCTTCTACGCTAACTGCAACAGCTACTGTAGCTCCAACCATAGGGTTGTTACCCAATAATATTGTGTGTATTTATAAGTATTTCATAATCTCTAAAACTCGCTTAAATACTAGATATTCATTATCTTGCTGTATCTTATTGTATCCTATAAATTTTATGCTTATCGTTGTCATTGTTGTCAATTTGTTGTCACGATTATTTCTTACTGAGTTTATTTACAATCTTCTGGATTGCATTATAATCGTAACCGGCTGCCTTTAATTTCTTCTTACGAGTTGCGCCGTTTCCCCATTTTCCTGCCAGAACTTCTTTAGCAATTGTTTCATTTGATTTCTTTTTTACCGGTTTCTTTTCCGGTGCTGCTTTTGTGAGAAATAATTCTCTCTCAGCCTTCCTCCGCCTTGTAAGTCCACGATAAACTTTACCACCAGCTTTATTGTACCGAAGTATCTTAGATGCCACTACAGCTTTTGAGCGTGTGCCGTCTGCAGTAAGCTGCTTAATCGAGCCGATATTGTAGCAAAACGATACAAGAGCATCTAGCTCGTTCTGATTCCAATTGTACTGCTTGTCATATTCTAAAACAAGCGGAAGATATTTTTTATTAAGAGATTCTTCTAGCCATTTTTCTGCTGTAGCTTTAGAGATTTTCATACCTTTACGAATAATCTTCTTCGTGATCTTAAAGTCACTGTTTGTAATTCCATAGCCAATCGTCCAAACTCCCACTTCATCACGATAGGCCGTTAATCTGCATCCTTCAAATTCTTTTACTAAATCCAAGCATTTATTACTGATTTTCTTCATTTATTACTTCCCCCCCCTCTGGTAATTCATCTGTCATGTCATCCAGAAATTTCTGTATGTACTTTCTTATTTTTTCCGGAACCGGTAATCCGCATAATGTCATATTTTTCAAGATACTAACTGCCTCATATAGTACAAACAATAGACAGAAAAATTCGCATACTCCCATTTTTTGAATACCCAGCAGTTGAATATATTTGTCCGGAACCATAAATAGGACATTGATATGCATGATGATATCTACCAACATCAGTAAGCCTACGCTGAGCAACATGGCTACTTTACGAATTGCTCCATCGATGCCAACACAACTATTAAACTTATGCTCTTTAATCGCTCGAAGCACCCCCAGTGTTGTATCCAAGAATACTGCAATCAACAAAATCTCAAAAAAAGAATTTCCTGTAAGTAATTTTAATGTTTCCTGTAACATAACTTTTCCTCCTATTTTACAGCAATAATACCTTTATATTTTTCATTCGTACATCTTCGTACATTTTCTTTTGCAACTGCCGTTGTATTTTTCTTTCCATCCGAAAATCTCCACACCTTTCCACTTTTATCATCTCTCAATAAAACTACAGTGTGGATGGGCGAGCCTTCTTCAAACAAGACCATGTACCCTCTCTCCAATTTTGCTTCCAGCTGAGCATCCGTCAGCGATTTATAGTAAATCGCCGGTTTCCCTGGACAAATTTGGTTGATTCCCTTGACGATTTCTGTTAAGGGATATTTAGCACCGTATTTTAATTTTTTCCGGCAATATGCCAGGCACTGCTGCATATTTTTCTTGATGCCTTTGTATCGCAGTGCCATATAAAACGCTACCAAACTACAGCCATGGCGGCGGATAAAATCGCTCTTAAAATCATATTGTGAAGGAACCGGAATGACCCTGCCATTGTCCAGGACAATTTTCCAAGGAAACTTTTTCTTACTCTTTTTGTTTTTATTTCTCCTTATTCTCATTTTTTCTCACCTCCTTGAGAATAAAAAAATACACAACAGTATTAAAAAATACCATTGTGTATCATATAGAATGTGTTATTATCGATTTATAACCTTTCGTTTAGGTTATTGTTCTCATACTTTAGCAGTTCCTAATGGAGCTGCTATTCCTTTTTACAAGTGTTTTTCCTGAATGAATTTCTTGATTCCATTAATGTGATCAATCAATTCACTGTCTACTGCCACGAAATTCCCTTTATTATTCTGGCTTGTGATATTGCCGCTTTCATCGATTTCTGAGTATGTGTATGCGATTCTATCACCTTCTCCTGTTGTTAAATGTGTGAATGATGTTAATTTCTTCATCAAGCCACCTCCAATTCTTTATAAAACTTTTCTACCATTTCTGCTGCTTCCGATGCATAATCTATATCGTCATATTCTTCTGCATCCTTATCGAATATTTCTAATCGCTCTGTTTCGTAATCTTTTTGACGTGCTTTTATTTCCCAGGCAAATTTTAATTCTGGTGTACCAGCGGCTTCAAAATAATTACTATTTTTTTCTTTAACCCAGACATCCCCTTTTCCTTCTTTTTGCAAGAAAACTTGGTATTCGATATTTGTAACTATCGTTTCTGAAAAAATATCATCAATCATGATAATACATTTGCCTTTTTCATCCAAAACAGCTTCTCCCACATCTCCGAATACGGGGGACGGCATTTCGTAACAATACAGACTGCGGACGGCATAGTTATCTGTGTCTACTACTCGTTCCTTGGTTCCATATACAGCTAATTTTCCTGTTTCAATTCCCGCAAAATACGCATCTTTATTGCTTGATACCTTGCCCTTTATTAAAATTCCATTCGGTGCCGTTATTCTTAAAATTGTTTGCGGAAGAATTTCTATTTCTTTTCCACCCGCTCCACTTATCAATGATGGGCCAATATCTGATTTCGCATCAAAAAAAGCAATTTCACGTCCATCGAACGATCCTATTCTTTTTCCCGTTTCTGTATCATAAAAAGTCTGATATCCTTCTCCTGATATCGAGGTAGTTAGCGTAAACCCTTCGCTCCCTGCATATTTTTTGAAAAAAGCAATTGATGAACTACCATTATTAGAAAGAAGCTGTGTCTTGGTTCCATAATTTCCTTGATAGGTTTCCGTCTCAATGCCTTTTTCATTTACCTTCCATCCGCCGATTGTTGCGCTCTTCGTTTCCATGCTTCCATCAGTATTGATCCTGAAATAATTATTTGCCGTTACTAATCCTTCAAGCTTGATTAAGCTGCTCCTTATCGCAATGTTTTCCGTAGACATATTGATTTGGCTGATGAGAGATTTTTTATCTGCCTTATTAGACCACTCTGCACTACTTTTTACTGTGGCAATAATGGCGGAATCAGTTATCTTAGCGGATGCTTCGTTTCTCCAGGATTCGAGACTAGCTATTTTATTATCATACGTTTTTGACACAGATAGAGAAATCTCATCTTTGGCGGCGCTGATCGCTGCGTTCATCACTTCTGTTGTACTATAATCGTTATTTAGCTTGGTGCTGACCTGGGATATATTGGCTGATAATCCATCTACCGATGTCTTGTAGCTTGCGAGCTTGCTGTCCATTGCCGTGTACTGATCACGCACGGAATCGTATTTTGTTGTAAGGTCTGTATACTGCTGGACAAGTCCGGAAACGCTCATGTCTAGCTTACCTAGTTTGCTATACATCGTGGTTTCGCTATTTTGCAATTCTACAATCTCGCTATCGTTGATAATTGCTGATATATTTCCCTGTGTTACACTTACGGCTGTTTCTATTGCGCGAAACCGTTTTATCATTGCTTCTTTCGCAAAAATATTTATTTCTTTTTGTAATCTCATATCTTCTTTCCTCCTTTCTGATTTTTTGTGAATGAAATAGTAAGACAAAAATAAGTGTAATATCCCCTAAAGTATTTGAAAGTGGGGAGAAAACCCGTTCATATAAGCTGTCTCCTCTTGTTTTGGATCAGAGCATTTTGTGCATATGCAGAAGCGAGGTGTATTTAATTACATTAGGACAACGAGGAAACAGTTTCAATACTTGCTATATTAAAAAAATACTCGATGCACCAAATATAACAGATGCAACTGTAAAACTTGATGAAGAAAGAAGAAGCATCATCTTCACTTGTGACACTTATGAAAATCCTGTTTTTGTAGGAAAATTTTAAATTTCCCTCTTCCCATTTAGTATAAAAATCATTTTTTCTTATTCTCTTCCTTTTTATCCCGATATTTTATTTTTCTGCACACGCAAAATAAACCGCCACTCCTGCCGGTTTAAAAAAATCATATAAAATCTCCTCGTCAAGCTATATAACGTCTAAAAGATGCCTTCACATTCTCTTCGCTGACAGTGACATATAACATGGTCGTATCAGGTTTCTGATGGCCCGCGTAGGCTTGGATTTCTTGCAGGGGAATTCCTCTGTTTCCGGCATCTGTCAGCAATGTCCGCCGGAATTTGTGTGGATGAGCATGGATTCCCGTTTTCTTTCCCAGTGTCCTCAGCATTGATTGTATCGCTTGTTTCCCAAGGCGGCTGTGTGGCTGCTTGTTGCTCACGAACAAAGCCGGATTCATGTCTGTTCTTGCAAACAGATATTTTTTTAGATGATATGCACACTCATCCGTCAGATACACTTTTCTCTCTTTCTTTCCTTTTTCTCCATATATAATTACCTCTTTATTGCTCCAATCTATATCCTTCCTATCTAACCGTATCACCTCTCCTATTCTCGCTGCCGTACTATATAAAAATTCCATGATTGCTATATCTCTTTGACATTCTGCGCTGCATCGTAAATGCTCCATCTCTGCGGCCGTAAAGGGTTTTTTAATTACCTGCGGCACTTTTATCTTCTTCAAGCGTCTCATTGGATTTTTCTGTATGTATCCCTCATCAGATACCCACGCGAAAAAACTACTCAGATATCTCCTAATCGTATCTAAGTAGCTCATAGATATTTTCCTTGTTTCTTGATACATCGCAAGATAATACCGTATATCGTTCGTTGTGATGTCCTGTAGTCTCTTATTCAGTGTTGTTATTAATCTTGTTACACAATCGTTGTAACTTTTTAGTGTTCCTTCACTGCAATTCTCAATCCTTTTGCTGGCCAAGAATGTTCGAAGTATTTTCTCCCAATGCCGCTCTGATGTTACTAGATCTGTACATTCCTGTTTCACTTCAATATTATGAAATTCCAGAACTAATACGTTCTCCAACTTCTGTAATTGCTCGTTGTCCAAAACTTCCTGCATTCTCATCAATATTTTGCTCTGAATCTTCTCAATTTCTGTCATAAAAAGCACCTCCTATGGCTTAATTTTGCCACAAAAAGTGCTTTGTTCACAATTATATTAAATGGGAAGAGGGAAATCATTCCATCTTTGTTAAGGTAGAAAGTAGTAATAACAAATGAGTAGAATCATCAATCGTCATTTCTAAGCCGCTTGGATATTTCCCGTCATCATCGTGCCAGTCCAATTGCAAGCGTTGACCAACTCTTGAGGTCTTACTATTTAATTTCGATGTAATACAGTGTTCCTTTGAATTCACCTTCCGCACCTTCGCCCAAATAAACCAAGTAGTTTTTGTTAAATGTAGGATATGTCCAGACAACAGGCATCCATCCTTTTCTGTATGTACATTCAAAGCGAAGTGGCAAAATGTTATTTGAAAATTTAAGTCCCGTATCTATAGATTCGTTTAATGATTTGGGACCACTGAAATTTTCGATGAGCTTTCCATTAGCAACAGCATGTTTTTTCAGTTCAAAAGCCTTACTATTTAATGCAAAATAGTAACGAGTCAATACAAACACTATTGTTTGCTGCCTGCTCATATTTTGTCCAAATATAATATGTAACATCTTTTACGTCAGGCCTGTGAAGATGCGTTAACAGACACGGGTTTCCTTCCGTTCGATTAATCAGGGTCCTATCGCTATATTCCTCTGCTGAGTTTGTAATGGCTACACCTAATGGTCTACTATTGGCATACCGTGCTTTTACTTGAAATACTGCGGAAGCATTTGGGGGAATTGTGATGGACAAACCAGAATAACTGTATTCTGTAGTTGACTTGAAATTCTCATCTTTTTGGGTAAAAACTACCTTACTATTTAATGTCGTAATAATATGTCCAAGTGTCATTCATCCGGTAGGCTGCTATTACTTTACCAATTCCAACAGCTATCAATCCAGCATCCTGTCCGAATGGAATGTAGATGCCGAATGCCCACGGAGGTACAGTAAGGTTTTCGTTTACTACAATTGCATTTTCGCCAACACGAAAAAAAGCAATTTTGTCGTTGTCTGGAATTTTGTCGGAGACCGCGCTTGCGTAACTGGAAAGACGGTTACTATTTTAACCAAGAAAAACACAATCGGGAAGCCCATAGAAATCTAGGCAAATTAATACCAAGAACTCCACTCATCTGACTGGGCGAATCTATGATAACAAACGCTTGTTTTTGCACTTATGCAAAATTGATGTTTTTCACCTAACCATTTTCCGACAAAGAATATTCCCCATTCGTCAGAAAATGGTTTTATCCCTGAATATGTTGGATTGTATCCGTTATATATGTACATGCCACTTTTCAAATTCAGATCATCTATATTTGTATTATCTTCAAAAGCGTAGGAGGATGCCTTATTACTATTTCATAATTTGATTACGAAAATTCTAAGCCATACAGTAGGCGTACATTTTAATACATTTTCTTTCAAGCTTAGTGTTGCTTGAGGGATTTCTGATTTAATGTTCAGCACACCTCCTTTAGTGCTGCTTGATGATCTGCTAACAACCACGGAGAAACCAATGTTCTTAACATTATCCGTATCAATTCCAGCATAACAAACTAGATATATACTTGCATTGTCTAATGTAAGTGAAAATTCTTTTGCCGGATTGATAATTTCGTATTTTGCATATGAGACCTTATTACTATTTAATTCATTAAGCGCTTGCAAAAGTGTCTTGTTTCCCTGGTCAAGTGCGAAGTTTTTTGATGCTATTTTTCCCAGTATCGCATCCGCCAGCTTGTCGTAGTCAATCAGCTTCTCTTCCGTTGCTCCGACCAGGAGGAGCTGGTCCGAGGATTCTGGTGTTGTTACCGCTGGTAATGCTGTTATATTCTGATCTGCCATATTAATTCTCCTTCCAAATTGTTATGTGATTTCCGGATCTGGTTGTAAGCTGTTTTCCAGATCTTGTCGTAAGGTTCAAAGTGTCATATGTAGCGAATGTTCCTACGCATACGCCGCCGAACTCATAGTCTGAGTTGTTGACCGTGATGCTGTATCCATATCCGAGATAGGTTTCTCCGGATTCTGTTTTTCTGCTCCAGATGAACCATCTGGCCGGGTATGTTTTTGTAACATCCGTTCCGTTCTTGTACACGACTGCATTCAGGGTAGTTGTGCCGTCTTCGTTATCATGGTATTTCACATTATAGAGCAACGTGTTATTTACCAGGCCATGCAAATCTGTCGTTGTCTCGGACAATTCTGCCCTTAGCCCCGCCATGCTCGTTTCTATATTCGTGACATTCTGATTCGTGGTTACAATGGCTTCTTTTGCTTCATCTGCCGCATCTTGGGCCTTTTTGATATCTTCGGCCAGTCCTTCCGCATCTGCGATAACGATCACCGTCTGCGTGTCCAGCTCTGCCCCTCCTGCAGAAAGAAGGGTGCATCTGATAGCTTTTACGGTTGCGCTTGATGGTGTATAGATTTTCTGTATCTCATCATCTGCGGAAACATATTTGTTCGTGTAGGTTGTCCCGTCTTCCGTTTCTTGGATACGGTACCTTCCAGAATAACTCCTAACCAATCCGTTATCATTCTGTGTTGACGAAAAAGTGATAGATGCCGGCATCAGCGTCTTTCCATCTTTCTGTTTCCTGATTGCAAGTGTGGAGCAATGCAAATCATAAGACAGACCGATTTTTCCATCTTTTGCTTTACTGATGCTGAATCGTTTCCGGATGTGCGCTCCGCCAGACTGCACGAGGATGTATTTTCCTGCTCTGGTCGTAATTCTTAAGCCCTTTCTCGTAGTCAGATATCGTTCTCCTGTGCCGTACAGCGCATCAATATCAACATATCCATCATCCGTGCTCATGGCCGTGACATAGTACGTCCTGCTTGCATCGTCCCAGTGTCCGGTTACACCTGCAGATGCAGTTACTGTAAATACGCTATCATCAGACACATCTGTGTCCCCAAGATATACCGTCATCTTTGAGGAGCAATCGCTATAATCTCCGCCAGAGCCGTCTGTATTCGTATGGACCACGTGCGCATCGTTATCTAGTGCTGCTCCGATTGCATCCAGCGTGGAGATTCCGGAAAGTACAGATAATGCCTGCTGTGCGGTCTTTGCTGCTGCACCGGCCGCTTCGCTTGCCGCGTCCGCTTTACTGGCCGCTGATGAGGCTGTGGAACGGATTTCTGTGACATTTGTATCCAGCCTGCTGTATATCTGATTTAGAGACTGATTCTGGTCATCGAACCAAATACGGCTGCTCTTGATAGTCTGCGAGCTGTCATTGATCGCTGATACCACAGAAGGGATATCCAGTTTGGAACCGGCAATGGCTGCGTTGTCTGCCACCATTTTGTTGACGATTAGGCCATCTGCTATCGCATCAGGCTTAACACCTGTTGCATCGATCAGGATGCCTTTCCCGGTCTTGTCAAACAAAGAGAAAGTGAAATCTCCATTTGCGTCCCGTCCAGCCTGCATCCGGACTGTGCCATCTGTATCAGACCACTGCTGCGTTGCTCCCTGGATGCGGATACCTCCGTCATCCGAAGCTATCAGGAATTTGTTTGTACTTATCGTACCGGCAAGAAGGTCACCTATCGATACAGACTGCATTACTGCAGTTCTGATCAGTGCAGAGTCAATAACTGCGTTTTGAGATGTCAGGTGGATGTTCTGCAAGTCCCCTACGCCTGCGGAGCCAGATAGTAGGACCTTAATGGCACCATAATCATTATCCAATACTCCAATCTTAGCATTTACAGCTTCAAAATTCGTAGTGGTCAGATTTTTGAATGTTCCCAGCTCTCCATTAATCTCTTGGACATTTTCTTTCATTACGTCCAGATTTTTGATCGTAGCATATGTGATATTTGCGGTATCTACATCTAATTTATTGACCAGCGCCCGGTCAATCATGACAAGTTGTGCGTAACACCTCTCCATCCCTTTTGTGGTTGGCCCCTTATAGCTATCGTTTGTCTCTTCTTCTGACAATCCGGCCGCTTCAATGGTGTAAGTTAAGCCTCCGTCATACTCCCACTCCAATTTCATCACAGGTACTTTATATGATTCTCCACTTAAATCTTCCACCGTGATGATGTCCCACACGTCAATGCGTGGGTCGCCAAGCATTTTTAACGTTCCTGGCATATATGAGAATGTCTTTAATTTCTGAAAAACGCTGTCGAGTACGCTCTGCGACATAAACGGATTCGAGAAACTTACCGTTCTTGCTCCGGATCCGGACGAAATCGAGGTACTGTTCCCATCCTTATCTTGACCGGTATAGCAGGTCAATTTATCTACTGTAAACAAATAATCATTATGTTCGAAATTATCCCAGTATCGTCCTGTTCCTACCGTGTATGCATTATCTTCGTAAGTGTGTATCTCAATTTGTCCCTGGCGGTTGCACACAGCAAAACCCCCATACATCTGAGCAACATAGGACAATACTTCCCGACAGGTATACCCTTTGGGGACAGACATTGAAATTGAAGAAAGCCCCGATGTGACTACTGGGACTCTTGTTATCTCTTCAATCTTCTTTAATGCCGAAATGGTATTGGTCGTTGTGCCATCCATGGAAAATGTTCGCTCCGTCTGCGCCATCCGATCATAAGCAGTGAACTCTATCTGTTCCTCGTTTTTGGATGGTTTTCCAGCTGTAAAATAGCCAATAGGAATCCATTCCGCAAGGTCGTCAATGTCTAATCCTACCTGCAGGTGCATCTCTCTTCCCTCAATTGCGCCGGCGCAACTCATTGTGACCGTAATGTATTGGGAAACGGTAGAACCGAGGGAAAAATCATCTTCTACTTCGGAACCGCCTGTAAATTTAACACTCTTTATATTCTCAATCGTCACATCATCGCAGGTGATCAGGCAGTGGAAAGTTCGGGAATCCTGCTGTACCAGGGTTCCAAAAGCCTCTGAAGACTGATACACAGGACCACCTCCTATTTAATCATGACACAAAGTGTATCTAAGTCAGCAAGCGTTAAAGCATCGTAACGGGAATCGTCACATTTTTCAATGTCTTTTTCGGATATCGTGTGAAGATTTACCTCTGTATCAATACTGAGAAGTTCTTCGAGATCTTTATTAAACGCCTGTTCATCTTCAAATACATAACGGTCATCTCGAACAATTGGTTCTCCTTTAGAATCTTTTTTGACGTGTTCCTTGATGATTTTCTCGCGAGCTGAATTATAAGCTTCTGCGGCTTCAGAAAGAATAATAATATTACGATTAATCGCATATCCGATTTTAACCGGGAGTTTCTTTGCTCTTAATACTGCACATCCATTAATAAAATTAACGATATCTCTATTTTTCAGTTTCATTTACAGTCCCTCCTGTTGTCTCTCTCTGGTCCTCGATCTGCCAGAGCATCTCGTCAAATGCCGCCATATCTTTGCGGCATTCTGTTTTATTTGCTTCGTATAACTCTTTATTCTGAATATTCTTGCTGCTGTTACTCTTTCCGCTTTCCGGAATCTGCGCAGTCATGTAAACTGCTGTTTCCCCATTGATTATGGAGCTATAATTTAATGATGTTGATTTTGTTCCTTTTAACATAATGGCCTCCTTATTTTTGTACAATATCCACGGATGCTGACTTGTAATAATATTTTCCATCGCCGACATAGCCAAGATGTTCCTTCGATAATGTTCCACGATATACCTTAATTGTCAGTTCCGCTCCATCATCTCGAAACGAAATAGGGAAGAACCCGGCAACCAGAACTTTTTTTATCTTTGAAAGTTCTGATTCTTCGAGCACTCCCCATTTTATTGATATATTCTTTTTTTGTGCTACCACATCACCTATCATATCTCCCGATGCAGCACGTCCAGTATGGCTGGACCATATGATCTCATCGTTTGATGTTATCTCTACTGGTGCGGGAAGTATTATGCTTCCGGACCATAATATCTTTTTTCCCATAATACCTCCTAATAAACTAATTCCGACTTACCTCTTGCTTTTGTATTCTGATTTGTTTTTTGGATGAAATACTTTCTTAATGCTTCCGGATCGATTCCTACTATTGGCAGCTCTTCTAACAGTTCGATAATCTTCTTTAATAGAGCAATCTCCTGACTATTGTCCCCTGATGCCTCTCTTACTGCTTGCTTTAATTTATCTTCTGGGGCAACGAATTCTCCCTGATGCATATTGTCGCCAATCATAGCAAGCTGTGGTGTATTTGGTTTTACGTATGCGCCCTGTGCTAATGCTGGCACATAAGACATCTTAGGGATGCTAAAACCACGGAATCCCCATGAACTTCCTCCGAAACCCGGAATCCAGTCTGGGATGTCAATCGTAAACTTAATGCTGTTAATTTTCGTAATTAAAGCATTGATTGTCTTTATTACCGAATTAAAAGCTGAGATTATCGCATTAATTGGCTTTTTCGCTAACGAACCGAGTGCACTGAATACTTTCGTAAAAGTATCTTTAATCGCTTCCCAAGCCTTTTTCCATTTGCTTAAGAATTTATCATCGATAAAATTGAGAATTTCGTTAAAATAGCCTTTCCCGTCGCTGAACACATCCTTAAGTTTGTCTTTAAGCGCTCCGGCTGTAGCTTTTAAACCTTTAAAAGCTAGCGACCACGCAGGGGAGAAAGAGCCTTCGAGATGCGATAAAGCCTCGCTAAGAATATTATCTTTTATAAACTTCCACGCCGCACTAAAGGCGGTTTTGAAGCCACTTACTACCTGTTTTAATCCACTAAATGCTTTCTGCCAGTCGCCGGAAAATATTCCTGTCAGAAAATCTATTAACCCTTTAAGTACTTTCGTAATACCTTTCACCACATCTGATACTACAGTTAATAAATCTAAAAATTTATCTCCTAATTTTTTAATGATAGGAGCTAAAATCGGCATAATATTTTTAACAACCCAGTTTATAAATGGTTGTAAAATATTTTCCCACAGTACTTTTACTAAGTCAGCGACACTACCAAGTAAATCAATAATACCGTCCAAGGCTGGTTGTACATGTTTTTTCCATGTGCCATCAAATTCTGTTGCCAAATCTTTTAAAACAGGAGCTATATAAGTGTTGAATCCATCGAGTAATGTTCCGACAATATCAGATATACCCTCTGCAACAGAATCAAATAATGGTTCTATGTGCTTGTCATATACAGCATTTATTTTTGTAAAAGTATCTTTTACTGATTGGTGGATTGTGTCCATTACAATTCGGATTGGCAATAATATATTTTCAAACGCCGTTTTTATTTTGTCGACGTTCTGTGTAACAGGTGTGACAATAAGTTTTTCAATATCTCTTACAAATTTCAGGCCAACAGTTGTTGCTCCAAGATAGCCATCTGCAAAAATACCGATAATATCAGCTGTTATTCCTTTTGCATCATCACTTGAAAAAACGTCAAAAATATCTGCAATAGCAACCGCGAAATTACCAGATAAGTCTGCAATTTCACCAGTTACATCGAAAATAGATATAAGATTCTTTTTAATATAATCTTTGCTTTTTTCGAGATATTTATCTACGCCACCAATAAGATTATCAGCGATAGTAAGACCAATTCGAGCAAAAGAACCTGTAATCTTTCCAAATGCAAGTGCGATGGAATTTGCGCATTCATTCGCCGCACGAACAACTGCTGGATCCGTAAAGATTTCTTTGAGATTCTTTCCAATATTTTTAATACTGGTGTTTATCGAATCAATTTTCTTATCAGAATCTCCAAATCCAATCTGAAAACCTTTTTTAAATAAATCTGCAAGTTCTTTGCAACGGTTAATTAATCCCTGCATTTTCTTGTCTGTTTTATCAATTACAGTGTCACCTTGCGCCAAACTTCCAAAATCTGTTGAAGGGACTGCATTCCCATTAGGGGATGTTGAGCTGTCTGTCTTTGAATCTAACTTATTAATCTTGTCAAATCCCATCAAGGAACGCATCTCTTTTGCAGCTTTCTTTGCAGCACTGGCCGTCTTGTTTGTTGATTTCGTAGCATTATCCGCCGATTCTGCAGCACTATCCATTCCGGTGCTCGCTGCATTCCCCGCATCCGCTATCTGCTGTGCACTAGATTTTTTTCCTGTTATAAGTTCTGTAAAACTCTTAAATGCGCTCGCTAATACAGCAAGCTTTCCAATCACTGCATTAATAACGCGAAGGACAGGGGTAAATAAATTAATCAATCCTTGTCCGATGCTTGCTTTTAAGGAATCAAATTGCAGTTTCATGATACGGCATTGGTTCGCCCACGAATCAGAAGTCCTTGCAAAATCTCCTGTTGCCGCTGTCAGCTGATCTTGAACAAATGCATACCTTAGAGCTACTTTTTCCGCTTCTGACATCTGCGATGTTGTTTTTCCGAAGCCATTTGCCATTGCATATGCATCCAGGGCGGTCTGTGTCATTACAACACCTAAGTCTTTCAAAGACTCTGTCTCACCTGTGAAGACGCTTTTCAGCTTCGTATAGGCTTCATCCTGACTGATATTGTAAAATGATGCCACATCGCCCGCCAGGCCCGTGAGAGTGGTTCCCATATCATAGGCTTGTTTTTCCGTAAAGCCAAAAGCTTTCGCCATCGCTCCAAATGTACCAGTGTACTGTTTTGCCATCGTTTCTGACAATCCAAAGCTTTTAGCTGCACTCTGTGCAAATTTGTCAACTTGTGCCGTCATAAACGGAAATGTAACATCAACTACGTTCTGAACTTCTGCTAAATCAGAGCCAAGTTCTAAACAAGACTTTCCGAAATCTGCTACTTTTTTAATCGAAAAAGCGGCAGCTAAAGCCATACCAGCTTTTTTAGCAAGTCCAGTGATTCCTGCCATCTGTGTTTTAAATTGATTTTGATTTACGACCAGGTCAAGTCCAATCTCGCCTACGCTTGTAGCCGCCATAATACCACCACCTTTTTAAAAGGCATCGGCACATGGCACTACTTGCCCGGATTAATCTTTATCTCAAATATCTTTTTACAGTGTCTTGCCTGACACTTGAAAAATACGCCCCGGCATTTTGCATCCGGGGCGTACTGAATTTTTTGTTCGTGTCCACAGTAAGGACATTTTATCTTCTTTCTTTCAATTTTTAATCACTTCCTAATCCATCCATGCTTAAAAATGCCGTTTTAAACATGTTCATTGTATTATTCATCTGTTCTTTTGTTATTGTCTGAGCTAAATATTTTGCTCGCTTTCTCTGCCACTCATTTCTGATTCGGTGTTGTTCTGGGGTGAAGTTTTCAAGATATTCCTTCCTGTCTTCTGCCCGGATTGCTACAACTCTACCAAGTGCCGTATCCGGTCCAAGGCCAATCAGGAGGTCTCTAAATTCATCCCATTTCATTCCAGCAGGAAGTTCTCTTGATAAACGGATCCCGTACTGCGATTGAAAAGAGGAAATGATCAAGCTAAAATCCTCTATCAAATCATAGTACGGGTCATTACTCTCCCTGCTCGTCTCCCATCACCAAAGACATTGCAGCCTGTACGATTGTCATTAACGATTTCGCAGATAATTTCTTTCCGTTTCTTTCAAGATTACAGATAGCTTCTACATCTTGTGGGGAAAAAATTAAATTCAGTGCTTCTCCTACCGCTTCAAGCTCTGTTTTTTCCGTGAAAACGCCCATTAAGCGAAGCATTGTTTCTGCATCTGCCCTTACTTCTACATCTAATGTTTCAATTTCCATAACCGGATTTTCTTCAAAACACAATTTATCTGTAATATTGATTCTTTTCGTCATTGTATCTCCTTTCTATACAGCCGGTGTGATTGTCGGCTTTCCGTTACTGATCGTATCAAATTCTAATGGTCCGACTTCGGTACTGTTACCGCCGCCACAGTTTTTGATATCAAAGATTGCGTTTTCCCATGCTATACTTGTGCCGTCAGGCATCTCCCACTCAAAATACCCTTCTGCATCGTGCCCATTTTTAAATGCTTTTCCAGCTACGAAATCATTTCCTGTGTCTCCAATGTTTCGCTTACCATTCAGGGTAATTGTGATTGCTTTCGCAGTCATTAATCCTCTCTGCCAGCCTTCCTGGTCCATTGGAGTCCATGTCTGTACTCCATTTGAAAACGCCACTGAAAAACTTTCCATATCTGCAATCATGGTTGCTGATTCTTTCGTTGCTCCCGCCTTGAACTTATTATCTAAGACCGGGAATACATTTGTCGCTTTACCGCTCATTTTTTACCTCCTTTTCATAAATAACAGCCGCTTCAATGACATACTCATAAACACCAGCATCATCTGTTCCAATCTCTTGCAAATCATAAAGTGTCTGTATAAATTTTATTGTTGTTTCGTTTATTTTCGCATCTCTTACAACATTTATTGCGTCAAATAAGGCTGTTGCTGCCTTTTCTGTATCTCTGGGCGACTTATTCCAGTGCACAAGCAAAGTTACGTGCTTTATCCCGTATCCTTGCCAGTCTGGGCCTCCAAGGGTCCTGTGGGGTGGATACTGATGCTTACTGTTGTAAACTCCTATGGACTGTTCCGGTTTATCCGGAAGTTTCCCCATGTATACTTCTTTTGTTAAGTTTAAAGATGTGATATAATCTCTTACATCTGCAAGTGTCATAAGCCTGCTAACCTCTTATAAATCTTTTTATATGCTTCTCTGCAAAAATCAGAAGATACCCCATCAATCCACGGTTCATACCATTTGCCGCTCGCAAAAGCGTTCTCGTACTTTTGAAAATGATACTCTGGATGAAAATACAAGCGGCGAGCGTATGGATTACTGGATACTAGCGAAACTTTTCCTTGCTTGCTTTTGGACGTATCTACAAAAGTGGATTCATTTTGAAGATTTCCAGTATCGCGAGGCATAATCTCCGCCTGTATCACTTCTGTATGTAATGCTTCTGCCGTCTGTTCTAATGCTGCTATTTGTGCATCTGTCAATTCTTTTATCTTCGGAAGATTTAACTTTATTACAGAACTTACCTTCATCATACAAGCATCACCTCTGTGTAGTTCACGGTTCCGTCAGGGTTCCTTGCTTTGATTCCTTGTTCAATCCGTCTTTTAACTCCAAATATCACAGCGTAGCCGCCAGAGATAACTGGGAGTTCCGTACAGATGTCGCCTGGAAATAATGCCGAACCCGTAATCTGTATCAGTTTTTTCTCTGCGGTAAGGACTGTTTTAGCTTTGTCCTGATAGTTGCACTTTCCGGAATACACCACTGCTTCCAGTGGTTCCCCATATTCATTCAGACCTTCCCTGTCCATCTGCAGGCTTATGTCTGTCCTGCACAGTCTCTTCGGTACCAGACATGGATATTTCATAGTCTCACCTCGCTAACCGGCAGCATAGGCCGCTCTGACATAGCAGTGCATACACATCACGCTTCATGGCCACACCCTTGTCCGTGAACACATTCCAGGAACTGCCAAACTGGGCAGATACCCCGTTAATGCTGTAAGAGGACAGGATTGTATTGATCTCATCTGCATTCTCCACCTCAAAGTCTGCCTGCTGGCACACCACTTCCCGGATGATCTCCTGCTGAAAGCCTGTAAGATGAGAAAATCCCTGACCTACAATTCGATTGTAGGTCAGGGAATCAATGTGCCTAGATGCCACCTTAAGAGCTTTGGAGAGTTCTTCTTTGGGAACAATGTTGCCTTTATACTGACCAAGATAATACTCCGGTGTTACATATGCTTCATAAGACATTTAATCACTCCTTATTAAGCGCCAACCTCTGTCGTATCAACGTCTACATAGATACTGTCAATCTTGCCGTCACGGCCATTCGGGAACACAAATACATCAGAGAAGGATCTGTTCTGATACAGATATCCATCGCCTTTTGTATGTGCACCAGGCGCAAAGTAGTAGATGCTGGAGATCTTCGGTACAGTCTTACAGGTCTGTCCACAAGCTACAAGTACGTTGATTTTGTGCGCACCTGTCACCGCATCGCCCGCTCCGGTGTCGGATTCTGCTTTTTTCTTCTGCGGTTCAAATCCACCGTTTTCCGGTTCCCAGTTGAATGCATCATAAAAACGTTCATCGTCAATTACTTCCATGATCGGAACACCGTCAATGTCTGTCACTCTGGTTTCGATTCCCATACCGCCCTCTGCAATCTGGGTCATCTCAATCTTGCGTGTGAACTCTGTGGACTGCTCCAGGGCATCCATGATTTCACTGCGAACATACATAATCAGAGAGCCATTTGCTTTGTATCTTCTAAGCTTTCCTTTTGCAAGGATATCCTTCAACATTCCAAATACCTTTGCTTTTGTGTATGCGGATGTTGCTGTGGATCCATGATAACCTTCTGTTTTCTGCGCTGCCTGGGCAACTTTAGAAAAGAACAGGGCATCTGTTTCCGGAACAACCCATGTCTGTTCGAACACTCTGGAAATGTTCTGAATGGAAGCTGTAGCATTTGTCTCATCAACATCTGCTTTGTCTACCATAAATTCAACATCACGGTCATGGGTCAGGGTAAACGGTACATCCTTCTGAGAGTATGTACCTTTATTCCATCCACCTTCGCGGCTATGGTTTTTGTATCCGGATGTACTCATCTGAGTAAAGTGGAATGTTTTGGCATCAAGCCATCTAACATTACTGGTTACAAATGGAGATGTCAAGGTTCCCTGCATTAGGATTTCAAGAAGTTCTGGGCTCCACTGTTCTGCATAATTTAATGCCATATCTTATACCTTCTTTCTTTTAATTCCAACGGTTCCAACGCTTTGTTGGTACTGTTGTCTGGTTTGTAGTTGTTGTTTGCTGCGGGTGCTGTGCCGGATTACCACCAGTTCCTACCTGAGTAAAGCCGGTCTTTCCGTCAGCCTGTGGTTTCAGTGCCGGAACGTCTTCCAGTACTTTGTTTATTGCTGTTTTCAATGATTCCTCATTGATGTTTCCACCTTCTCCCATGACTTGGCTTAAATCTGCCATTTTAAGGATGTATGGAATTGTCTTTGCTTCGATTCCGAGGGAAACAGCCATCATTGTAGCTGCACTTTCTACCTGCGCCGCCCGAACGGCTTTCTGAGATGCTGCAAGCTGCGCCTGTGCCTCTGTGATCTGATTCTGCATTCCGGCAATATCCGGCTGATTCGCCGCCTTCTGTTCCTTGAAGGTTGTGATAGCCTGTTCTACCTCCTGCTGGGAAAGTCCCTGCTGCTTGAAATAGGCTTTTAATGCCGTATCTTCCTTTGCCGCAAGCGTTCCATCCAGCATCTGCTGAATCTTTCCATAATCAATCTGCGTACCGTTCTGGTTGCTCTGATTCTGATTATTTGGTTCCTGATTGGCTGTCTCCGGTTCGTTGGTTGATGAACCGCTACCTGCAGCTCCTGGCTGTGCAAAAAATTGTAATTTCATCGGCATTTTAATATTTTTATACATCGTTGCTCCTTTCCGTTTTGAGAGTGTCACTCTATTCCCATTGTCATCAGTGTCGCTGGCCACGCACCTTTTTATGTCATATCGTGTTTGGACATAAAAATAAGACGCTTAACCCGGCATCTTATCGGGAGACTCTGGATCACCGCCTTTCTTTTCTTTTACCTCTTTTGCAACCTTAAAGTTAATCAGATATCTTCCTCTGTCTTCTGACACCTCATAGACTTCTCCTTTCTTGCGAAGTCTTAAGTCTTCCTCTACATCCTTGAAATCATGTGTTACTTTAATTTTCATGTGAACCTCCTAATTTTTATGAGTTATCTTAGCTCCCCACTCTGGCAGGAAGTTAATTTCATAATGATATTTATCTACATTTGCTCCTGAAACATCTTCTACAACGTACATTGTATAGTCATTCAGATAGACTAAATCCTTTTTATATTTTCCCTCTGCTGTTTCAATGATAACTTCAAGTTCGTTCGCACCATTGTTCTGCAGTGCAAATGTTCCTGTAAGTTCTAACAGGACGGTATCTGTTCTGGCGTTAATTACGGTTAATTTTCTTGTTACATTAAAATTATCCGCTTCCTGAGATACATTCTGAGACACTTTGTAAGATTCCGAACATCCTGTAAGGACTCCCATTGCTAATACTGTCGCCATCACCACTAATAAAATCTTCTTTTTCATCGTTTCATTCTCCTTTCATTGTGCCGGCGCAATTTGCAAATACCCAATCCTCTGCAAGCATGTCTGCTTGAGAAGCAAGCCACCCCATCTGTACACCAGATGTTCCAACGAATGCTACTGCTGCGTTTCCGATTGCTTCATGTTCACAGTTCACGATATCTCCTTCGGCTGTTTTGTAAGAGATTCCACTTGCAAGCTGAATATACTGTTTTTTCCCGTTCCAACCTCTGCGAGCAACCTTAAATCCACGCTTTAGATACTTGATTGCTTCGCCAAAAGAGAAGGTAGCCTCACCGCCCATTACAGGACAATTCTCTTTATCAGCAATCTGCCACTCGTCAGATGCAATATTAGAGAGGGTATAAAAAGGTCTATCTGTCTGACGAATATCCAGCACTTCACCATCTTTTGTGTGCATGGCGATACTTTGTCCCTCAGCATCCAGACACCAGTATCCCGCCCAAGATGGAAGTTTTACTTTTGCTCCCTGTTTCATTGCTTCAAACGCTTCCTTAAATGTCATTTTCATGTTCTTTTACCTTCCTTTTCTTAAAATGAGTATAAAAATACCACCGGCCATTTCTGACAGGTGGTATTAGTACCATAATATTGTTTTTTCTTTTGGCGGGTTATCCAGTCTTGCAAGACGTTTTAATTCTCTTCGAACATGTGCCGCTGCAAACGAACTTGTATTATTATGTTCAACAATTTTGCCATCTTTCATCTTCATAAATCCTTTAGGTTCCTTCCCCTCTGGATAATAGTCCGCCGATATGGCATCATTTGTTTTTTTTATGTTTTTCAAGATTACCATAATACTCTGTCGCCTCCTTCGGGTAATCATATTTTTCTGAAGCTATCTCATGGGCTTTCCAATGTTCCATATTTGGATTTTCTTTCTTTATTTTCATTTCAAGAAGTTCATGTTCAATCAAGGTTTTGTCATGTGGTTTAATATCTTTACCAATCATTAGTCTTTGCCAACTCTGAGCTATTGCACAATCTGGGTCAAACCGTCTCCATTCTCCGGTATCGGTATCCAGTAATGATTTATCTTCAAAAAGATATGATTTAATCTTCCTGATATCAGATTCTTTCTTGTTAAGGTTTCCCGCTATCTTTTTGGCATCTGTTGAAAAACTACGAATCTCTTTGTAGTACATTTCTGCAAATTCGTCAGCTTCTTTGCTAAAGATATCTGTAATTCTTGCTCCTGATATCATTGTACCAGAATCAACAGGTTTTGCAATAGGCTTTTCCGTTGCCTGATCAATATATTTTGCAATATATTCTGGCAATTCTTTATTTTGCGTATGATACGCTCCCCAGGCTTCTGCCCAAGCTTCCTTTGGATTTTTCAACATATCACATCCGCTTTCAGCTGCCCACCGTGTTGCATCTTTTTCAAATCCATCCGGTAAGCCTTTGGCATCTTCATACACATGTCCAATTTCATGATACGGCGTGCTTTTTCCATCTTCGTTAAAAAACCATTTATTTCCATGTTTTTCGGCGTATTTCTTTTGCTCTGATATCTTGTTTTTTGTAATTTTTTCAGCAGTATTGTATTTTTTACTTATACCAATCATTTGCCCTTGAATATCAAAATCATAATTCATTCGTCCCGTTGTTTCGTTTCGTCCAAGACATAATCCGGTCGGAGAAATATCTATATGTACGCCATAAAACTGGTTACTTTTTCTAGGAAGTTTAGCACCTCTGTATGCCTCTAAGGTTGCGGAGTCTCCTACAAAAGCAGGTCTAATATCTTTTGGAATTGTTTCAAGGGCATCATTTATCTCATTTGCCATAGCAAGCGGCAAATCATCATATAAAGCATATTTAACGCCAAGATCATTTGCCTTTTTCTGCGCTTCTATAATACTTCCTGACGTTTCCTTTTCTGCCACCATTTGTTTCCATTCTTTTTGCTTCTGCTGATATCTCTGCTGATTCTCCGGATCCAGTGAATAATCAGCCAATCTTTCAAATCTTTTTTCCTGTCGCTCAACATATTGCTGCCTAGCTTCCTGTTTTGCTGTATCCTCAATATCAGCAAGCTCCTGCCTATTGTACTTCGGATCCACAGTTGTGATACCAGGGAAATATGTAGTGTGACTGTCTCTGCATCTTGGATGGTAAAGCCCCGCTGCTATGGCACTGCTCAGAAGCGGGTACTTTCCGTCTTTCCTGCTGCCACCGCTCCACACGTCATCAATCATGATCTTTCCAACAAAAGGCAAACACTTAGGGCATGGGCTTCCCCTTTTGTTTATAATGACCAAATGCAGACCCCATTCCTGGCGTTTTTCTCCTTCGCCTTGAAGGTATGCCCTCTTGCTTGCCGTCCGGATAGCCATATCAGCGTAATCAGCCAGCGTATGGCGGGCTCCATTGGCGTATGCAATACAGTTCAGGCCTGCACTCAAAAAATCCTTTGTAGCCATGTCTACGGCCTTCTCATAGGTACCAGCGCCGCTATTCGCATACATCTGGGCGTTAAAGATAGCCTTCCGGTATTGGTCGTTTGCTCGCCTCAAAACAGCGTTCTCTGCTTTTTGCATATCGGAAGATGTCGCCTCAAGTAGTGCGTTGAGTTTCCTATCATTTACTTTAAAAAACTCTGCCGTACCTCCAGGAGAAACCTTCTTGGCCGGAAACCCCTTTTTAATCGCCTTTAAAATCTCTGCCTCCTGGTCCAGTTGTCCGTCTTTGTTTGCTTCAAGAATCAGACGGTCTATTTTTTTGTTGATCTCCTTAAATTCTTTCCCGAATTTCTTTTTATTTTGTTTCCGGTACTTTTCTAGCGCCTTTAACTGTTCTGCCTGCCACATGGACCATTGCTTGTCCTCTTCAATCTCCTCCACCTTATGCCGCTCCATATTACGAATCATGGAAGAAATCAGTTCTTCTTCTATTGCTTCAAACGCCGCCCCAACATCATATTCTGTATTTATCTTTGCCATTCGAATATACCTTAAAGCCCTGTTTCTTAAACTGCCTTATCAGCTCTTTTAACTGTGTGATACTATCACATTTATCACATCTTAATTCTGCATAATCCGCTTTTTCAAGAGCGTATATTCCAAACGGAACCTGCTCTTTTGCCACTTTAAGAAGGCCTTTATACTCTTTCCTGTTCATCTGGTACATTCTGTTTGCTACTTTTACCCTCATCATCTTCACCACCTTCCAGATTTGCTTTAAAGTCTCCTACTTCTAAATTCACGCTGGGTTCTTCCATATCCTGTATGCCCTGCTCTTCCTTCAAACGGGCGACCTCTTCTTTCTTGCAGTGATCGTCTAGTGTATCACCGTACAGTTCTTCTACGCACCGCTCTATGCTCATGATTCCACCCTGCTTTGCCTTGGCCACAGTCTCAACCTGGCTTTCAAATGACGGGTTTGCATATTCTCCAAACGGAATGTTTACCTTTACTTCTTCAATATTCTTATTGTGCAGAATGTTGTCTGCATTGATACACATAGAGACAACTCCCGGAAGAGTTTCCTGGAGTGCCTTTACGATTGCACTTCTGGTGTATAATGTAGTCTTTTCTTTTTCACGCTGTGCCTCCGCATTGTCTAATTTCTTTACGTCAATTCCTAATGTGGAAGGACTAATCACTCCCTGCAGGCACAGATCCAGAGCTGTTATGTATGATGCCATATAGCTGTCATGCGGAATTGCTGGCTGATCAGTAATGACCTGATTCTTCTGACCCTCTCGCATATCGCCATCTGCTGCAAAATAACGGTTGTCAAACGGGTTTGGCTTTATCAACATACCTGTTTCCGGATCATGCGGCACCAGGCATTCTGGAATATAAGTTTTTGCTCTTCCGGCTCTCAGTGCATCCATCCACTGAGACCATGTTTCATCCAGTGAATCATAGCTGTCGAGCTTTCCATCAAAGATACTGCCGCCTCTGCCCTCATAACGGGAAGATTCATAGATCATGAATGGTTCAGCCAGCATAATTGAATCATCAAATGTGATATCTGTTAGATTTTCAGTTGCTTTTATGGATTTGATATCAACCAGCTTATTATCCAGATATAATTCATTGATGATGTATCCGTAGCCATATCTCTCATTTAGGACGTACACTTTGCCCTTTTCTTTGTATGGCGTTTTGAACACAATCTCCCGAATTCTGTCTCTCTGGTAAACGAATTCAACTCTTTCGCCCGGATACCATTCAAGAATCGGATAATCACTGATCGTAGTATCTATAGCAACTTTAAAAGCGCCATCTCCGATAAACAGTGTTTCTTTGAGGGCGCTTTCAATCTTTTTATAAAACTTATTATCTTTTTCGATTTCTTTCCATAACTGCCCCTGTGCCGGCTGCTCGAACTCAAATTCGTTCATGTCTGGGAGGACTACGAAAGAAAGCACCTTAACTGTCAGTCCCGGAAGACCGGTATGAATCTTTCTCATGTCCATTCCAGCTGTTGATTTACTTGCCCAGAATTTATGCCTGTCTGCAAATTCTGCATTCTGTTGATAGATCTGTTCAAGTTCATTGCCATCTCCCCTGTACCAGATGCGGTTCAGAATCGCGTGCCCTTCAAAGTCCATCATCTCATTAACCTGAAAGTTAAAAGGATTTGCCGGAAGAACATTCAGCCAACTCCTGACAGTCTTTTTAATGTTTTCATTTAATTTATCCATCCATTTCACCTTTTCCGCTCCTCCACTTCAAAGCCAATCATATTGCGGTATGGAATCCAGCCGTACTGTTGAGAGTTGATTGTATGATCATTCTTGTCTTCTGGCTCATCTTTATCCTCAGCCCATGAGTACTTCTCCATTTCCGCTATGTGATTGGTGCATGTGTCTAATACCAGATAGCAGCCCTGTTGAATCCATCCAAGCTGCAGCTTGATTCTATCTAGTATTGTTACTTTCTTGTATGATTCCACAAAATTATAAATACAGCCGTGAAGCCTCTTATACTTTCGCAGTTCTGTGATTGTCGCCGCATCTGCACAGTCAATAAATGTTTCTTTGGCAAAGCCCCAGTCATTACGGCACCTTTCCAAAAATTCTATAAACTTTACAGCTGTATCTGATGGTGCAAGTGGCTGATCCAGATCTTTGTTGCTGTATACTTTTTCAGCAAGTGTGATCAGTTTCCTATCTTCCGTGATTCCCTGGAACATCATTGCAATTGTGTCCGGGGATTTCGAAGAATACGATGTATCAAGCCCGCAGGTAAACTTTTTGAACTTTAGCTTTCCTGCTGCCATCTGGGTCCTCATCCACTTCTCTGATACAACGTGCTTCTTTCTGCTGAAATTTGGGAACACCAGTCCAGTTGCTTTTCCTCTCAGACCTTCAATCTTATTTTTCCAGATCTTCGTGCCCTTTGGAGTGTTCTGGATAATCTGTTGCTTTTTCTTTTCCGGAAGTCCGGCATTATCGTCAAAAGAAAAGAACCAATGGACCCAGCCGGGCTTTGGTTCTTCCTTTAATTCATCTTTAATTTCTCTTGGTGTGCTATCTTCCCATTCAGGAAGTGTTCTGCTACAGTTTATATATTCTTTATATACATCAAGTCCGGGGTCATCCGGATTGAGCGTTGCCATAAGATAGTCGCATCGCATAGAAGACTCTCGGACAAAGTCGATGTCAGCGGTATTAATCTCATCTATGTACAGACAGCCATACTGACCACCAAGGGCTTTCTGCCACTTCTTTTTATCTCCATATCCCATCACATAGACGACTTTATCGCCTTTATTAGTATGAAACAGGATATGTGGTATCTTATCGTCCTTTGTGCCATTTCCATTGTACTGTGTTAGTATTCCGAAATCGTCAATGATCCCGAGATCTTTATTGATGATGTTCTTCTCGGCTGTTCCGGTATCTTTCGCAGCCAAGATATGCAGTTTCTTCGGCGATTCAGCAACTTTCAGCATGAACTTAAACAGCCCTACTGTCGTTTTGCCGGCAGCCGTGGTCCCTTCAAGGAACTCAACCGGGGCATTGCACCTCAGAAATGCTTTATACTTTTCTGATAGAATCAGTCTTTCTGTACTCACTACCCATCACCACGCAACTGTTCCAGGATATCTCCCAGTTTCTTTTTCTCTTCTTCTAGGCCCGAAACTTCCACCCTGTCTTTAAACATTCCAAGGTGTCTGCCAAGGAGCTCCAATGCTTTCTCCTTGTCATTCAATTTCAGTTCAATGCCAAACTTGCCTTCTTTTATTCCGGCAATAGCTTTGATCTGCTGTTCTGATAACCCTGCTGTATCTTTTATGATAACGAATCCATCTTTTACTTCTGCGAAATCAGTAGCTCTTGCAAAAGCAATAGCCGCCAGCTCTTCCAGCACACGGTCCTGAGTGATTTCTGTACGCTTCTGTCGTTTTTCCATCCGCTCTTGAATATATGCTGCAACCTTAGTATTTCTTAGCAATTTACTGCCGTTTACAGCTGCTGTTTCTTCCTTCTTCACAGACGGATACGCTACCCGGTAAGCCCTTGTGGCATTCAGATCTATTAGGTATTCATCTGCAAATATTTTCTGTTTTTCAGTCACTTAGGCTCACCTTCTTCTTGAAACACGTATGCCAGCACCTTAGTGGACAGCCGGTTGCTGCCCGATAGAAAGGAGGTTAACAAATACCACAACTTGTGTTAACTATGGATTGCAGGTGCTGTACATTGTGTCGTTAAATTGCATAAAAAAAGCACCCTAACGGGCACTTACTCCAACATTTAAATTTGGAAAATTTACATGTTGCAAATATTTTTAAATTTGATATAATTTTTACGTTGCATAATGGCAAAGATGTTTTCACAAGGAGGATGTATCATGAGTAAACAGTGCTGTAAAATTGTAAAATTTAGCAAAATATTCATTGATTAAACACCGTCTTAATCCTTCATAGATTTCCTCTTTGAATGCAACTTCTTAATTAAACACCGTCTTTGGCGTTCGTTTTTTTCGATGTAAGACCAAAAAAAAGATATAAGGAGGAAATCCTATGTTTTTGATTAAGACGGTGTTTAATCAAGATTTTCTCCTATTTTTCTTAGGTGTGTATGGCCCTCAGGTTGCCAAATTCACACAATTATCAATTGCGAAATGTGATACAGATGTATTCACCTTTTTATTTTTATTTGGTATATACATATTTATCCATTTCGAAGATCATAAGATAAAATAGGGGTCAAAAAGCCGGATTAGCTACCCGGCTTTTTTAGTTTATTTCTATTTTAAGTTTTAACACATTTTGAGCGAACGTGACCGAACATTTTTAAAATTTTTTTCAAAAATATTCTACTCTTCTTCGAAAAATCTGTTTCCCTTCATTCTGCACCTATTTTCCGTATAAATTCTTTTTGTTCTGGAAAACATCTCATTCATCTGATGAGCCACTTGATTCCAAGTCAATCCTTCAATGTAATACAGGCGGAACATGATGCGAAGTTCGCTTTTTTCGATAGATTCTATGTATTCTTCTGCCTGATTGGTAAGTTCAAGAAGTTCTTCCTCTTTCATCTTTAGGCGTTGTTTTCTCGATATGAGCAAATTCTTTGCTTTAGTATACCCCGGAACCGGAAATCCTTCAACTGTAAAATGCTGTATTCCTCCCATTCCTCCACTCACTACATCGCTTACCGCTCCCTCTCGCTCAATTTTCTCTATCTTCTCCTCCGTCATTTTTATGAGTCTCCTTAACTCTTTTATCTCAGCCTGCATGTCGCAATACTGGATCAGGACTGACTTTTCCAATGGAATCACCTCTTTCCTGCTATCTATAAATCTTGCCTGTTTTCTTGTCTCTAAGTTTAATCCTGCCGAACACTTCAAACCCTCGCTTATTTGCAACCGCTCTCATCTCGCCAATTGTGTCCGGTAATCTATCCGCTGCCTTAATCGCATCATGCGCCGTTTTGTCTTTGTAATGTTCATGATTTCGTGTATCCATCTGATTACCTCACTTGTTAAGTATGTAAAATACAAATCCTGTATAAATTAATGCTGCTATAATTACTATTGCTTCTGTTATACTCATCTGTATTCCTCCTGTTTAAAAATATGTGAGCGTATCCGCGGCGTTGTTTGCCATCAACTCGACTCGTTTTAAATATTTTAACTGTTGCTGTATGTATAGGTCTGAATCTTTGCCTCCCATTGACCTCCAGTCAGATATTCGCTTATCTACATCCTGTAATACTTTAATCGGGATTGTATCAAGATCGATATCTTCAAGACTAAGCTGTTTCATCTGGCTTTATCCTCCTTCAAATATGTTCATGTAACTCCGGTGGTCCGAACGACTGCGGCTCCAGCTCCATCAAAGCATTATATCTCTCAACATGTTCATCCGGTGCAATCTCATCGTTCATAAGCTCCTGCTCCAATTTATCATATTCAGCATCTATTCTCTCTTTAAACTCCTGACGGCTTATTTGTCCTTCAACGAGCATGCGTTCTAAAATTCTGTATTCGTGACTCATAATTTACTTCATCCTCTTATTCACCCGTTTTGTATGCTCCGCCACTCTCTTGCAGCCAGCTTTCCACTTCTGATAGGCTTTACCTTGCTTACATGGCTGATTCATTCCCTCGCAACGGTCTCTTTCGGGACATTTCACGCATGGATTAATCATCTGTTTGCTCCTTTCATGAAATTACCTAATGCTCTATTTTTCCAAGGTGCTTCTTTTATGTCCTCTGGTTTGTACGGTTCTGGCAGTGGCATCCATGCACTTACGAAATAGCCTAAAGACGCATATGTTCTGCCCGTAAATGGAGCATGAAAAGCTCCTCCCTCATCATCCACTTTCCAAGTGCCTACAAGCGGCTCCTGCTTCTCATTTGCAAATGATAACAATACACGTTCTCCGTTCTCGGGTGTTTTTTCTTCTAACGGTATCCATTCACAAATTTTAGGCTGTTCTTCAATCATCTCTTTCTTCTCCTTTCTGCAGCTTTTCGCATATCTTCCCAGTCCTTTCTTAAGTCTTCCGGGAATACTTCCGGATTAACTACTTCTTTTCTGGCTTCCAGCTCTGCTCTAATAAACTTTTGTTTTGTTGTTTCTGTTTTTGCCTTTTCTAAGAGATGCAATGCAGTCTCTAAATCTTTCTCGGTAAACTTAGGGTCGCATAAGTAAGATGCTATGTAAGGCGGCTCTGCGTCCAAATCATAAAGGCTGCGCTCAATAATTTTTCTCACGTTATCCGTATAAAGTTCTAACGGGATATCTATCCTAACTTTCTTCATTGTTTCCTTTCTCCCCGACTTCTGTCGGGGAATCAATGGCATATAGCTCCGTGTGTATCATGGAGCGGTTAACAAGTTACTGTAATGTGTATCTATCCTTAACCCCGGAGGGTATCCAGCTTTTTCGCCTTCTTGGCAATTCTCTTTGCACTTCGTTCCGTGTTTCTTCGATGTTGTCTGCTGGCATGGGGAACTGTCTGTTTTCGTGCTGGTTCTTTGTGCTTCACATCTTTGTCATTCATCCGGATAGCATATTCAAGGCCTGTCTCTTTCTTTAATGCATCTATCATCTCCAGCCAGGTAACATAATCCTCCATCAGGCACTCTGTTTTAAAATCAAATCGTTTACGAAAGCGCTCTATCCTTGCTGCTCCAAATCCAAATTCATCATGTAATGTCATTGCTGTTAAGATATTTACAGTATCCAGTGTCTGATTCTTTATGTTCTCTATCACCTTATCTACAGCAGATCGGCTGACTCCGATTGGAATCCCAGTAATGCCCCTCATGCGAAGTTCTTCTTCTAGTCCTTCGATTCCTTTTTCTTTGCAACTTCTAGTGCATAAGACATACCTTCCTGTCTTGCACGTTCCAATTTATCTATCCTTGCCACTTTAATTGCCTCCCGTAAGTTTTTTCTCTATCGCTGCATAATCATAATCTCTGCCCTCGAAATTATGAAAATTGTTATTTTGTTTATTAGCTTTCCCGGAGCTCCTGCTGGAGCTGTTCTTTTTCTTCGTCAAAGGATAAAATCCTTTCCACCCTCTGATAAATGCAGTCTTACAGATCAGTATTCTTTCCTGCTCATCCTTCCCCATGGAAGAAAGTTCCTGCCTCAGTGCTTCTATCTGTTCTTTCATCAACGGGGTACGCTGCTGCTGATTTCTCATTAAGATATATTTTTCAAAGGCATCGTTAAGCTCCGGATTGCTATAATATATATAAGTATTATTTTCTTTTCTTTTATTTTGTTGAATATCTGCATCATTTATCGTCTTTTCTGTTGCAGAAATCGTTGTTTCTGTTGCAGAAATAAGATTTTGGGGTGCATTTAATAAAGGTTGACCGTTTTTATCAATCAACCGATATTTATCTTTATTGACTTTGTTCCTAACAGTCACTGAATCGTAGCGTCGCTGAATTCCAGCAGAGGTGATAATATTTTGATTAAGGAGGGTTTTATCAAACAGCCCTATATCCGCACAATAATAAATCACTTGCAACACAAAGTCTTTTTTCTTTACCCAGCGGTTCCCGATGGTTTTGATTATTTTTACCGCTAACTGCTCCATACTGGGAACCTCTAAGTAATAACCTTCATGATAAATCATGCAAAGCAGCACATCATAAATCGTCTGCCCTAATGGACCATACTCATTCATCAGGTCCATGATTTTAAAATCATCATAATAATCAACATCTTTAGAAAAGTAACTAAGCCCTGTCTTGGCTTTGCGGCCCATTAAGCCACCACCTTCCTTATATGCTGTTTATAGTGACCTCCACTCTTGGAGAGTCTGAATAAAATTTCTCCATGGATAACGAGACAATCTGCGTATCATCATGATAAGCAACCTTATTTAACGCATCCAGGATACTCTTAATAACATTATCTAAATCCGGTTTCTTCGTTGGCCGGATAAGACCGGCAAGCATCTGCTGCCGCCTTTCCTTTCGGAGGGCCGGGCACTGTAAAACTGACACTACTCATTGCTCGCACTTTCATTTTCTGATGTTTCATCAGAAGGCACTTCGCTATACTCTGCATCTACCGTCTCTACTTCCTGCTCGTTTACAACCTCTGACATATCGACAGATAACTCTGATTTGATGCTTTCATCCGAAGTAATCGCTCTGGCAAAGTCAGCTTTCACTGGAGCATATTTAAGAACTTTCTTAATTACTGTCTTCTTTGCCATTTCCTCATAATTTTTCTTCCAAGGAGAATAGCTGCTAGAAAAAGACTGACTATACTTTCTTGCGTGCTGATCGATATCTTCTTTGCTCATCACTTCGAAGCCAAAACCACCGTTTTTAGACTTCCAGAAGGCGTATACGAGGAGAAGCTCCCCTCTATCTCTCGTAGCTGGTTTATGTACAAGCTTCGGATTTAATCCAAGTTCATATTCAAACTCATCATTCCCATAAACACAATGAGCCTGTACCGTCTGGATGTCCTCATTTCTGTATACCATGTCAATCATTCCGCGGTACCCAATCTGGAACTGGCATTCTAATCTTCCTTTATTCTTAAACGGAATCAGATAAGCCTGTCCAAGCGGTGTGTTTGGTTCTAATCCAAGTTGTGCTGCATTCATCAGAGCTGATAAAAATGTAATCTGGCTACACTCCGCAAGTTTTGGAGTCGTATTAACTGCCGAAAGAGCCATTCTTGTGAATCTTTCTGGTGTGATTACCTTTGGAAGGGCTTTTTCAATTTCTGGTTTCATTGCATTAATCATATCCGCAATATTCATGTTCTTTGTAAGCTTTGTTTTCTGATTCTTCTTTTCAACTAACTGTTCTTTTACTCCCATGCTAAATCCCCCTTATGCAATACCTTTTACAGTGAAACGTCTGCTTGTTCCTACATTAATACAGTCTTTATAAACTTCTGGATACTCTGACTTCAATTTCTTTGTATCAACTCGCTTACTCTCTACTGTTTTCCACTTCACTTCATATGAGTTACTATATGCCGTTTCTGCTTCTTGCATATATTGTTTAACTTCCTGCTCAATCTGTTTCTTCTCAACTCCAAGCTTCTTTTCCAAGATGGTGATCTCTTCTCTTCTTTTCAAAGCTCCGTCATATGTAGTAATATCAACAGATTGCTCCGGATCACTGTCTGCATATCTGGAATTGATATAAGAATCTACAGAAGAAGAACCATCTGGCGCCGGCATAACATTTGCAATTACGTTATTCTGCCAGAAATCTTTTTCCAGCTCTTCAATCGTGGCAATCAGTTCCTCATCTCGCTCGATGCGGTGCCAGATAAACTCCTTGCCAAGAATTACACAGGCAATATACCAAGCATCTGCTCCGGTTACTGCCATATAGTGATTACATTGCACTTCATATTCTGGCGGGATAGAACCGTCTGCCCATTTATCTGCAGAGAAAGCCGAAGCTGTTTTACATTCGAGACCCGCTTTCTCTCCAACGATCATTCGGTCTACATTTGCAAACATAAAAGGAATTTCTGAATGAACAAATATTGCATTTGCTCTTCTTACCTTCTTTCCGGTTTCCTCGCAAAAACGCTCTGCTACATACTGTTCAAGGTCGCGCCCTTGTCTCATCGCCTCGTTGTCATATTCTGATACCTGCGCGGTGGTCTTGTCCAGAAACACCGATACAGCGCTTCTATATTTATTCACTCCACAGATTGCTCCAGCATCGGAGCCTCCGATGCCTTTTTTGCGATACTGCAGCCACTCTTCATGTGGCATTCCTGCCGTACTTACCAGCTTATTTAATTTCATGCTTAGCCTCCTTCTCAATCTACTTTCTCTAAAAAGCGAAACCGCTCTACTAACATCTCAAGGGTTTCCTCTGGTTCTCCAATACCTTCCATGTCTTCTCCGTATTCTCCAGCCGGTTGCACCAGAACAATATCACCCACAATAGGTACCATACCGTAAAAAACTGTACCGATTACATTAAGCTCTAATTCTTTCATGTGCCCTTCTTCGTCAACGAGCATTATTACAGGGCGTTTAAAGAAATCGTACATCTGCTCTGTTGCCACGGTCTCAACATATCCACCGACAGCCTTCTGCATTGCTTTATAATCACCAAAATCTACATCTATGATAGAAATCTTATTGTGTGCTGTTATCTTAATTGTTTTCATCTATGTACTCCATTCTTTTTCATATCCATCGCGATTAACTCTGTCAAAGCTGCCTTGCGTCTCAGTAGTAGAAACGATGTAGGCTCCTGTTCCAGAGCCGATTCATTTTGGCTATATTTTTTCAGTAAAAAATTAATTATCATGTTTCTCGCCTGCCAGTTTTTCAAGATACAAAATGCATTCATTATATGTAGCTTTCTGCTCCTCTGGTGCGTTATTATGCATATAAAATTGCTTATCCCATTCTTTTTCCTCAGAGATTTCGCCCTCCATAACAATTACTTCTGTCGAGTAGTTACTATGTCTAAAAATGACATGATTTCCCGCCTG
>OKSA01000284.1_pt1 | contig 48762 bp, 46 predicted proteins | sample 1601181 | NCBI WGS metagenome assembly OKSA01 (sample SAMEA3541538, study PRJEB24748) | human gut metagenome | biome: human gut; feature: human-associated habitat; material: faeces | place: China | collected 2012
TCGCTTTTTTCACTGATTCTGCTGAAAAAACCTCATATCCGGATTTTTTCAGTGAGAATGTAATTCCACGATTTAAATTTTCATCATCTTCAACCACGAGTATACCTAGCATAGCATATGCACCTCTCTTTATTAACTTTAAATTGATTCCACATTTTTTCTATTTCTCTGCTTTCAGATAGATTTTTAAGTTCTGTATTCACTTTCTCAACACAATTACCAACAAAATTATCATCATTATGTCTACCGTCTTGAAGTGATATTTTTCCATTCAAATCATATCACACTCTCCGTCATATTTCCATTTCAATTTACTCAGTCAAGTCACCTCGTCCATGTGTAGTGACCAGTCAATAATTCCCGTTTAACAAAAAACAGCTCCCCCAGAGAGAAGATATCTTCTCTCTGGGGGAGCGTCTCCTTGCCTGCGGCAATACTATTTAATTCTTAAAACTATGGATTGGTGCAGGGATTCTTCCGCCTCTGTTTACGAATGCGGAACAATCAAACTGATTCACTGGCATGATTGGAGCATAACCTAAAAGTCCTCCAAACTGTACCGTATCACCAACGCCTTTACCGATTACAGGAATAATGCGGACTGCTGTTGTCTTCTGGTTTACCATACCGAGTGCCATCTCATCTGCGATAATTCCGGAAATCGTTGTTGCCTTTGTATCTCCAGGAATAGCAATCATATCAAGTCCAACAGAACATACACAAGTCATTGCTTCTAACTTTTCTAAAGTAAGTGCTCCCGCCTCTACTGCATCGATCATTCGCTGATCTTCGCTTACTGGGATAAATGCACCACTTAAACCGCCAACATAAGAGGAAGCCATAACGCCTCCCTTCTTTACCTGATCGTTTAAGAGTGCAAGTGCTGCGGTTGTTCCTGGTGCTCCGGCATATTCAAGACCGATTTCTTCTAAGATTTCTCCAACGCTGTCACCGACTGCAGGTGTTGGTGCAAGGGATAAATCAATAATACCAAAAGGTACATCAAGACGCTTAGAAGCTTCTTTGGCTACAAGCTGTCCTACACGAGTTACTTTAAATGCTGTCTTTTTAATTGTCTCACAAAGTTCTTCAAAATTTTTGCCACGAACATTTTCAAGTGCACGCTTTACAACACCCGGTCCACTGACACCGACATTAATAATCGTGTCTGCTTCTGTAACACCATGGAAAGCACCTGCCATAAATGGGTTGTCATCCGGTGCGTTAGTAAATACAACAAGCTTGGCATTACCAATACTGTCTTTATCTGCTGTCTTTCTGGAAGTTTCAAGAATTATCTCACCAAGCATCTTTACTGCATCCATGTTAATTCCTGTTTTCGTAGAACCAACATTAATGGAGCTACATACTCTGTCTGTTACAGAAAGTGCTTCCGGGATAGATTCCATAAGATATCTGTCTGCTTTTGTCATTCCTTTATTTACTAATGCAGAATAGCCACCGATAAAGTTCACGCCTACTTCTTTCGCACAGCGGTCTAACTCTTTTGCAATGCGGACAAAGTCTTCCGGACCTTTACAGCATGCACCACCTACTAATGCGATCGGTGTGATAGAAATACGCTTATTAACAATAGGTATACCGAATTCTTTCTCGATCTCCTTACCTACCTTTACAAGATTCTTAGCCTTTGTTGTAATCTTCTTGTAAATATTCTCGCATACTTCATCAAGAGATTCGCTGACGCAGTCTAACAGGCTGATACCCATTGTGATCGTACGAACATCAAGGTTCATCTCATGAATCATCTTATTGGTTTCAATTACTTCATTTATGTTTAACATAGCAGGCCTCCTAGATACGGTGCATCATTTCAAAGATTTCCTGGTGCTGTGCCTGAATCTTAACACCAAGCTCCTCACCAATCTGCTCAAGCTCGCTTGCCATAACAGGGAAAGTCTTAACTACTTCTTCTGACTCAACAATCATCATCATGTTGAAGAAACCGCCGGTAATGGTCTGATTAATATCAAGAATGTTTACATTATTGTTTGCAAGATACGTACAAACCTTTGCAATGATTCCAACAGAATCTTTTCCGAGTACGGTGATAATTGATTTCTTAAGCTTTTTTCCTTCCATAGTAAATACTCCTTATGTATGTATAAATATTAAAGTAATTAGTAAAAGCAATCGATTCTTACTCTTAATAATTACAATTCAACCTTTTTCCCTGATGTACTGACCTCTGTATAGATTATAATCAATCATAGTGATACGAACACTAAATAACACAGGTAGGTGCTGTTCTGCTCGCTACCTGAAGTGTAAAGTCTGCTTTATTAAGATCAATATTATGTAATAAAAGCTCTACCTTTACTGTTTCGTAAGCCAGTTCACCATAGTTATTCTCTTTACTAAGATGCCCCAGAAAAATATGTTTACACTCTTCTCCAATTACCTTTGACAAAAACTGTCCGGCTCTCTCGTTCGAGAGATGCCCCTTATTCCCCATTATTCGCTTCTTGAGAGGATACGGATACGGACCAACCATGAGCATATTTAAATCATGATTCGACTCCACCAAGAGGGATTCACATCCCTGCATCTTCTCTACTAAATACTCATCATACGTTCCAAAGTCAGTTGCTACCCCAACTTTAGATTCCGTATCGCTTACTGTGTAACAGACCGGATCTGCCGCATCATGAAGGATACGGGAGGCTTCTATTTTAATTCCATCCATGTAAATTGGCTGGTCGGGTGTGATACTCTCAAAAAGATTCTTATCCACCTTTCCAAGCGAAGATGTACTTAAAATCTCATCAATTGTCCTTGCTGTAGCAAATACAGGAACCGGATACTTTCTAAGGAACACACCAAGACCACTGATATGGTCCATATGTTCATGTGTCACAAAAATGCCCTGTATCGTCTCTGGTGCTACCTCCATCTGTGACAGTCCCTCCACAATCCTCTTTCTGCTGATTCCCGCATCAATGAGAAAATGGGACTTTTCATTACCTACATATATACAATTACCGCTGCTTCCGCTGGCGATGCTCGCTAAATTCATCTATTTACCATCCTTTTGGCTCAAATTTACCAACCATTATATACTAAATTATCTTATTAGTAAAGAGTTAGTAAAGAGAAAGCAGGCTCTCTACCGCCGTTTTTATCTGATTTTCCGTTTCAGAGATTCCTAAATGGTTGTCGATCACTGTAGAACATTCCTTCCGGAATACTTCTTCCGGAAGTTGTTTTGCCATAATTTCATGGCATTTTTCTTCGGTATATCCACGACCTTCTTTTAACCTTTCGATACGGGTTGCCTCATCAACATACACATACCACATCGTATCAAAATCATTTTGATAGCCTTCTTCCAAAAGGAGAGCCGCTTCCACTGCAATGAAAGATGCTTCTCCTTTTTCTTTTATCCTTTGAATTCTCCGAAAGATTTCTTTCTTTACATTTGGATGTGTAATGGCATTCAGTCGGCTAAGCTTTTCCTGGTCTCCAAAGACAAGCTTTGCTAATGCCAGACGGTCTATTGTTTTATCTTTGGCAAGAACTTTCTCTCCAAATGCCTCTACAATATCTAAATAATTTTTTTGTCCAGGCTCCATCAGATCATGTGCCACTAAATCAGCAAGAATAATTTCTGCTCCATATTTTTCTTTTAAGATATTCATGACAACACTTTTTCCGGAACCAACTCCGCCGGTAATGCCAACAACTTTTATATCATTTCGCTTCTTATTTTGCTTCATACCAGGTCTTTCCTTCTTCAATATCAATAGACAGCGGAACTTTAAGCTGTGCCGCTCCCATCATCTCTTCTTCTAGTATTTTACGGACTTCTTTTCTTTCATTCTCTTTTGTTTCAATCAAAAGTTCATCGTGAATCTGTAAAATAAGTCGGGATTCTAAGTTTTCTTCCTGCAGGCGTTTACTTACCCGAACCATCGCAATCTTAATAATGTCGGCTGCTGTTCCCTGAATAGAAGAGTTCATTGCCACTCTCTCTCCAAAACTTCTTTGCATAAAGTTACTAGAAGAAAGCTCTGGAATCGGACGGATTCGTCCGTATAAAGTCTTTACATAACCTTCTTTTTTCGCAAAAGCCACATTACCGTCAAGATACGTTTTAATTCCCGGATACGTTGCAAAATATTTATTAATATAGTCACTTGCTTCTTTCCGAGAAATCTTTAAGTCCTGACTAAGTCCAAATGCGCTGATACCGTAAACAATACCAAAGTTTACTGCCTTCGCACTTCTTCTAAGTAGCGGAGTGACCTCTTCAAATGGTACGCCAAATACCTGAGATGCAGTCATACGGTGAATGTCTTCTCCATGCCGGTACGCATCGATCAGGTGTTCATCTCCTGCCATATGTGCAAGCACACGAAGCTCGATCTGTGAATAATCCGCACTGACAAATACATAACCGGGATCTGGGACAAATACTTTGCGGATTGCCCTTCCAAGCGGCATACGAATCGGAATATTCTGCAGGTTTGGATCAGAACTTGATAATCTTCCGGTTGCGGTTACTTTCTGATGAAAAATACTGTGAATCTTTCCATCATCCTGAATAAATGCGGCAAGTCCGTCTGCATACGTTGACTTTAACTTTGTAAGCTGACGATACTCTAAAATCTCTGATACGATTGGATAATCCGGTGCAAGCTTTTCTAAAATATCTGCATTTGTTGAATAGCCTGTTTTTGTCTTTTTCGCAAAAGGCATTTTTAAATCTTCAAATAAAATCACACCAAGCTGTTTTGGAGAATTGATATTAAAAGTCTTACCTGCTTTTTCGTAAATATTTTGTTCTAACTCTTCAATTCTGCCAATAAGCTGATCTCCATACTCCTTTAAAGCATCTTTCTCAACTGTAATTCCATACTTTTCCATGTCATATAGTGTAGCAACCGTCGGACGCTCGATGGTAAGATACAGTTCTTCCATCTCCTGCTCTTTTAACTTTTCAAGAACAAGTGGGTAAGCATGAAACGGAACATAAGAAAGATAGGCAGCCATCTGTACTGTCTTTTCTTCTTCCGCTTCAAATACTTCTTCTATTGCTTTCTTTCCACAGATTTCTTTTCTTGATGGAAGCATCTGTCTAAGGTAATCTCTTGCAATATCTTCATAATCATAAGCAGACTGCAGCGGATTCAAAAGATATGCCTGAATCCCGACATCCTGAATCTGGCTTTCATACTCTCTGACTTTCTCTACGAAATGAAGCAATGCTTTATAATCAAGGACAATAAGTTCTGTGCCCTCTTTTAAAAGTTCTACTATCTTTTCTTTCAAATAATCTTCTGTGACAAATCCACCGATTAATGCCAGTACGGTACCCTCTTTCCAGGTAAGAGAAATTCCTTTACAATTTCCGCTGACACCGATCACACCAAGTCCTGCCTGTCCGCTCTTTTTAATAGAAGAAAAGATATTCTCCACTTCTCCCAAATCAGAGGTTGTCACTACTTCTAGTGTTTCTTCTTCCTTTTCTTCCTCGTCAAAATACTTAAACAGACTTTTTAGCTCAAGCTCTTTAAATAACTGGTATGCTTCCTTTGTAAAAAGTGTTCCAATCTTTGCATCCTTAAAATCATAAGAAATATCGCAGTCTTTTTTAATTGTTGCAAGATCTTTGCTCATTATTGCCTGTTCATAGTATTCCTGCAAATTATTTTTAGCACGTGCCGGCTTGATCTCTTCGATATGGTCATGAGCATTCTCAATAGAATGATATTCCTTAATAATCTTTGCCGCCGTTTTTTCCCCGATTCCAGGGACTCCAGGAATATTATCAGAAGTATCTCCCATAAGCCCTTTCATATCAATAAATTCTGTTGGGCTCACGCCGTAAAGTTCGCGGACATCATCCTCATAATAATCTTCCGTCACTGTTCCGGATGCCTTTGTTTTTGGAATCTTTACTTTCACTTTCTTTGTTGCAAGCTGCAATAAATCCCGGTCTCCCGATACGATTGCTACATCAAAGCCGGCTTCTTCCGCTTCTTTTCCGATTGTTCCCAAAATATCGTCAGCCTCGATTCCCGCCTGTGTGATAATTGGGATTTCCATCATCTTTAAGACTTCCTTCATTAACGGAACCTGCTCGTGTAACTCTGCCGGCATCGGCTTTCTCGTACCTTTATATTCTTTATATTTTATATGACGGAAGGTCGGTTCTTTCCGGTCAAATGCCACTAGAAGATGCGTCGGCTTCTCCTCTTCTACATAACGAAGCATAATATTTAGAAAACCAAGTACTGCATTCGTATGCTTCCCTTCGGCATTCGTCAGATCCGGCAGACCGTAAAAAGCCCGGTTCAACAGGCTATGTCCGTCTAACAGCATAATTTTATCTGACATATTTCCTCCTATAACACAAAAACCTGCGACTGAATTCAGATATTTTCTTTCTTCAGTGCAGGTTAGCTGGCATATTGAAGGATCGTCATGCTTTACTTAACACTTCCATCCTCTATTCTGCCAGACTTTACAATTTAAAGAAACATCGCAAAAACCAGATACACAAACATCCAGATAAGCATTGCCGCTATCGTAAGAACGATTACGATCTTTGCCGCATACTTCCGTTTAGAATTCTTTTCTATTTCCAAATAACGGCTGTCTACTTCATTCTGAAGCTTCTCTTTAAAATCAGCGGCCAGTTCTTCTCCTTCATCAAGCTGTTTTAAACCGATCAGCATAACATAATAGATTTCCAGCTCTTCCCAGCAATCTTTACAACTACGGATATGCTCAATGAATTCTTTGGTTTCTTCTTTATCTAACTTATTATTAATGAAATTCAGTACCATGGACTGTGCATCCTGACAATTCATATGTTTCTCCAGTTCAAGATTATTTTTACACTTAAGCATTCTTTAAAAAGGCAAGATATCCTTTTTTCGCCTCATATAAATCAGACTTACTGATAATCTCCCAAGGCGCATGCATACTTAACACAGCAACACCGCTATCTACAACCTCCATACCATAAAGGGCTGCAATGTAGGCGATTGTTCCACCTCCGCCATAATCAACCTTTCCAAGTTCTGCTGTCTGAAAAGCGACTTTATTCTCATCAAAAATACGGCGAAGTCTCGCAAGATATTCTGCATTCGCATCGTTAGAACCAGACTTACCTCTTGCTCCGGTATATTTATTAAGAACCATTCCTTTTCCAAAATAAGCACAGTTCTTCTTCTCAAATGCTTCTGCATAAGCCGGATCATAGGCAGCGCTTACATCTGAAGAAAGCATCCTTGAACGAGCCAGTGTTCTTCTTACTGCCAGATTGGAATCCTGTCCCATCAATGCAAGAATCTCTGCAACGGTATTCTCAAAAAACATCGACTGCATACCCGTTGCTCCCACACTTCCGATTTCCTCTTTATCTACCAAAAGACAACAGGAAGTTCTGTCAACATGTCCCGTCTCCATCATTGCCGCAAAAGATGGAAATGCACATACTCTGTCATCATGGCCATATCCTGCGATCATACTGCGGTCAAGTCCACAGTCTCTTGCAGGACCTGCCGGTACTACTTCGATTTCTGCAGAAAGAAAATCTTCTTCTTCTATCTGATATTTTTCTTTTAAAATGCGTAAAATATTTGCCTTTACTGCATCTTTTTCTTCTCCAGCAAGAGGACGGCTTCCTACGAGAATATCCAGATTCTCACCTTCAACAACGACCGATCCCTTCTTCTCCATCTGCTTTCCTGCAAGATGAATCAAAAGATCTGTCACGTAAACAACAGGATCTGCCGGGTCTTCTCCTACATTGACAGAAATTACTGTTCCATCTTTTTTGACCACTACGCCATGAAGTGCAAGAGGAAGTGCAACCCACTGGTACTTCTTAATACCGCCATAATAATGTGTATCCATAAAAGATAATTCTGTATCCTCATATAACGGATTCTGTTTCAAATCAAGACGTGGAGAATCGATGTGCGCACAAAGGATGTTCATTCCCTCGGTAAGCGGCTGCTTTCCAATCTGGAAAAGAGCGATCGTCTTACCCATGCCGACACCATATACCTTATCTCCTGCTTTTAAACGGGTTCCCTGTGCGATCAGTTTATTAAGATCCTGATAACCGCAAGCTTCCGCTTCTTTAGTAAAATACTCTGTACATTCCCGTTCTGTCTTACATTTGCTTAAAAATTCTTTATACTCTCCGGCGAGAACTTCTACATTCTTATCATCCTCATCCGTATAACTAAGCCATGAATTCTCTCTCATAACATTACACCTCCATAAACGACTTTATTATATCCCAAGAAACGTTCCGGGTCAATCTAACGTACAAAGAATCTTGGAAAGACGCTCCTTATCTACCTTTTTCTTCTTTCCTTTTATTGTCAGTAATATATTACTTTGTCTGAATACTTCCCGGCAGATCTGTGTCATACGCTCCGTTGTGACACTTCGGTAAGACTCTGTTCGTTCCTCGATATCTTTATAGTATACGTCAAGAATATGTCCTTCATAAGCTCTGACCCAGTTAAATTCTTCCGTATCATCCAATAAAAAGCCTGCATTATCTATATAGTGAGGCAGAACATAAGAAAGTTCATCTGTAATTCCTTCTTTCATAGACTTTAATACTTCTATAACTGTTTCTACAGAATCATAAAGATGTTTCGGTAATACTTCATAAACAAGAGTCATCTGACCAATGTTATTATAATGCTGAAAACATGGGTCATAACTATATACATAGCCTTTTTTCTCTGAAAGTTCCTGATGGATTTTACAGAATTCTCCCTCAAATAAAATATCAAATAACAGATTTTTCTCTGCCAGCGTATAGCGGGATGCATCAATATCTACAGAAAAACAGACACAGGTTTTCTTGCTGTTTTTCACATAAATCTTTGGCTTTCTCTGTCCAAATCTCTTTGGCACCGGCGCGATATTCTCCCGTTCTTCTTTTAAAAATGAAAAAGAATATGGCTCTAGCAGCCTTGTCAGTACAGATAAGGAAGATTCCGGGTAATTTCCACTGATATAAAAGAAAATATTATTGGCAGCCAGTACCTTTTTTTGAAAAGCACAAAGCTGCTTTCTTCTTATTTTATTGAGTGTCTTTTTCTTTCCGGTAATCGTTCTCTCTAACGAAGTATCTTTCCACGCAATCTGTTTTGTAAAGTAATTCAGGCTACTCTCCTCATCTTCTTCACGAATTTCTGCTTTAATACGCTTTCTTTCTGTATCAATTGCTTCTTCAGGCAGAGTAAACGGTGCAAATATTCCTGTCAGAATTTCTGCTGCTTCCTCAAAATGTGCCGGGGCACCTGTAATAATAAACTGAATAAATTCTTCATAAGTAGACGCATTAAAATCAAGTCCACACCGATCTAAGGTCTGATACAGATTCTCTCCCATGGCATAATGAATATTTTTAAATACAATATGTTCAAAAAAATGAGAAATTCCATTCTCTTTCTTTGTCTCAAACAGTGATCCTGCCCGCACATACAAGCACAGGCAGAAACTGTGAATACTTTCATTTTTATCGTGAAATACAGATACTCCTTGCGGAGTAATATGCTCTCTTTCCATCCACACCTCCAAAATTCATTTATTTTCTTTTTCAGCCACTTCGACTGTTTTGAATTCATCCTCTTCTAAGGATGCAAGATCCATCTTAGGAAGTTCTGGATGCACTTCTTCCGGCTGTTCATCTGTATCGATAATAAACGATGCGAGAAGGGTATCCTCATTCACTTCCTCTCCATCCTTTACATAAATCTTATCAACAATACCATTCACTTTTGAAATGACAGTTGTTTCCATCTTCATGGCTTCAATCACCATAAGCGGCATATTTTTCTGAACGCGGTCTCCTTCTTTAATCCGGATATCACAGATTGTTCCCGGTAAGGTCGCCCCAAGATGACCCGGATTCTTCGGATCAGTCTTTAACTTTCGATCTGCCTTTACTTCAAAATGCTTATCAAGAATCTTCACTTCGCGTAAAAATCCATTCACTTCAAACTGTAAAATACGATATCCTTTTTCATCTGGTTCTGACTTGCCGATAAACTTAATCAACGTATCATTCCCTTCTTCAATCTGGATCGTTGTTTCCTCTCCCGGACGAAGACCATAGAAGTAAACATGACTTTCTAACTTCGATACATCATTATATGCCTGGAAATGCTCGCAATAGTCCTCATATACCTTTGGATAAAGGGCATAACTTAATACTTTCTGCTCCATAACTTCCGGCTGTTCCATGGATTCCATGTAGTAATTCTCCCGCAGGTACGCTCCGATTGCATCAAAATCCACATCCGGAAGTAAGGTTCCCGGACGTACCGTAATCGGTTCCTGTCCTTTTAATACAATCTTTTGCAGTTCCTCCGGAAATCCTCCTTCCGGCTGCCCAAGTGCACCCTTGAAATACTGTACGATGGAATCTGGATAAGATAAATCTTTTCCTTTCTCTAAAATATTATCTTTTGTCAGATCATTTTTCAACATAAAAATTGCCATATCACCGACAACTTTTGATGTCGGAGTTACTTTAATAATATTTCCGAGAACTTCATCTGCCTCTTTATAAAGACGTTTAATATCATTAAAATCATTGCCGGCACCCATTTCTTTTACCTGAGCGGCAAAATTAGAATACTGTCCACCCGGAATCTCGTATTTATAAATCTCCGGATTTGGAGAATCCATATCACTCTCAAATGGCTTATAAATCTTACGTTCATGTTCGTAATAATCATTTAAAACAAGTAATCCGTCCGGGTCAATTCCTGTATCACGCTTTGTTCCCCGCAGTGCTTCCACTAATGCATTCATTGATGGCTGGCTGGTAAGGGAACTCATCGAACCAATCGCACAGTCTACGATATCTACCCCTGCTTCTGCTGCCATCAGGTATGTTGCAATTCCATTCCCTGTCGTATCATGTGTATGAAGATGAATCGGAACACGTACTTCTTCCTTTAAAGCTTCGATCAGCTTCTTCGCTGCATATGGCTTTAATAAAGAAGACATATCCTTTAATGCGATCACATGGCATCCCATCTTTTCTAACTGCCTTGCCTTTTTACAATAATAATCTATCGTATATTTCATTTCCTTTGGATTTAAAATATCTCCGGTGTAGCAGATGGCTCCCTCAACAATCTTTCCTGTCTTTAAAGCTTCTTCTACCGGAAGCTTCATATTTTCCATCCAGTTCATACTGTCAAAAATACGGTAAATATCTACACCATGGTCACTGGATACCTTAATAAACTTCTTAATAACATTATCCGGATAGGTACTGTATCCAACTACGTTTGAAGCACGAAGCAGCATCTGTATCATAACATTTGGCATACGCTCTCTTAAAATATCCAATCGTTTCCATGGAGATTCTTTTAAAAAACGATACTCCGTATCATATGTTGCCCCTCCCCAGGCTTCAATTGAATACGCATCCTTTAAATACAGGTTTGTCGCTCTTGCCGCACCTGCCACTTCTTTTGTCCGCATTCTTGTCGCAAGTAACGACTGCTGTCCGTCACGCATCGTCGTATCCGTCACATACAGCTTCTGACTCCGATAAACTTTCTGGGTAAATTCTTCCGCTCCTAATCGCAAAAATTCATCTCTTGTCCCATATAGCTTTCTCTCTGTATCTACAACCGGCACTTTTCGATCTTCTAAAAATGGCTTTGGTCCCGGATTAACGTTAACCATCTTGTTTGCAAGGAACTCTAATATCTTTGTTGTACGGTCTAATTTATAATGTAATTCAAATAATTCCGGTGTTTCTTCTATAAATGTAGTAAAACACTTTCCCTGATGAAATGTCTCATGATTCAATACATTAATCAGAAATGTAATGTTCGTCTTTACTCCATGAATACGAAGTTCTTTTAATGCACGTACTGATTTATGAATCGCATTCTCAAACGTCCTGTCATGAGAAACAACTTTTACAAGTAAACTGTCATAATGCGGTGTAATGATCGCACCTGTATAAGCAGTACCGCCATCCAGACGGATTCCCCCACCAGAACCGGAACGATACAGATCAATCTTTCCTGTATCCGGAAGGAAATGATTCGCAGGATCTTCTGTCGTCACTCTTGCCTGTAAAGCATAACCGTTACACTTCACCTCATTTTGCGAATAAATATGAATCGTCGGAGAATTTAACGGATAGCCCTCCGCAACAAGAATCTGCGAAATAACAATATCGATCCCTGTTACCATCTCTGTCACCGTATGTTCCACCTGGATTCGTGGATTCATTTCGATAAAATAAGGTCTTTCCTCCTCATCTACAAGGAATTCCATCGTTCCTACATTCGTATAACCAACTCTTCTTGCCAGTCTTTTTGCAGAATCTAAAATCTTCTTTCTTGTCTCATCAGAAATCGACCATGCCGGGGCAAATTCAATTACCTTCTGATTCCTTCTTTGTAAAGAACAGTCTCTATCATAAAGATGAACGATATTACCGTAATTGTCTCCAAGTATCTGCACTTCAATATGCTTTGGATGGATCAAATACTTCTCAATAAAAAGCTTTGACTCGCCAAAAACACGTTTTGACTCATTCCTTGACTTCTCAAAAGCTTCCTCCATCTCTTCCGGACTCTTCACGATACGCATTCCTCTGCCGCCGCCGCCATTACTTGCCTTTAGCATGACTGGATAACCAATCTCGTCTGCAACCTTACTTGCGGTATCTGCATCATGAATAATAAAATCACTGCCATCTATAATCGGAACTTTACTTTCCTCTGCTGCCTTCTTCGCAGAAATCTTATCTCCCATGATATTCATCGCATCAACTGTCGGCCCGATAAAAACAATATCATTCTTCCGACACGCTTCTGCAAACTCCGGACTTTCTGACAAAAATCCATATCCCGGATGAATGGCATCTACCTTCTTCTCCTTTGCAATTCGGATAATTGTCGGAATATCCAGATAAGCGTCCACCGGTCCTTTATCCGGATTTAACGGATATGCCTCATCTGCTTTTGTTCGAAACAACGCATACCGATCTTCCTTTGAATAAACCGCTACTGAGCCGATTCCAAGCTCACTCAATGCCCGAAATACACGAATCGCTATCTCTCCTCTGTTTGCGACAAGTACTTTTTTGAACTTCTTTACTTCCATTATCACAATTACCCCTCCAAAACTACAATATTTTTCACTCAAAAGTTATACTTCTTTCAAAACCAAAAAAATTCTTCGCATTCAAAATCTTATTACATAAGTATACCTGTATATTTTTACAAAAACAAGGTGATTTTCTGGCATCATATATACATTTTTCCCAGTCCATGCTATACTATTTAAAGATTTAGGAGGAGATAACAATGAACGTGAATAATTTTTTGCAGTCCGAAGCAGCCCAGTTCGTCGGCACTGCTGCAGCAAACACCATTGGTCTTGTTATCGGAACAATTCATGAAGATATTAAGGCGCTTCTACAGATTCCGGACGAATATCAGGCTATCAGTATTGTATCTTCCCGAACCGGAACTGTCGCACAGGCAATTGCGATCGATGATGCTGTAAAAGCAGTGAATGCGAAGCTGCTTCGTTTTGAGATGGCAATTGATGCTGGCAAACAGTGTGGACAGGGATGTCTCTTTGTCCTTGGTGCAGAGAATATTTCCGATGCCAGAAGACTTGTGGAGATTGCCTTAAAGCAGATTGATTACTGGGCTGCCTGCATTTATATTAATGAAGTAGGACATATGGAATCCCATGTCACTCCACGTGCCGGTGAGATTCTCCATGAGATTTTTGGCACACCACTTGGCAAGGCATTCGGCGTAATTGGTGCCGCTCCTGCCGGAATCGGTATTGTCGCCGTTGATCAGGCAATGAAGGCTGCTCCCGTTGACATCGTATGGTATGGCTCTCCATCACATAATCTTACAATGATGAATGAATTTTCCGCAGGAATTTCCGGAGATGTATCCGCTGTCCAGAAGGCTTTAGAAGCCGGAAAACAAGTTGGTTGTGAACTGTTGCGTGTCTGCGGCATTACGCCAATTTCTATTACTAAAGTTCATGAGGTCTGCGGACCAGATTATGTAAAAGAGAACTATACACCAACATCCTGTTTAAAAACAGATAATACATCAGATGAGCGATGAGTCCCATCTGATATAGTCTCCGGCAAAATTACAAAGATACCGAAGCATTGCCAGAAACAAAAGAACTTATAGAACTTATAGAAAGGGTTGGGATTATTTATGAAGGTATTACTTTTAAATGGAAGTCCACATCCTAACGGATGTACTTTCCGCGCACTCTCTGAAGTGGAAAAGACACTTCAGCAGGAAGACATCGAAACAGAAATATTTTTTATCGGTCATGATCCGATTCGCGGCTGTATGGGCTGTGGTATGTGCCGTAAGAACAAACTTGGAAAATGTATTTTTGGAGAAGATGCTGTTAACGTAGTTATCAAAAAGATGGAAGAATGTGATGGTCTTATTGTTGGTTCTCCTGTTCATTATGCCGGAGCAAGCGGTGGAATCACTTCTTTCCTTGACCGTATGTTTTACTCTACCGGAGGTTTCCCTTACAAGCCTGGCGCCGCTGTTGTAAGCTGCCGTCGTGCCGGCTCTACTGCCGCTTTAGAACAGCTTAATAAGTATTTTATGATGAATAATATGCCTCTCGTCCCTTCCGCTTACTGGAACATGGTACATGGAAACTCACCGGAAGAGGTCGAACAGGACTTAGAAGGTCTTATGGTTATGCGTACCTTAGGCCGCAACATGGCCTGGCTGTTAAAGTCTATTGATGCCGGAAAAGCGCATGGAATTTTAGCACCAGCAGCAGAACCTAAGACACGAACGAACTTTATCCGCAAGTGTGAACCGGTAAAAAAGGAAGATGAGGAGAAGAACTTCGCACCATATTTTATTTCTTATAATAAGGTGAATAAAGAATACCAGGAAGAAGAATAGAATTCTAAGTTGCTATAGACAAGATAAAGTTAAAGAAACCCGAAAGACAAATGCTTCTGCTTAGTCTTTCGGGTTTCTGTTCTCTTTTATTTTTTACTTCTCTTTTAATGCTACTGCCTGTTTAATCAGTTCTACTGTTCCATCAATACCTAAGATACTGCTGTCAATGCAAAGATCATAACTCTTTAAATCCCCCCACTTTTTAGAAGTATAGTAATTATAATAGCTTGCTCTCTGCTTATCTGTCTTGATAGCTACGTCCTTCACTTTCGCTTCTGGAATCTCATACTGTTCCTGAATACGGGACTTCTTAAAGGACATTGGCGCATGAACGAAAACATTCAGCTTATTGTCATAGTCTTTTAAGGCGTAATCTGCACAGCGACCTACGATAATACATGGACCTTCGTCTGCTACCTTTTTGATTGCATCAAAGGAGGCAAGAAATACCTTCTGATTCAGAGGCATATCAAAGGATGTTGCATTATAACCTAATGCATATGGATCCATTACAAGAGAATAGAGAAAGCTTGTTGTAGGCTTCTCATCAAAGTTTTCAAACATCTCTTCGCAGATACCGCTTTCCTTCGCTGCTACTTTTAAAAGTTCTTTATCATAAAATGGTATGTTGTAATATTGGGCGAGCTTCGTTCCGATTTCTTTTCCGCCACTTCCGTACTGTCTTCCTATTGTAATTATTGTGTTCATGACACCACCCCTTTTGTCGTTCTTTTCAGAAAATGCTTACGCCTGCTCTTATTATAATTAAAGAATGTCTCGGCGGTTTTGCATTTGGTTACATTATACACTAATTTTCAGACAATTTCCATAAAAACATTTTGTATATGTTTGTTTATTTCTCCCCACACAGGGACATTACCAGATGATTTATCACTTTTTCACACCTTATTATATCCCGAATTTCTACAAATTCATCTGGTTTATGTGCATATTGCAGGCTTCCTGGACCGTAGGACATACATTCTGTATTATGCAGCTTTCCTGCGATGACTGCAGTATCTGTGTAGCCGGTAAAGGCTTTGACCACAGCTTTTTGTTTTGTCTCTGCTTCTATTGCTTCTTTTAAGTTTTTAAGAAGTACGGAATCTGGATTTTTTTCGATATATGGCCGGTTTCCTGTAATATCGTAAGAAATCGTTATTCCTGGTCGCGTGTAATTACTCTTCCGTTTCCTATTAATAACATTTAGCTGTCCTCCTAAATTTTTTTTAGATTAGAAATTGAATTTATTTTTTTTAACTGATATAATGAAATACACTATTTAAATTCTTTTGATTTTGTCTGCTTTATCCTATGATAACAGACTTAAATAGTTATAAAATATTCCATTTAGAAAGGTTTTATTGATTATGAAAAAATCTCTTATTGAATTCTACACAAGGCTTGCTCATGGTCTGGCTGTACAGTTCGGCTCTAACTGTGAAGTTGTTGTACATGACCTGCAGGGAAAAGACATAGAACACTCTATCATCGCCATTGAGAATGGACACGTAACTGGAAGAAGAATCGGTGACGGACCTTCTCAGATTGTTCTGGAGTCTCTTCATAATAGTAAGCAAAACTTAAAACAGGAAGATAAGCTCGCCTATCTCACAAAAACAAAAAATGGAAAAATCTTAAAATCAAGTACAATTTTTATTCGTGATGATTCTGATAAAATCATTGGAATTTTCGGAATCAATTATGACATTTCCTTAATGCTTGCTATGGAAAAAGAGCTATCTTCCCTCACTGGTACTATTGAAGAAGATACTACCAAAGAACCTATTGCTGTAAATATCGGCGATTTATTAGACGAATTAATTTCGCAGAGTGTACGGCATATCGGTAAGCCAGTTACCTTAATGACTAAGGAAGATAAGGTGCAGGTTGTCCGCCTTTTAAATGAAGCTGGTGCTTTCCTGATTACCAAATCCGGGCCAAAGGTCTGCCAGTTCTTAGGAATATCCAAATACACTCTGTATAGTTACTTAGATGAAATAAAATCGAAAAATACAATCTAATATATTTATAATCTTCCAGAATCATCATTATTGAAATTATATGATTCTGGATGACCCTAATTTAAAAATTCCCTTTGTAAAATTACTTAAAATAAGAACAACTCCAAATGTACAAAGAGCAACAACCCAATTCTTCATACTTCCGAATTCTTTTGATCCGGCTCCCCCAGCCATGTATTTTATCGCGGTTGGATAAAGAGAAAGACCAATTGTAAAAATTACAGTTCCAGTAACAACATCCGGGAATAGTTTTCTAATCTCTTTTACAAAAATTCCAAAGATGATTGCAACGATACCGCCGATAATTTCGGCACCAAGTATCGTTCCCATATCAAATTCACCACAATGATACTATAATTTCAACAAGATACTTCTGCAAATTCTTCCTCAAAAGAACTCGTAAAAATTAGATAAATAAAAGATTTTGCAATAAAAAAAGAAGTCTCTGATATTTTCAGAAACTCCTTTTTTCTGTTATTCTAAAAGATATGGGTAAATTCTTATTGTTTTCCAGTAGTTTTATATGATTCTACATTTTCTCAATGCTTGTCATAACTCCGTCAAACTCTGCTTCCCTAGTATCCTACCTAATCTTTGCAACAAATTGCTTTCCAAATTCAATATCTTTAAAAAGCTGTGTCTGCAATGCTTCTACGGAAGAAAAACGGCTTTCTTTTCTGTGATAATGTAAGAGTTCTACAACCATCTTTTCTCCGTAAACATCCTTATCAAAATCAAATATATTGGTTTCGACTGTTTTTTCACTGGTGTCGTTTACGGTCGGCTTAGTTCCGATATTGGTAATGCCATAGTACACTTCATCATTCCAGTGAATTTTTGAAACATATACGCCATTTGGCGGCAGTAATTTAAAGGATGGCACTTTCTGATTTATTGTTGGAACCTGTATCGTGCGTCCTAAAGCATTTCCATGAACAATCTCTCCGGAAACACTGTAGTTTCTGCCTAAAAGTGCACTGGCTTCTTCCATGTCTCCTTTTTCAAGAGATGCACGAATTCTTGTGCTGCTGATATCTTTTCCGTCTAACTGCAGTTTTTCAACAACGATCAGATGATATCCACATTCTTCTTCTAGTTTTTCTAAATCTAAAATACTGCCGGACCGGTTCTTTCCAAAATGAAAATCTGTTCCGACAACAATGACCTTTGCCCCTACTTTTTCTACAAGAACTTCCCGGATAAATCTCTCCGGAGTAAGTGCAGCAAATTCTTTTGTAAAAGGATGCTCAATCAATATATTGATTCCTCTTTTTTCAAGAATTGTTTTTCTCTCTTCTTTTGTATAGATCTGTTTATATTTTGTATCACCGGTAAGGGTTAATCTGGTTGGACGGTCAAAAGTAAATACAACGCTTTGAAGTCCATGAAGCTCCTGTTTTTTTACTTCGTCCATTAAAAGCTGATGTCCTCGGTGAATTCCTTCAAACTTTCCAAGTGCAACTGCGGTGTTTTTAAAATGAAAGTCTGAGCTTGTTATATATTCCATTTTTCCCTCCGAAACCGCTAGTCTTTTGCGGTATGGATTTTGTGAGTATTTACAGGAACAATTTATAAGGCTTTAATACCTGGTTTTCCTGAAGCTGATAAATCCCTATAAAATTATGGTGACTGTCATATACACGTACTCTGTCACCGACTGTGTATATGTATTCCTGCTTTTCATTTGCTTTCTGTCTTTCTGCTGATGGTTCTTTTTCGTATAAATCTACAGCAATTGGATTCCCGTTATAAAGAAGTTTTTCTCCCTTTTCTTTTACAAAAACAGCTGGCAGATGTAAAAAAACTTTATCAACTGGTATGATATGTTCTGACAGCGTATCTCTATCCCTCATTTCTTCTACTTCTGAGAGCGTAAATCCTTCCTCAATTCTAAATGAAGAAACTCTGGTACGGATAAGACCTGCCATGCATCCTCCACATCCTGCTTTTACCCCGATATCGCGGCAAAGGCTTCGGATATACGTTCCTTTTGAACAAGTTACTTCAAAAGTAACATAGGGGAGTTCTATCTTTTTAATGTGAATAGAAGAAAGTGTAACCGGACAAGGTTTTCTTTCAATAACGATTCCCTGTCGTGCCAGCTCATAAAGCTTCTTTCCATTTACCTTTTTAGCTGAATACATGGGTGGAATCTGGTCATACGTACCCTGAAAAGAAAGAATAATGTTTTGTATTTCTTCTTCTGTGACTGTCACTTCTTTTTCCTCAAGAATCTTGCCACTGGTATCTTCAGTGTCTGTTTCTTTTCCAAGGAGAAGAACTGCCTCATAAGTTTTATCCCAGTCTCCAATAATATCACAAAGCTTGGTTGCCTTTCCAAGACACACCGGAAGTACTCCTGTCGCATCCGGATCAAGCGTCCCTGTGTGTCCGATTTTCTTCTGATGTACAATTCCGCGCAGCTTTGCTACTACATCATGGGAAGTAAATCCTGCTTCTTTTTTTATATTAAGAATTCCGCTTATCATAAATTGATTCCTGCTTTTCTCCTGATTCATTTAACTGATGCTCTACCATATGTGTGATATTCATAACGATATCTCTTGGCTGTCCATGCACAGTACAGCCGGCAGCTTTGATATGACCACCACCACCAAAAATTTGAGCGATCGCGCTGACATCTACCGCATCGTTAGAACGCATACTTACTTTGAAGTTACCATCTTCTTTCTCATAAAGAAGAATGGCACATTCAATGCCCTCTGTCACACGAAGCTGATCAATGATGCCATCAAGATCACTGCTGTTAATTCCGTAAAAATCAAAATCTCTTTTACGGATAATCGAAAAGATTACTTTTCCATGTAAGAGTACAATACTTTCCATAAGTGCTCTTCCAAGTATCTGATTCTGCACATAAGATTTTTTGTAAAATGTTCGATCAATGATATCTTCTGAATGGATTCCTTTTTCAAGTAAAGCACCTGCTGTCTCCATCGTCTTTCTTGTTGTATTGGTATGTTTGAATACACCTGTATCATGAACAATACCCATATATAAATCCTGTGCACAGGCAAGGGAAATCTTTTCCCAGTCAAACATAGAAAATAATACTTCACAAGTAGAAGAAGCATCCGGTACGATAAATTGCAGATCACCAAATCCCTGATTGGTAAAATGATGATCTACGCATATCTTGTATTTTGCTTCTTCAAAATATTTTTTAAATTCATGAAGACGTTCTGTATCGGAACAATCAAGAGAAAAAAACAGGTCATACGGTTCCATACTTTCTTTTTTTTGAGTAATCTGATCCGCATATTTCAAAAAAGAAAACTTTTCCTGTACCGGTTCTAATAATAGTGTTACCTGTTTCTCTGGATACTGTTCCACAATATAGGTATAGAGTCCAAGACAGGAACCGATACAGTCCCCGTCCGGATTCATATGACCGGATATGGCAATTGTCTCTGCGTTCTGAATCTGAAGTTCAAACTCTTTTTTTCTTTCGGCAAATGTCATATTTTCTCTCTTGTCTGTACTCATTCTTCGGATGCCTCCTTTTCTTTTGCATGCATTGCTGCATTAATCTCATCAATCTTCTTTGACATATTTACGCCATATTCTATCGACTGATCAAGAATAAAACGAACATCCGGTGTGTTTCTTAAGTTAATACTGCGGGCTAATTCACGACGGATATAGCCATGCGCACTTCTAAGCCCCTCTAGAGTAGATTCCTGTGCTTCTTTATCACCAAGTACACTGATATAAGCTTTACAGGTCTTTAAATCTGGAGCCACCTCTACGGATACAACAGAAGTCATAGGAGCAATTCTAGGGTCCTTGATCTCTCTGGAAATAATCCGGCTTAATTCTTTTAATACCTCAGAATTAATTCGGGTATTTTTTACACTGTTTTTTCTCATATAACAGCACCTCCTGTTATCTAGGAATTTCTTCCATTACGAAAGCTTCGATTTGATCGCCCTCTTTAATATCATTATATTTTTCGAAAACAATACCACATTCGAAACCTGATTTTACTTCTTTTACGTCATCTTTGAAACGTTTCAGAGATGCCAGTTCTCCTTCATAAATAACGATACCATCACGAACGATACGTGATTGTGCATCTTTTGTGATAGAACCGTCAAGTACGTAACATCCAGCGATTGTTCCAACTCCGGAAGCTTTGTAAATCTGACGTACTTCTACGTGACCGATTACTTTTTCTCTGTAAACAGGATCTAACATACCCTTGATCGCTGCTTCAATATCTTCAATCGCATTATAGATGACACGATATAATCTCATATCAACCTTTTCTCTTTCTGCGGCAGCCTTTGCCATCGCATCCGGACGTACATTAAATCCGATGATGATCGCATTCGATGCGGAAGCTAAGATTACGTCAGATTCATTAATGGCACCTACACCACCATGAACAACCTTGATCATAACTTCTTCGTTAGAAAGCTTCATGAGACTCTGTTTTACTGCTTCTACAGAGCCCTGTACATCGGCTTTTACAACGAGATTTAATTCTTTTACATTACCTGCCTGAATCTGATCGAACAGGTCATCAAGAGATAACTTATTCTTTGTCTCTTCAAGCATTTTTTCTCTTCCATAAGCAATAAATGCATCTGCTGTTGCTCTTGCCTCTTTTTCATTTCCATGAGCCATGAGAACTTCACCGGAGAATGGTACATCGTTAAGACCAAGAATCTCTACTGGTGTAGATGGACCTGCTGCCTTTACACGATTACCTTTATCATCCATCATTGCACGAACACGACCAAATGCGTGGCCTACATTGATACTGTCTCCTACATGAAGAGTACCTTTCTGAATAAGGATTGTTGCTACCGGACCACGACCTTTATCAAGCTTCGCCTCGATAACAAGACCTCTTGCTCTTCTCTTTGCATTTGCCTTAAGCTCTAATACTTCGGCAGTAAGAGAAATCATCTCTAAAAGTTCATTAATTCCTTCACCTGTCTTAGCAGAAACCGGTACAAATACTGTACTTCCACCCCAGTCTTCTGCAATAAGACCATACTCTGTAAGTTCCTGTTTTACACGATCAACATTTGCGCCCTCTTTGTCAATCTTATTAACAGCAACGATAACTTCTACTTCGGCAGCCTTTGCATGGTTGATTGCCTCGATTGTCTGTGGCATAACACCATCATCTGCAGCAACAACTAAAACAGCGATATCTGTTGCCTGCGCTCCACGAAGACGCATAGAAGTAAATGCTTCATGACCAGGAGTATCTAAGAATGTAATCTTTTCTCCATTAATCTCTACTACATACGCACCGATATGCTGTGTGATTCCACCTGCTTCGCCTGCTGTGACATGTGTAGAACGAATTGCATCAAGAAGAGAAGTTTTACCATGGTCAACGTGACCCATAACACAGACAACCGGTGGTCTGCTTGTTAAGTTTCTCTCATCCTCTTCTTCCTCTTTTAAGAGTTCTTCGATCACATCAACTTTTACTTCTTCTTCTGCAATACAGTTGTATTCTAAAGCGATCTCTGCTGCATCATCAAAAGAAAACTCTGTGTTGATCGTAACCATCTGTCCAGCCATGAAAAGCTTTTTAATGATAACCGATGGCTGAATCTTACAGGCATCTGCTAAATCTTTTAAAGATACTGGATCTGGCAGAGTAATATTACGGATTACATCTTCCTTTGGCTCTTCCTGTTTTGGTGGCTGTACAGGAGCCTGCTGCTGTTTCTTATTGTTCTTCTGCTTTCTCTGTCCGCCAAAATCATTGTTACGATTGTTGCGGCGGTTATTCTTTCCACCACGATTTTCATTTCTGTTATTCTCTTTATTGTCGCGGCTGTGCTCACGATTAATATCATGACGGTTTTCTTTACCGTTTCTTGTTTCCTTTGCGTTAATCGGAGTATCTCCCATAGAAGATTTGTTTCTTCTGTCATTACCACCGCGGTTATTGTTTCTGTTGTCCCCGCGATTATCATTACGGCCGCCACGATTATCGTTATTACGATTATTGTTTCTGTTATCTCCACGATTATCGTTACGATTTCCTCTGTTATCGTTACGGTTGCCGCGGTTATCGTTATTACGGTTATTGTTTCTATTATCCCCGCGGTTATCATTGCGGTTACCGCGATTATCGCGACTATCGTTATTACGATTATTGTTTCTGTTATCTCCACGATTGTCGTTACGATTTCCTCTGTTATCGTTACGGTTACCGCGGTTATCGTTATTACCTCTATTATTGCCAGATTCCTTTTTCTGGAATTCTGCTTTTAATTTTTCTACATTTTCATCTGATACCGTACTCATATGACTCTGTACTTCAACTCCCTGCTCTTTTAACTTTGTAATAATTTCCTTGCTGCTTTTATCTAATAACTTTGCTACTTCATGTACTCTCATTTTTGGCATACACTATCCCTCCATATTCAGATTTATTTTCTTAACGATCGATTTTGCAAAACCTTCATCCAAGATACAGATGGAAGCCCTGTACGCTTTACCTATCCAATGCCCTAGTTCTTCCTTTGTCGCAAATATCTCCATAGGCACTTCATAATACTTACACATGTTTCGGAACATTTTTTTCGTATTGTCAGAAGCGTCTTCTGCTACAATTACCAGACAGGCATTGCCAGATTTCACTTCTTTTTCAGTAGAAAATTCTCCACTGGCAACTTTACCAGCCTTTGCTGCAAGTCCAAGCATGGATAATACCTTACTGTTTTGTGTCAAGTTCCTTCAACTCCTCTTCTAATCGGTCATATATCTCATCAGGAATGGAAATCTTTAAAGAACGTTCCAATCCTTTTGAACGTCTTGCTTTCTGAAGACATTCCGCACAAAAGCAAAGATAAGCACCTCTGCCATTCTGCTTTCCTTTCACGTCAAGGACAACTTCATTCTCCGGTGTTTTAATCACCCGGATCATTTCCTTCTTTGTCTTCATCTCACGACAGCCTACACACTGTCTAAGTGGTATTTTCTTTCCCATAGCTGTTCACCAGATTCCGTTCTTACTGTTCTGGTTCTTCTGGGATTTCTTCCTCGAAAGATTCCTCTTCTTCAGAACTGCTTTCTGCTGCTTCTGTCAGCTCAGATACTTCTTCTTTTTCTTCTGCAGGTGCCTCAAGATTGAAATCTTCCATCTCATCAAAATCACCAAAATCATCACCAAAGTCTAACTCTTCAGAAAGTTCTGCTGCCTGACTCTCACTCTTAATATCAATCTTATATCCGGTCAGTTTTGCTGCAAGACGTGCATTCTGTCCTTCTTTACCGATTGCAAGAGAAAGCTGGTAATCCGGAACAACAACACGTGCACTCTTTTCTTCCTCATCTACCTCTACGGAAATAACATTTGATGGGCTTAATGCATTCTCAATTAATACTGCCGGATCATCGTTCCATTCAATAATATCAATCTTTTCTCCGCGAAGATCACTTACGATTGCATTAACGCGGGCTCCGTTGATACCTACACATGCTCCTACAGGATCTACGTTAGGGTCATTGGATGCAACTGCAATCTTTGTACGGGAACCTGCCTCACGAGCAATACTCTTAATTTCCACTGTTCCATCATAAACTTCTGCAACTTCTTTTTCAAAAAGTCTCTTTACAAGCTCTGGATGCGTTCTGGAAACTAAAATCTTTGGTCCCTTGTTTGTATCTTTTACTTCTACGATGTAAAGTTTAATACGGTCTGTTGGTTTAAATACCTCGCCTTTTACCTGCTCTTTTTCTGTGAGAACAGCATCGGTCTTATCATCAAGACTTACACTGATATTCTTTCCATTACAGCGCTGTACTACACCTGTTACGATATCTTTTTCTTTATGTGCAAAATGTTCAAATACAACTCTTCTTTCTTCTTCTTTAATCTTCTGCACAATAACACTTCTTGCATGCTGTGCTGCGATTCTTCCAAAGTTCTTTGGAGTAACTTCGATATTTACTACATCCCCAAGTTCATAATGGAAACGGATCATCTTTGCATCTGCTAAACTGATCTCTGTTGCAGGATCTTCTACTTCTTCTACTACAGTCTTTTCTACATATACAGAGATATCTCCTGTTTCTCTGTCCATATTTACCTTTACAACGGCGTTCTTACCAAAGTCACGATTACATGCTGCAACTAAAGAATCTTCAATCGCCTGCATGATTACTTCTTTTTCAATATGTTTCTCTTTTTGTAATTGATTTAAAGCATCAATTAATTCACTCATTTTCTCGTATCCTCCTGTTTATCTATATTTCTTTAAAACTCAATCGCAAGACGGATCATGGCAATATCCTTACGGTCCAGTACCAGATCTTTTTCGTCAATTTCAATCGTAATGGTATCTTCTGTAAAGTCTTTTAAGACTCCTTCAAATTCTTTTTGTTTGTCAATGGCTTTATAAAGCTTGCACTCTACTGCCTTTCCAATACTTCTCTTGAAATCTTTCTCTTTTTTTAATGGTCTTCCAAGACCCGGAGAACTTACTTCTAAAATATATGCATCAGAGATAAAATCTTCTGCATCCAGTTTCTCTTCAAGAGCCCTGCTGATCAAAACACAGTCATCAATGTTGATACCGCCTTCTTTGTCTGCATATATGCGCAGATACCAGTTCGCACCTTCTCTTACATACTCCACATCTACAAGCTCAAAATGATTCTCTTCAATAATTGGAGTTACAAGTTCTTCCGTCTTTGCAACAATCTCTGTTCTTTTCATGTTGATTCTCACCTCTTTCCCAGACATACAATAAGAGTGGGCAGCCACCCACTCTTATCATCTACAGTATACTATTCGTAGTATAACAGGTTTTTCTCTATTTATCAAGGGATTTCTTTAAATTTTACCTGCTATCTCTCGTTTTTATGCGATTTGTCTACTCATCTTCCGTTTCAATCGCATCTGTTTCAATAACAAACTTCACACTGCCTTCTACGCCTTTTTTCATTCCACCGAAAGACTGATATCTCTTATCTGCCTTTTTCACTGCCTTAAAATGATTGATCACACTATCAAGATCATCTCCTGCAAGATCAGAAAGCTTACTGATTCCATCATCATTAAATGTTTTTAATCCCTCTGTAAGAGTATCACTTCCTGTTGCAAGCTTATCAATACCAGAAGTAAGCTGACCACCTGCGGAATCTAACTTATTCATTCCGGTGGAAAGACTCTGTACGCCGATTGCTGCGGCATTCACACCCTGTGCATATGCTTTAACACCTGTTACTAACTTTTTACTTCCTTCTACAAGTTTACCTGTTCCTTTATCTACAGAATCTGCTCCGGTCGTAAGACTGTTATTATTACCTGTTAAAGTAGCTGCTCCTTTTGTCATTGTATCAAGACCATCGGAAAGACTGCTAAGACCGGAAGTGAGATCTTTCATACCGCTCGTAAGCTTTTTATTATTTGCTGTAAGAGCCTTCGCTCCACTGTTTAAATCACTAACACCTTTGATCAATGCCGGTATTTCACCTGCAGCATCAGATAAAGAACCGGTATTTGTTGCAAAATTCTCTAAAATAGCTGCCTGTGTCTTCATATCTTTCAATAGAGTCTCGATATCTCCAAGACTTACATTCAGTTCACCAAGCGTAAGCTTATCTGCACTTGGAGCATCTCCTAATGCATTTTTAGCATCACTTGCCAGACCACTGATTTCAATACTTGATGGCTCTACACTTACTCTAACTTTATTATCAATGGCACTCTTTAAAGCACTCTTCATTTCATCGGTCAATCCATCCATATTTACACTATCAATGGCAGATTTAGCTGCTGCTTTGGCATCTGCTGTTGCGTTGCTGCTAAGTGAATCCTTCTGACCGGAAATCTTTTTATTTGCCTCTTCTGTTGCCTTACTATCTACGTCTTCTAACGCTTTCTTTGCACTACTGAACTTCTCAGAAACCTTGTTATTATGTGCATCGATTTTACTATTATATGCATCTACTGCTGCTGACAGCTGATTCATCTTCTCAATCGCACTCTGAAGTGTTGCCGCAGATTCCTGTAATTTCTTTGCATCTCTTTCCAATGAAGAAGACGCACTCTTTACTGCTTTTAACTCTTCCTCACTTGGAAGCTTTAAGCTGCTCATTCCGGAAACCTTGCCATTTAACTTTGCGATTCCATTTGCAAGATCATTGGCTCCCTCTGTATAACCTGTAATACCTTTAGAAAGAGCACCTGCTCCCTGTTGTAACTTATCGGTTCCACCTGCTGCTGATTGCAGACCGGCATCTAAACTAGAAACTCCCTTCGTATAAGAAGAAATACCGGAATTTAATGCCTTTGTTCCTTTTTTCAGTGCCTTTAAACCTTCATTTAAGGACTCTACACCAGATTCTAACTGACTGCTTTTAGAATTTAATGTATTAAGACCGGATACAAGCTGTTTTACACCGGCATTTGCAGTAGATACACCCTTGGTATATTTTCCAGCGGAAGAAGAAAGGGTTCCCATACCTTCTGATAATGCTTCACTTCCATCGATCAGCTTATCTGTTGCATCCGTCAGCTTATCCATATTTTCTTTTAAATCATCGACATCATTTATATCACTTGTATCAATATTTTTTAATGTTCCTGTTGTTGCCGCTGTCGCTGTCAAAGCAAGTTCAAACTTATCTGCTTTGGCAGTTACTTCTACATAATCCGGAATATCTACATCTTCTAATTTATCATAAGAAGCAAGATTCAGACTGCTCTTTAAACCAGGGAATGCCAGACCAACTACAACACTCTTATCTCCGTCACTGATTACTTTACCATTCTTAACTTCGATGTTAGAAAATACATCGGAAGAAAGAATCATTCCAGTAACCATTGTAAACGGTGTCTTTATATTGTATTTTTTCCCTTTTACTTTTACTGTTTCGTTAGAATTATTGTAATAATCAAAACGAATCTTGACTTCACCGCTCTTACCTGCCATATCTTTCGGATCCATCTTCTCGCCGTCAAGATAATAACTTACCTTCATAGTAACAGGAAGTTCCTCATTTGTTTCTCCCTGGTAATAAATATCATTACCTTTTGAATCCCAGACGATAGAACCATCTGCATTCTGGGTAAATGTCTCATCACCTTTTACATTTTTAATATTCGTAAGATTAGAAAAATCCTCTAATGCATCACTGCTTCCATGGTTCTTTAACCAGTCACTTACAGTAATTTTGTCTACACTTCCGTCTGCATTCGCATTCACATAAACAGTTTCTGACTTATCTACTTTTGTCTCTTTCTTCTCTGCGGCACTTACCGGCATTGCAATTCCTACTGCCATCATGGCACTCATAAGAATAGCAAATGCTTTTGAAGTATGCTTTATAAATCTTTTATTTCTCATCTTCATCACTCCCTGAATTGTTGATATATTTAGTTATCAATATGTTTCATTCCACCTGTCGTTTTACAGATTACCTTATCAAAAATAAGGAACATCGTTGGCAGCAAAGTTAAAACAACGATCATACTTATAACAGCACCTCTTGCTAATAACGTACAAATAGAACCGATCATATCTACCTGTGAGTAGCAGGCTACACCATAGGTCGCAGCAAACAGACTCAATGCACTCGTTATAATAGAAAGCATATTTGACTTGTGTGCAATGCTGACTGCCTCTAATTTATTCTTACCATTTCTTCGTTCCTTCAAATACCGGCTTGTATAAACGATCGCATAATCTACGGTCGCTCCAAGCTGTATTGTTCCAATAACGATGCTGGCAACAAATGGAAGACTGACTCCCTGATAATACGGCACCGCCATATTAACCGCAATCGCAAATTCAATAATCGATACCAGGATAACCGGCAGGGATATTGATTTAAATATAATAAGAATGATAATAAAAATCGCTGCGATTGAAGCAATATTTACATTCTGAATATCAATATTAGTAACATCTTCAAGATCCTTCATCAAAGGAGCTTCTCCGATAACCATCGAAGTTTTATCGTAGGACTTCGTTATCTTGTTAATCTTTGCAATCTGTTTATTTACCTGCGGTGTTGCTGATTCATACTCAGAACAAACAAAAGCAAGTTCATGATCGCCACTTTGCAGCATACTCTTTATATCTTTTGGAATCATTGATTCCGGAACAGTTGCTCCAACAAGTGAGTTCATGCTGATCGTCCACTTTACACCTTTTACATTATCAATGGCATCTAACATATCCCTTTTATCTTTAGCATCCATGTTGCTGTCCATCATGATCATATGCATCGTACTCATATCAAATTCTTCTTTTAATTTATCTGTTGCCACATTACTTGGCAGAGTCGATGGCATTGACTTTGCAATATCATAATAAATCTTTGTATTATTATTTCCATGGACTGCCGGAAGTAACATTATAAGGAATACCAGCAGCCATATCCAATGATGCTTGATAATAAAGTTTGATGCACCATCTACGCTTTTAATCAACGGTCTGTGCTTTGTCTTCTCAATCTGTTTATCAAATGCAAGAATCAATGACGGAAGAATCGTTACACAACATACTACACCGATAATAACACCCTTTGCCATAACAATACCAAGATCTCGACCCAGCGCAAATGTCATAAAACAAAGTGCTGCAAACCCGGCTACCGTTGTAATAGAACTTCCAACTACTGATTTAAAGGTACTTGCGATTGCATGCCCCATCGCCCGGTTTTTATCCTCTGAATACTTTTCTTTATATTCTTCGTAGCTGTGTAACAGGAAAATGGAATAATCCATCGTAACTCCAAGCTGCAATACTGCGGTCAATGCCTTTGTAATGTAAGAAACCTGACCTAAGAATACGTTACTTCCTAAGTTATACAAAATAGCAATTCCGATACTTAATAAGAAAAATACCGGAACAAGAAAAGAATCCGTAGTTAATTCCAATACCAAAAAAGATAATACTGCTGCAATTACAACATAAATAGGCAGCTCATCTAATGCCACATCTTTAATATCATTAACAACTCCTGACATACCACTGATAAAGCACTGCTTATTCGCCAGCTTTCGCATCTCGGCAACCGCATCCATTGATTCATCCGACGAGGTCGTATTATCAAAAAGTACGATCATCATCGTGGCATCCCCTTTAAAAAATGCTTCTCTTAAATTCTTTGGTATCATCTGGATTGGAAGATTCAGATCTGCAATATCATCGTACCAGAGAACATCCTTTACATGATCAACTGCCTCAAACTTTCTCTCTAGCTTCTGCACATCTTTCAGTTCCATATTCTCGACAACAACCATCGAGAATGCACCCATACCATACTCATCCACCAGAATATCCTGACCTTTTACCGTCTCAAGCGTATCCGGCAGATAACTAAGTAAGTCATAATTAACCTTTGTTGTTACTGTTCCTATTAAGGAAGGTATCAGTAACAAAAATCCAATAAGCAATATAAGAAACTTATGTTTCGCAATCTGCTTACCCATCTTAATCAACAAACTTATCATCCCCTTCTTCAATCTATTTTATTTTCCTAACCAACATTATATGCAAAAAATGACCATTGGTCAACACTGAGTAACGCACAATTTTCCTCAATAAGTGAAACTGAATTTTGGTCATTTTTACGTTATTGACTTTTGGTCATTTTTGTTGCATAATGTACCCAAATACATTCAACATCGTTTAAGGTGGTATTATTATGGGAAAAGTTGAGACAAATAAAAAACAAAAGAATACAACATTATTGCAGACCTCTTTTGAACTGTTTACCGAAAAGGGTTTTACTAAAACAACCATTTCCGACATTGTAAACCGGGCAGGTCTTGCAAAAGGAACTTTCTATTTATATTTTAAAGATAAATATGATTTAAGAGACCGGCTTGTAACATATAAAACAAGCCAGCTTTTTGGGAATGCACATACGGCTTTAATAGAACAGAATATTCAGGGTTTTGAAAACCAGATGTTTTTCGTCATTGATCATATTATAGACCGATTAGAAAAGGAACCGAAGCTTCTTCAGTTCATCTCTAAGAATCTTTCCTGGGGAATCTTTAAAAATGCTTTTGAGAAGACGGTCCCGGAAAATTCCCGACAGTTTTATGATTACTATCAGGATATGCTGACACAGAATCATATCTCCTGCGAGAATCAGGAATTAATGCTTTTTACAATCTTAGAGCTGGTAGGTTCTACCTGCTATAGCTGCATTTTATATCAGCAGCCGGTATCCATGGAAGAATATCTTCCTTATTTACATCAGACAATCCGTCAGATATTTATAACCTTCACAAAACCGATGGCTGATTAGTTGGGAGTAATTTGGGGATGAGAGACTTCCGATTTCAACCCCAAATCTTTCCCATGCACTATTTAATTTAAAAATCCAGCCAAAGACAGCCCTCGAAGAGAAAAGCGCCTCTATATTTGTGGCCTCGGAGCAATGTTTGGATGCGAGCGCATAAGCGAACATCCAAACCGCCGCGACTAAAGTCACAAATATAGAGGCGCTTTTCTCTTCGGGGGCGTCTGTTTTACCTAATAAATTAAATAGTCCATCCTCCTATCATGGGATTCGGACGGTACTTTTTCTACGATTTGAAAGTCATACCCCAATGCCGCTGTTATAATCTCCTCATGGGATGCGAGATATTTATCGTAGAATCCACCGCCGTATCCAAGACGATTTCCGTTTTTATCAAAGGCAAGTCCTGGGACAAGCATAAAGCCTGGAGTTGTGATTCTGTCTTTTTCTTCTCCTGCTGGCTCAAGGATACCAAATGCTCCGGGAACACAGTCAGATAGCGCAGTGATTTCATAAAAATGCATGATTTCTCCTTGTACTTTCGGAACGGCAACATGCTTTCCATGAGAAAGACACCAGCTAATAATGTCTGCGGTTTCTAATTCATTCCGGCAGGCGATATAGGCATATATCCTGTCTGCATTCATAAATTCCGGCAGTTCTTTTAATTTTGACAGGCAGTTTGCTGCGGCATTTTTTTTTTCTTCATCTGTCAATGCATTTCGTCTTGCTTTCATATCACACCGCAGATTCTTTTTTAATTCTAAAGCTTCTTCTGGCATTTTAGTTTTTATCCAGCTTCTTTCCATATTTCTCACCAAGATTTTCGATACTTCCGTCTTTATTCTGAATGTCAATTCGGTTCAAAGAACCACGCAAGTTTTTGCGGATGGCAGTAAGGTAAGCTTTGCGAAGTTTTTTCTGCTCTGCTTCTTCTGCTTTGGTAAGTCCCACAGATTTGGATTTATGGTATAATTCATTAATTCTGTCGATATCGACGTTATTCATAATGTCCCTCCTCGTATACTAAGTGGCTTTTAATAATTATCAATAACCACTTACTTTGCTTAAATTCTAAGGCTTTTCCAGCCAGAATTCGTAGTAGTATTTTATCCGTTGTATTATACACAATGGTCCTACGTTTGTAAACACAGAAATATCTTTGTTAGTAGATGCAATCAATTTTTGTCTTGCTGCTGGCTGTACTTAATTCTGTGTGAGAATCTTCTCTGCAATGGCTTCCGCAGTTTTAATACCATCCATTGCTGCAGAAGTGATTCCTCCGGCATAACCTGCTCCTTCTCCACATGGGAAAAATCCTTTGATATTACTTTCAAACTTCTTATTTCTTTCCATGCGAAGCGGGGAAGATGTTCTTGTTTCTACACCTGAAAAAACGGCATCTTCTGCATCATACCCCTTTATTTTGCGTCCAAAAGCCTTCATCCCTTCCAAAAGAGATTCACAAACGTAATCCGGAAGGCACTCATGAAGATTTGCAAACTGCCAATCTCCCTTTATTGATGGGGTGACTGTTCCGATCTTTGTGGATACCTGTTTTTTCATGAAATCTCCAAAAAGCTGTACCGGAATCTTTCCATTTCCAATGTTATAAGCAAGTTCCTCATACTTACGCTGAAATTCCAAACCTGCTAATGGACTGTCGGACGGAAAATCTTCTGGTGTTACTGTTGTGATCAATGCCGTATTTGAATTACGTCCTGCCCGGTCATGATAACTCATCCCATTAACGCAAAGCCGTCCTTTTTCTGAAGAAGAATTTACAACATATCCTCCTGGACACATACAAAAAGAATAGATTCCCCGGTCCGTACTTTCACACTGATGTGTAAGCTTGTAGCTCGCTGTCGGAAGTTCTTCCGGATACTCTTTTCCGTACTGGCTTTCATTAATAAGATGCGCCGGATGTTCCACACGGACTCCAATAGCAAATGCTTTCGGAGTCATGAAGAGCTTCTTTTCATGAAGCATAGAAAAAGTATCTCTTGCACTGTGACCGATTGCAAAAATAACATTGCGGCAAGGGTATTTTGTACGAACACCGTCTTTCTCGATAAGAAGTCCTTTGATCTGGCTGTTCTGCCTGCCGGCAATATCCTCACACAATATATCACAAACCTTTGTCCGAAAATGAACTTCCCCGCCCAGACTTTCGATTTCTTTTCGAATTGATGCCACCACATCTTTTAAAATATCTGTTCCTATATGCGGTTTGGCTTCATAAAGAATATCCTCCGGTGCGCCATGTTTCACAAATTCCTTCAGAACAAAATGATTTCGCCCAAATTTATCTTTAACTAATGTATTAAGCTTTCCATCAGAAAAGGTTCCTGCGCCACCCTCTCCAAACTGTACATTCGATTCCTCATCCAGTTCCCCCGTCTCAAAAAAATGTTCCACAACTTCAGATCGGGTCTCCACACAATCCCCACGTTCAAAAACAACAGGGGCAAATCCAGCCCTCGCAAGAACTAACGCAGCAAAAAGTCCGGCTGGTCCCATTCCTACAATCACTGGTCGTTCTTCCAGTTTTTCTTCTTTGAAAGACATTCCTGCTTCTTTACTATTACTATATGGAAAGATATAGTTTGAAACAGATGGTTTTGTCCATTTACTTTTTTTGGCTGAAAGAAGTTTCTTTTCATTTTCAAACTCTGCATCAATTGTATACACATAAAAAAGCTGTGGCTTCTTTCTTGCATCCACAGATTTTCTTACAATCTGCCAGGAGACAGGTCTTTTCCCATGTGCCTGATGAATAATCTCTTCAAAAAGTTGTTCCTTGGTATGTCCCACCTTTAATTTCAACTGTGAAATTCGTATCATCTTCTTCGGTTCCTTTCTGAAATACCATCGTTTTCTTCCATCGTATGCCGGTTATCCTTAAAAAGCTCTTGATTTCTCTTAACAATCGCTCTTCCTGCTACTGTACCACTCGAAAATGCCCATTGAAGATTATAGCCTCCGCAAGTTCCATCAACGTCTGCTACTTCTCCTGCAAAAAATAGTCCAGGCTGCAAAACAGACTCTAACGTATCTGTTAATTCATCAAGGCAGACTCCGCCTCTCGTTACCTGTGCCTTTTCATAACTTGCATATCCGTTAATTCGCAATGAAAAATGAGCAACTGCTTTTACAAGATTCTCCCAATCTTGTTTTTTCATTCTGCCCGTCGTTTGTCCTTCTTCTACCTTTGCCTCTCTTAAAATAATTGGACAAAGCTTCGCTGGAAACAGTCCCTTTAAAAAAGATAACATACTTTTCTTTTTATTATTTTGTGCAAGACTTAAAAACAGGTTTCCTTTTTCTTCTGAAGAAAGCTCTGGCATAAAGTCAAAAGATAATGAAACCTTTTTATTTTCTTCTAACGCTGTAATAGCAAAGCGGCTCAACTGAAAAATTGCCACTCCTGAAATTCCGTAGTCGGTCCATTGAAGTTCCCCGATTTCATGTCGGACTGCATTGCTATTGATTTCCAATGTAATCGCTGCCTGATTACGTACTCCACTCACTTTCTTTAAAAACGGAGCAGATGACTTTAATGCAGTAAGTGCCGGAAGCGGTCTTATTATCCTGTGTCCAAATTGCTTTGCAAATGTATAGCCGCTGCCATCACATCCAAACTTTGGTCCGGCAAGTCCACCGGTTGTAATAAGAAGGCTCTTGCAAACATAGTATTTTTCTTTTTTATGTTGTACATTTTCTTCGGAAAGCAAATGTACCCCGATATAAAACAGACCTTCTTTTTCAGAAACTGTACGAACTTCCGCTTCAGGAACAAAAGTAACTCCCGTTCCGGACAGTACACCTGCTTCAAAGGCTTCCCTCACGCTTGCCGCCTGTTCACTGTACGGATAAACATACCCATTCTTATCCTTTGTATAAATTCCAAGACTTTGGAACAATTCCATTACTTCTCTTTGCCCAAACACAGACAGTACTTTCTGCGCTCTTCCGGGACAATCACTCCGATAATATTCTTCTTTTTGTGCAAAGTTAGTAAGATTGCACTTTCCATTACCTGTAACAAGAATCTTTCTGCCCATCTGACTCTGCTTATCAATCAAAAGAACTTTCTGTCCCTGATTTTTACAGGCAATCGCCGCTGCCATACCGGCTGCTCCTGCACCAACAATAATCGTATCCCATATCCTATGCTTTTTTGTATGTTTCAAGATTCCATCTCCCGAATATATCCACAACTCTTAAGAATCTCTTCCTGCTTTCTTTCCATTACTATACGTTCTTCCTCTACCATATGATCGTATCCCATTAGATGAAGCATACTGTGCGCAACTAAAAATGCCAGCTCCCTTGTATTAGAGTGCCCATAAGCCTTCGCCTGTTCTTTTACTTTATCCATGGAAATAATGATATCTCCAAGCATCAATTCCCCTGTTTCTGGATGAAAAGCATCCGGATCTCTTTCTTCTATGTCAGAGAAATCTCCCGGTACCGGATAGTCTGCCATTGGAAAAGAAAGAACATCCGTCGGACGGTCAATCTGGCGATGTTCCCTGTTGATCTGATGAATCTCCTCATTATCTGTCAAAAGTACATATACCTGCGCTTCATACGGACATTTCTCATAATCTAATGCAGCTTCGATTACATTTTTAATAACGGTCTCATAATCCGGCAAAACCACTTCCGGATATACATTTTCTATTTCAAATGTCATTTTTTCTCCTGCTTTCCTGTTGTTCTCTGTTTTCTCTTTTGTCTTACTTCTTTCTTTTTGTCATACTCATCGTATGCGGTAACAATTTTCTGAACAAGCGGGTGACGCACAACATCTTTGCTTGTCAGATTACATACGCCAATTTCATCAATATTCTTAAGCACATGAAGTGCATCATCAAGACCTGAACGAGTACCTGACGGCAGGTCTTTCTGCGTAAGGTCGCCGGTAATAATTGCCTTTGATCCAAAACCAATACGGGTGAGAAACATCTTCATCTGTGCCGGTGTCGTATTCTGCGCTTCATCTAACACAACAAATGCATTATCTAACGTTCTTCCTCTCATATAAGCAAGAGGTGCCACTTCTATTAATCCCTTTTCCATGTTTTTAGCAAAAGTATCTGCACCCATAATCTCGTAGAGCGCATCGTAAAGAGGTCGTAAGTACGGGTCCACTTTACTTTGAAGATCACCCGGAAGAAATCCCAGCTTTTCTCCGGCTTCAATCGCCGGACGAGTCAGAATAATACGATTCACTTCATTTGCCTTAAATGCTGTAATTGCCTTTGCCATCGCAAGATATGTCTTTCCGGTTCCCGCAGGTCCTACACCAAATACAATCATCTTATCGGTAATCATATCCACATATTTCTTCTGTCCCATCGTTTTTGGCTTAATCGGTTTCCCCATGATCGTATGACAGATCACATCACTATCTAACTGGGTAACTGCAGATTCCTCATTCGTCATGGAAAGAGAAAGTGTATAATTAATATTCTGCTCTGTAATATCATTCCCTCTCTGCGATAATAAAAGAAGCTGCTCTATTACATGTTTTGCTCTATCGCAATCCTTCTCTCCTCCAATTAACTTCAACTTGTCATCTCTAAAAATAATCGTTACATGCAATGTCTTCTCTATCTTTTTCATGTTTGCATCAAACTGACCAAAAACATTACTTGCATGTTCCGCTGGAAAAGGGAATTCCTGTTCTGCTATATTCATTCTTTGTCTGATTTTCCTTTCTTGTCAATATATTTTCAAAATCCCACTATATGATTTGTAATTGAACTTACTGCCAAAATTATCTGTTTAAAACAGCAGGCTCTTGTTTTATATCCTTTTCCCCATTTAATGTTGAGGAAATCTCCTGAACTTTACCTACACGTTCTTTTATTTTGATAATTCCCTTTGCAGTACACTCATTTTTATCACTGTCTATTCTAACATTATTTTTCAGGATTACCACCCCTTTTCTCTCATATTCTTTCAAAAAGAGAAAAAGGCGCTTCCTTGCCTCCTTCTTTGCCTGGGACACACTATAACTCTCTTTTGAAATCTGACACTGCGCCTTTGTTATAACAAAAAGAGAAACCGGCAGATAAAACTGCGGTCCGATATGCAGCAAAATTTCTCTGGACTGTTCATCATACTCTGCATATGCTGTTTTACGTTCCGGCATTTTAATCGTATAACCATTTATCAAAAAGCGATAACTTTTTTCTGTCTTTCCAGTATAATTTTTTTTATAATAAATTAATGGAAAATGATCTTCATATTTTATTTTTGAAATTGCATAAACATCGCCCTGCGCCCTTACTAAGGTCTCCTCTGCAATTTCTCCCGCATCATCTTTAATCTCTACAACCCCTGAAATAAGCACATCCCCCGGCTTTACTTTATCACCCTTTTTCACCTTTGCACTTCCGCTTCTTACAAGTATACTGGCAATCTTTCCTTTCTTTGAAGCAATAAGATTACATGGTGATTCCTGCTTTTCTCCCTCCTTTTGATCACGCTTATCTAAAGTTTCTTTCACTCTGACTCTTAAAAGTGTTCCCTTCCTTTCACAAGACACCCATGCTATGTCTTCAAAATCCTTTCGAATCTGCTCCTCTAATCGTGCACACGAAAACCCTGAAATCTTTGTCCCACTATAAACTCCTTTTTTCTCAAGATAATCAAGAAGCTCTTCCTCTGAATGTCCATAACTTCCTGTCACCTGCACCTGCCATATAAAACAGGACATGACAATAAAAATAGCTGTACAAAACAAAAGTGCCAACACAAAACACTTTCTTTTTTTATATCTGCAAAACAAATATGGGATTCCTTTTTTCTGTATACACCGGAACGTACTCCCCGTTTTTTCTGATATTTCCTGAAGTTCTTTATATCCCCCTCTGCTTATGTAAAAAATATAATGCTTTCCCTCTTTTTTAATATTCCACAAAAGAATCTGCTTTGCTGCGCAGAGATTTAAAAAACGTTCCTGATTCATCCCGCTTAAAACAACCCGGCAATATCCCGACAGAAAATGAAATAACGAAAAGAGCATCTTTTTCTCCCTTCAAAAATGAATTGAATGAATATGACCTGTAATCTTCATATCAACATCAGTAAAATATTCAATTAAAAGACCTTCTCCCTCAATAATCATCTTACATTTATAGCAGTTCAACACAATCTTTTTATCACTGAAATCACCCAGACTTCCATAGTTTTCTATACTGATTTCTTTGGCTCCATTTACCGAACAGACAAAAGGACTCTTCCTTTCCAGCATAAAATCACACCATGTATTTTTTATATCCCTATGAGAAAGAACAAAAAAATAGAACTCCTGATTTGTAGATTTGGTGTAGACGAAAAAAGAAAAAACACCCTACCCCATCTGCTCTGTAGTCGCTGTGTTTAAAATGCTCGTCCGCATCTTAAACACGCTCCCAAGCCGCATCTGGGATAGGGTAGTTTTTCTTTTTTCTGACTACTCTAAATCCGTCGCTGGTGAAAATGGGGATTTTCCAGAAGGTTAGACATAAGAAACTTAGAGAGTTTTAAACTTATTTGCTTTGCTTAAACCTTTCTTTCTCAATAGTGTCTTATAAGCTTTGCGCTGTTTCTTTAAAACCCTAATCACTACCTTCTTATTGATTTTCTTAAATGCTTTAGAAGAAATCTTCTTATTTTTTAACTTCGTTGTTCTAATTTCTATGGTCTTTAGATTCTTACAGTTTGCAAACGCATAATTTTCAATAGAAACAACACTGGAAGGAATGACAATCTTTTTTATTTTCTTATTGTTTTTAAAAGCATTTTTCTTAATCTTTGTAACTTGATAGGTTTTGCCTCCGATAATTACTTTCGAAGGAATGCTAACTGTTCCTGACTTCCTTTTTGATGGAGAAACATAAGAAACCTGCAATTTCTTTGCATCAGCTACCTGATAGGAAGTTCCATCCGTCTTCTTTAAAACTTCCCCTTTTTTCACTTGTAAGCTGACTATAACCTGAGATTTCTTTATTTCTTTTTGTCCATTTTTATCAGCAAAAAATCTTCCACAACTTTCACAAATATAATACTCTACATTTCCATCCGCATCTACACTCGCTTTCTTCGCTTCTATCTTTTTAAGCTTATGCTTGTGAGCTTCTTCTGCTTTAGGATTCACCTTAAGAGTAACTAGCTGGTCTATCGTAGAAGTATTCGAAAACTCCTTATTATCTTCTTTCCATGTAATCCTACGAATAAGTTTATATGCATCTGTTCTTCCTGGAAAATCATTTGTATTTAATTTTAAATCTGCTTTTGCTGCATCTGGAATTATAACTTCTGAACCGTCTTCTTTTACCTGATACCACTGGTAAGTGGCAGACAAATCTTTAAGTCTTTCCACTGTTTCCTGCTCATCTTCATTATCCAGCTTAAGCATTCCACCTGCTGTAATCGTTTTTTCTATAGAAATCTTTTCATCATCCTTAAGCTTTAATGTCCAGACTTTCTTTTCCGTATCTCCAGAACTTTTTTTAAATGTACGACTCAGCTTTCGATACACAGAGACAAATTCTCTTAGACTTTGAACATTAAATACGGTCACTTCCATTTCGGTTGAGTCAAATGTCCGATCGCCCTCAAAAATAATTCCTCCAGGCAATGTGATTCTTTTTAATTTTCCAAACTCTCTTAATGCACCTGTAGAAATTTTTTGAATCGTATCTGGAATAATGATTTCTTCCAGATCATTACAACCAGAAAATCCATTGCTTCCAATTCCATTTACCTCCTTTGGAGAGACAAACTCTATCTTTGCAGCTCTCTTTAGCGGATTATTCTCGGTATCAGGATGAATACTAAAATTACGACCTCCATATATAAACCGATCAACTCTAATATATTGTTTCTCAACAGCCTCGTCCCAGGAAATTGTATGTTCTGTTCCATCTATTGTATATTTAATATAAGGTCCTAAATTATCCTCTGGTGTTAACCCGGCATTTGCTGCTATAACTTTTTTACCAGAGTTCCTATTCTTATCCAGGTAATAGCTTCCTGCCATTTCTTGAGATTGCTTTCCATTGTTGGTATTTACATTCTCAGCCTTTACCTCTTTTGATAACTGCGGCAATTGTAATAGACTAATTCCTAAGGCAATTGCCAGTAAGAAATTCATGAATTGCTTTACAAGCTTACTTTTTGTTCTCTTTTTCGCTGCATAAAGTTTCCTCCTTCTCCTATGTTCAAGAATGCCCCGACATTCTTGCTACGAGATGCACGTCATGCAATGCATGACATACTTCTTCTGCGAGTACATTATATTTTAGATTACACCTCCCCATTTTTACGTTCTTTTTCTTCTGCCATCCCCTGCAATAGAACTTTCTTCTGGCATATTCCATATTGACAAACTGTAGATTTAGAAGAGTCAGAAAAAAGAAAAAACACGATATCCCAGATGCGGCTTCGGAGCGTGTTTAAGATGCGGACGAGCATCTTAAATACAGCGACTACAGAGCAGATGAGATATCGTGTTTTTTCTTTTTTCGTCTATACAAAATTTACAAATTAGAATTTTGCCTGTTCTTTCGATGCTTGTGCTACCTGCACAACTTCTTCAAGAGAAGCTCCTCCTGCGGCAACTACTGCGGCTGCAATCGTTCCTTCTGCAACAGGACAATCAACCATCTTGATTTTGCGGTCTTCCATAGATTCTAAGACCATCTCTGTTGTCATAACAGCGCTTCCTAAATCCATAAAGATCGCTACGCCATCCTCACTATACACTTCTTCGACTGCTTCTGTAATTTTTTCAAAGCTTGTCCCAAATCCGCCGTCATCCATTCCACCGGCTGCCTTCATCGGTGCTTCCGGTGCCATTAAAGATGCCAATTCCACAACACCTTCTGCTAATTTCTGGCTATGGGATACAACAACAATACCTACCATATTTCTAATTCCTTTCTCTTATGCAAGTTCCTGTACTGCTTTAAGCATTAATGTAAATGAAGTAGCGCCCGGATCCTGGTGTCCGATACTTCTTTCTCCAAGATAGCTTGCACGACCTTTTGTTGCGATAATTGTCTTTGTATATTCAATACCTTCTTCCGCTGCCTTTACACCTGCTTCTAAAGCTTTCTTTGCATCTTTATCTGCTTCATAGGAAGCTGCAATTGCATCATGTGCCGGAATCATGGCATCAAGCATAGTCTTCTCGCCTTTTACTGCTTTACCACGCTTCATGATACCGTCAATAGAAACCTGAAGCATTTCGATAAAGTCATTCATATCCATCTCTGTCTTACCATTCAGTAAAGCACCTGACTTCATAAATGCTGTTCCGTATAAAGGACCGGAAGCACCACCAACAGTAGAAACAAGCTTCATTCCGATTGCTTTTAAAATAGCTCCGATATCTTTACCTTCAAATGTTCCTTCAATTGTTTTAACTGCATCAAAACCACGTGCAAGATTAATTCCATGGTCACCGTCACCAATTACATTATCAAGCTCTGTTAAAAATAACTTCTGCTCATCTACATCTGCAATAATCTTGTCAATGATCTCAATTACTTTTTTTACGTCTGCCATAATTATGTCCTCTTTCCTGATATTATGCTGTTGAGGTCAAAAAGTATTTTGACCCTTTTGATACCAGATCATTACATGCTTTACACTCTTGCAAGCATACTTGCATCGGCTTTCTAGCCTTTTACCCTGGTATCATATTAATACTGTAACAAAAGACCCACGCAGATTACGCCGGTCTTTTTATAATTCATTGTAACCTGTCTAAGGTCAGTCTGTCAATAACTGGCCTTAGACAGTCTGCTTGTTGTTCTATTATTTTGTAACGGTAAGTGCAGGAGTATCTGCCTCATCATCTAAAAGTTCTTTCATCTGATCATCCAGACGAAGTAATGTGATAGAGAATCCTTCCATCTCAAGAGATGTCATGTATTCGCCTACCATTGTCTTATATACTTTGATACCTTTCTCAGCTAAAACATCTGCTACATGATTATTAACGATGAACAGTTCCATTAAAGGAGTAGATCCACATCCATTAATCATCACTGCAACTTCAGATCCTGCATAGTCGATATCTGCTAAAATCTTCTCAAGAAGTGTATCAACAATCTCATCTGCTGTTTCAAGAGGCTTCTTCTCAACACCAGGCTCTCCATGGATACCAATACCGATCTCCATCTCATCGTCAGCCAGTTCAAATCCAGGTTCTCCGGCTGCTGGCACAGTACAAGGCTTAATAGCCATACCCATTGTTCTTACGTTATCAATAACTTTCTGAGCAACAGCCTGTACTTCATCAAGGCTTGCTCCTCTTTCTGCTAATGCTCCGGCAATCTTATGTACAAATACAGTTCCGGCAACACCACGACGACCTGTTGTATATAAAGAATCCTGTACAGCTACGTCATCATTAACAACAACTTCTTTTACATCGATGCCATCCATATCCGCTGCCATCTCTGCTGCCATCTCGAAGTTAAGAACATCACCTGTATAGTTCTTTACTACCATTAAAACGCCCTTGCCATCATCAACGGCTTTAATTCCTTCATAAATCTGGTCAGGAGTAGGAGAAGTAAATACAGCACCTGCAACTGCAGCATCTAACATACCTTTTCCAACGAATCCGCCATGTGCTGGCTCATGTCCGCTTCCACCACCACTGATTAATGCTACCTTGCCAGTCTTCTTCTGCGCTCTGACAACAACATTACCACAGTCAAGCTTCTTAACATACTGAGGGAAAGCCTTAACCATACCTTCTATCATCTGGTTTTCTACCTGATCTACTGCATTAATAATCTTCTTCAAAATAATCTCCTCCTTCAAAGAAATAATATGTCATTGGGAGTATATGATAATTCATACACTCATTCCAGTTTTAATAATATCACTTTTGTATAAATCGGTCAATTAGTTTTGTGCAATTTTAAGGATATTTTGAATAACTATTTATAAAAGAAAGTTTTTCTTTTGTGAACTTTACATAATCACAATTATGTCTAATTTAATTCCCAGACTTCTGTCTTTGGCAAAATTTAAAATCACAATCTCCATATCCTAATAATTTCAAAGCAAGCAGAAATCTAAATTTCTAAATCTCAAACTTCCCCAGGATATCCTTAAAAAACAGCATGAAAAAAGGACATCCATAACTGGATGTCCTCTTACAGCACTTATTTATATTTTCGTTTTCTAGCAGCTTCAGATTTCTTTTTACGTTTCACACTTGGTTTCTCATAGTGTTCTCTTTTACGAATCTCCTGCTGAATACCTGCTTTAGCACAGCTTCTCTTAAAACGACGAAGAGCGCTGTCTAAAGATTCGTTTTCTTTAACGATAATACTTGACATTGACTCACCTAACCTCCCTCCAGTTGCGTATTGTGCCTAATACAACTGTCTGGGTATTTTTGCACTGTCTAACATTATAGCACAAAATACTAATTCGTCAATAACTTTTTTAAAATTTTTTAAATAAATTATTTCTCCAGTTCTTTTACCTCTTCATTTTGGTTATTATATCAGATATAAATTATAAATGGCTCTCCATTCTTCTTACTTTTTTATTCGTACTTTTTTTACATTGCTCCACTTACTGTAGTATATTTTTCCTTTCACAGTTTTGTATGCACGAACTCTGATATAATACACTTTTCTTTTCAACTTTGTAATAGTTTTTATATTCTTTTTGACTTTTACCATTTTTGTTGTTTTTCTCGTAAACTTCTTTGATGTTGCATACTGGATTTGGTATCCTTTAACACCTGCAACTTTCTTTAAAGTAATTTTAATTTTCTTATTATTTTTTGTACGGACTGCCTTTCTAATCGCAGACTTCTTTACTATTACTTTTACTGGTTTTTCATCGGCAGGTATCGTATCATTTTTAACCGTATCATTTTTAGGAATAGGAATATTTTCATTTTTTTCCCAAACAGCATATAAAGTCAGGTTAGTATAGTAGTCGCTATCTGCTATCTTTCCAGCGAGGTCAAATTCCGAATCCTCTCTCCCTCTCCAGGAACTCCAATACATATATTTATAATAGTTCCCTCTTCCATCTTTCTTATTATTCCATCCTTTAAAAATATAACCGTATTTAACAGGAATATAATGAAATATTGCCATTGATGTTCCACTATTTCCACCACCAAGATAGTCATATTGCTTGATTTCTTTATTTTCAAGCATTCCACCATTTGCATCAAGATTTAACACATATGAACGTGGTCTCTCTTCTTCTGGCAAATCTGGATTATTTAATAATCCTTTACTATCCACGCCATAAAACTTCTTACTCTTATATAATGCCGTAATTGTTACTGTAACATCATCATCTTTAAAAAAGGATTTATCCACCTTAGTTATCTGCTGTCCATCGTATCCCCATCCGCAGAAATCACAGCCGCTTCTTTCTGCTGTATATTCTGACAGATCCAAACTGTTAAATTCGCCCGCAGCCTTGACAATCTTAACTTCATTCTCTCCATTAACTTTACCAGCAAATCCATCAAGAATGATATAATACTTTCCCTCTTTTTTTAACGGTTCATCAGAAAACTTTGGATATAAGACACAGCCATTTGTATATTGTTCTACTTCACTCCCATTCCATATTTCCCCTGATCCATTAAAATCACTACTCTTCAATTCAGTAACTATTTCTTCTGAACTACTTCTTTTCCAACAATTTTTAAATATATTCTTTCCATTAAATACCTCTACTCCTTTTGTAAGCTCTGACACGTTAACCGTAGTTTCATCTTCAGCCAGATTAAATCGAATTATTTTTAAATCTTTTCCATCAATATATTGATCTTCATCCCATGTGGTATTTAACACAAGAGTATATTCTCCATCTTCTGCAATCTCCATTGCCTTTACATTCTTAGCAGAAAAACAAACTGCAAACATACCTAACACAAATACAGCCAACATCAAAAAACATTTCTTTTCTTCATACGTCTTCCTCCTTAAATTTTTGACATAAAACGAATAATTTTTATTGCTACACTTGTCATTTTTTCTCAATCATTAAGATTCTCACTTAAAATTTTACTATATACTTTTACTTTTTACAACAAAAATTCGTCACATTATACAATTTTTTTAGGATTTCTACAATTTTAAAAGCCATAAGCTTTCCATATTTTCTACCATAAATTTTATCTTTACAGGGACAGGTAAAATATTTATTGACTTTTATGTCAAATTATGTATGCAATATTTATATAGCAACCATTGACATATCATAACGGAGGTAGCGTAAATGGCAGATTCCACAATCTTACAGCCAGAGGGCTTAGAACAACGCTACGAAAGATATAAAGAAAAGATAAAACACTTTACGATAATGAATGACATCTTTATGCGGAATGTATTAAAGGAAATCTCATGTACTGAATATATTCTTCAGGTTATCATGAACAAAAAGGAACTAAAAGTAATCGACCAGACTTTACAAAAAGATTATAAAAATCTCCAGGGGCGTTCCGCCATTTTGGACTGCGTGGCAAAAGATGCAGAGAATAATTTTTTTAATGTAGAGATTCAAGGCGAGAATGACGGTGCTTCTCCAAAACGAGCCAGATACCACTGCGGTCTATTAGATATGAATCTTCTGAATCCAGGCGAACCATTCGACAGTCTGCCGGAAACTTACATCATCTTTATTACCAAAAATGACGTTCTTGGATATAACCTGCCAATCAACCACATAAGAAGACGAAGCAACGAAACCGGAGAAATATTTGAAGATAGTCAACATATTCTATATGTAAACTCGAAAAAACAGGACGATACCGAATTAGGCCGCTTAATGCATGACTTACATTGTAAAGAAGCAGACAAAATGTATAGTAATGTCCTGTCTGCAAGAGTACAGCAGTTAAAAGAAACTACGGAAGGAGTGAATCAAATGTGTCAGGAATTAGAAGAAATCTATAACGAAGGAGAACAGTCTGGCGAATTAAAAAAAGCAAGAGAAACTGCCCTTACTCTTCTTGATATGGGAATGCCGGCAGAACAAATTGCAAAAGCTGTAAATCTCTCTATTGAAACTGTTCAGAATTGGATAGCAGAAACCAACTCCTGATCTATAGATTTGGTGTAGACGAAAAAAGAAAAAATACTATATCCCATCTGCTCTGTAGTCGCTATGCTTAAAATGCTCATCCGCATTTTAAACACGCTCCCAAGCCGCATCTGGGATATAGTATTTTTTCTTTTTTCTGTCTAATTTAAATCCATAGTTGGTAAAAACGGGAATCCTCCAGAAGGGTATGGTTTTTCTGGGCAGAATGATATGCTTAGTGCAACGGAACAAAAAATCAAACTTATAAACATTCTCTTTCCTTTAGAAGACAAAATACAATTCAGCTACATACTCTCTCTTTAGCTGTGTCTGTTCAAAATTCTGATTCAAATACTTATTGACTTTTATGTCAAATTATGTATATAATAGTCGTATAATAACCAATGACACATCTTAATGAATGCCTTGAAAGGCGGACATATGGCTGTCAGAGAAACCTATATCTCAAAGACACTTTCCGCGCTTGGTGATGGTGTAGCGAAAGTCGATGAAAAGATTAAGGCATTACTGGCAGATAAACAGATTCTGGCAAGAATTTTAAAATACAGTGTAGAAGAATTTAAAGAATATGATATACTGGAGATAATCAATAGGATTGAAGAAGTAGAGATATTAGAAGTTCCAGTCGATGCAGGACTTTCTTACAAAAGTAAAAACGAATTTGGAAAAATTTCTGGAAGTAACACAGAAGATAATGTGCCTGGCGAGGGTGTAATATATTATGATATTCGATTTAATGTAACTAAAGGAAAGAAACGCATAAAGGTTCTTATTAACATTGAAGTACAGGCTACAACAAGCGTTTCCAGATTAGGATATCACATTGAAAACCGAATGACATACTATCTTTCCAGAATGATTTCTGCATAAAAGGAACAGGAATTTTTTGGAAGTGACTACGATAAGATTAAGGAAGTAATAAGTATCTGGATATGCATGGATGCCAGAAAAAATGAAGATTCTATTATAGAATACCAACTTAGACCGGAAGTAAAATTTGGTGAAAATATTCACCCCGAAGAGATAAATCTGTTAAAAGGGATTCTCATAAAAATACGAGGTGGGAAAAACATGACACAGTCTAAAAATAAACTAATCGAAATATTGGAATATGTAATTGCAGACCATTCAGTAGAAGAAAAAAAGAATTATTTAAAAAATGAATGCGGCGTAGAGATGACTAAAGAATTAGAAAGGAAGGTGGAAGCGATGGGAGAAAGTATGGGGCGTGCAATATTACAGGGAATGCTAGAAGATGCCTGGGATAAGGGAGTAGCACAAGAACGTAGAAATACGGAAAAAGAACGGGAAAATCTTCAAAGGGAACGAGAAAATACTCAAAAGGAACGGGAACACGCAATTGCTGCATTCATTTCTTTTGGAATACCAAAAGAAAAAATATTAGAAAAAGGATATACCGAAGAAGAATATACGAAAGTCAAGAAAAAACTGTTCTCTTAATATTTATCTTATGATTTACCATAGGTAAGTTAACAAAATTGACGAAACCAGCACCGAAAGAGAGAAGAGACCCTATATTGTGCCCTTAGAACGAGGATTGAATGTGAGCGCAAAAGCGAACATTCAACCCACAAGTGATATAGTCACAGATATAGAGTCTCTTCTTTCTCTCGGTGCGTCTGTTTTGCTTTACAAATCAAATAATTATCCCTTCGCAATGATCCACCTCATGCTGTATAATCTGTGCCACCCAGCCTTTATACTTCTGGTGCTGTTTTTTAAAATGAATATCTTCATACTCCACTTCTATCTCCTGATATCGAGTCGTTTTTCTAACTCCTTTTAAAGATAAACAGCCTTCTTCCGCTTCATATGGTCCTTTTTTACTCACAATCATCGGATTTAACATCGCAATATTCGCAAATCCCATATTCACCGCAATAATTCTTTTGTTTACCCCTATCATATTTGCTGCCATTCCAACACAACCAGCTTCATTTGCCTTTAACGTATCAAGTAAATCCTGCACTACTGACATATCGTTTTTTGTCGCAGGAACTGCTTTCTTTTTGAGAAACAAAACATCTCTCATAATTGGTCGAATCATAAACTATCCTCCTATCGAAATTCTGATTTGATGGACTAAGAAACGAAAACCAGAATTTTGATATAGAACAAAATGTGAAGATAGTCGCGGCGTAGAAAATGCCTAACCGGCATTTTTACTTGCTCCGACATCACATTTTGTTCTATACCAAATTTCTGCTTTTCTGTTCTTTTGCGCCAGATGAAATCAGGAGTTTGTGTGAAAAAAATGAGGATTTTCCCCAGAAGCCCATGTTTTTTCTCTTTTCCCATATTTTTATCAGCTCAGTAATATCCAACAATTTATACCTCAGCCCTTTAGAAATTAATTTCCCGGAAAGCTATATTCTTCTGGTACATTCCAC